>VFSW01005506.1_pt1 | contig 18694 bp, 23 predicted proteins | sample 5358111 | NCBI WGS metagenome assembly VFSW01 (sample SAMN11554181, study PRJNA540505) | mine drainage metagenome | isolation source: sediment from site ElyBrook_90M | place: USA: Ely Copper Mine, Vershire, VT | collected 2017 | reverse complement strand
GCTTCTTCTACATCCTGACCTTCATCATCGGCTTCGGCGCGATCGTGCTGGTTGCGAACAATCCGGAGTATGTGGCCAACCTCGCGAAGAGCGTGCTTGATCTAAAGGGCGGAGCTAACATGCCTGCGGTCTATCTTTCCCATGCGATAGGCGGAGACCTGTTCCTGGGCTTCATCGCGGCGGTCGCATTCGCCACGATACTCGCGGTGGTGTCAGGCCTCACGCTTGCAGGCGCATCGGCCTTGTCCCACGACATCTATGCAAACGTGATCATGAAGGGCCGTGCATCCGAGAAGCAGGAAGTGTGGGTTTCCAAGATGAGCGTGATCGGCTTGGGCGTGCTCGCAGTGCTTCTTGGCTTCGCATTCGAGAAGCAGAACATCGCCTACATCGTGGGTCTGACCTTCTCGATCGCAGCCTGCACCAACTTCCCGATCCTAGCACTTTCGGTATTCTGGCGCGGGCTCACGACCAGGGGCGCTGTGATCGGCGGCTATACGGGCATCTTCGGCTCGATCGGACTCTTGATCATCGGACCCACGATATGGACGTCGATACTCAAGATGGGTCCTGCGATCTTCCCGTATGACTTCCCGACCTTCGTCGTGTTGCCGGCAGTGCTGATCGTGGCCTACCTCGCATCTGTGACCGACAAGAGCGAGAGTGCCGCAAAGGAAAGGGCCGCATTCGATGCGCAGATGATACGCGCAGAGACTGGCCTGGGCGCCGAAGCCGGCGCTGCATCGCACTAAAGCATCAACCTCAGGGCCGCCGGAAACGGCGGCTTTTTTTATTCAGGGCATCATGTCGGAGCGGGCTTTCGCTACGCTCCTCATCCTGTCATAGCCCATACCCTTTTGCGCGACCAGAAAAAGCTGCGCCGTGGCCAGCGCATCGGAAGCCGCATTGTGGCGCTCGTCATTGCCTATCGAAAAATGCCCCGTCCATTCGTCCAGATCGCGCAGGGCGAGATTCGGCAGGATAGCCGGCATCACATAAGCCATGTCCAGCCAGCGATGCCTGAACGTGAACCCCAAATATTTCTTCATCGCTCGCCTGATCATGGTCTCGTCGAATGCGACGTGGAAGGCCACCAGGGGCGACTTGCCGAGATATTCCAGGAAATCCAGAAGCGCCTCTGCAGGCGGCATTCCCTGCCGCTGCGCATCGCCGGTGATGCCGTGCACCAGGATGTTTTCTCTGCTGCTCGCATCCTTCTGTCGAAGCACGACAGCAAAGCTCTCCCCGAGCACGATGCGGCGATCCACCACAGCCACAGCACCGATCGAGATCAGGGTGTCGCGAACAAGATCCAGCCCGGTGGTCTCGACATCCACCACCACGATGCGTTTGTCATCCGCATCCGGCAAAGCGCGCCAGGCATCGAGGCGGCGCTTCTGTTCGTCGCTCAATTCAGGCCCCAGGATCATCCGAAGCAGCCTCATGTCTGGTAGATCTGCGCGAGTTTTGCCTGCACCTTGCGCGCCTGGCGGAAGGCTTCCTTCAGGATGCGGCGGTCGAGCTCGTTCATCGACTCGGGGTCGATCAGGTTGTCCGTCACGCCCTGATGGTGATGGCGCAGCCTCAGCATCTGTATATACAAAAATGCATCGACCCAGCCCTCCAACTCCATTTCCGGAACATTGATCGCCTTCGCGCTCTGCTTTAAGCGCGCCACGGTGTTGGTGTGGATGACGCCGTTGGCCAGCGCGAAGATGCGCGCCGCATCGACGAAGGGCGTGATGCCGTTCACCTTCAGGTCCAGCTTGTGCTCGCGCCCCACCACGAAATCGCGCAGCACGCCCAGCGGAGGCCGGTTCAGAAGCGCGTTCTCCGCCATCTGGTGCAGGAAGCGCGGCTGGTCTGCGGCGACCCTCGCAAGCCACAACCTCAGCTCTTGCGCAAGCGCTCGTTCACCGCATATCGCCCTGAAGTCGAAGAAGATCGAGGCATGCAGCAGCGACTGTTGCGAGCCTATGGTGACCCAGTTTAAAAACACGCCGCGCCATTCCTCAAGCGACAAACACCATGCGGGATTCGAGGCCATCACATTGCCGCTGCAAAGCGGGTAGCCGCATTCGGCCAGCGCATCGTTGATCCGTTTTGCGACAGGCAAATATCTTTTTCGCGCCTCGTCTGCCGTGAGATTTTCCGGCACCGTGAAGATCAGCGCGTTGTCCTGGTCTGTGGCGAGCGTCTGCTCAACACGGCCTTCAGACCCGAGCGCAATCCAGCATGCGCCGTCCATCTCCTTCCATTCCAGCTCGACCACGCGCGCGGTCAACTGGTCGTTGAAGGTCGAGATGAACCGGGTAAGCTGCTCGGCCGCGACTCCCTGGGCCATCATGTTGTGCGCGAGATGCCTGATGTCGGATGCCGCCTGCTGCAGCGCAGGCAGGTCATTCGCATGACGTATCGCCTCCCCTATCTCGCTTAGGCTCACCCTCTGCAGCGCGAACAGATCCTTTTCGGAGACGATGCCGGTCAATCGCCCGCCGTCGACCACCAGCACATGGCGGCATCCCTGTCTTGCCATCGCAAAGGCCGCCTCGTGCGCGGGCGCATCCGGGGGCAGCGTCACAAGCTTTTTGCTCATGAGGCCGATCACGGGCTGATCGACATCTGCCTGAGGCAGCGCGATGCGCTCCAGCACGTCGGGCAGCGTGAGTATGCCAAGCGGCCGTTCCTCCGCATCGACCGCGATCATCGCGCCCACCCTCGCCTCGTGCATGCGCATCAGAACATCGCGCACGGATGAGTCGGGTGAACAGGTGACGGGTTTTCCTTGCACCAACGAGGAGAGTTTGCTGGAGAAGGACTGCAGATCGCTTGAGGACTGCGCATACTGCGCCTGCATGATCTGCTTGGATTGCTCGAGCAAATTCGCGATGCGGCGCGTGCAGAAATCCCTGAAGGGCTCGCTCATGCCAAGCAGCGCGTGGAAATCGGCAACCGGCAGCTCGTAACAAAAGGTGTCGCGCCCTGCACGGTAGAGGCCCGCCACGGAACGGCTGGCAAGCAGCGCGCCCAGCGGAAAACATTCTCCGGCATTGAGCTCGAGCCACGGCACTCCCTCGCTCTTCTGCTCTCCCGCAACCAGCCCCTGCTTGATCACGAAGAAGCGCTGCACCGTTCCATGCTCGGGCGATAGGATCACCTCGTCTTCTGCATAATAGGCAAGCGCCATGCGCTCCACCATCCAGGAAAGATGCAAGCTTTCCATCCTGTCGAACGGCGCATGCGCGGTGAAGAAAGAAAGCTGTGCAGGGGGTATCACGCGGTTCCTCTCATTTGAGCTTGATCTCGGTCCAGATGCGCGACATCACGCGCCGCTGCCGGTAGTCCAGATCGCGCAGCATCTCCAGATGGCTCGTGTCCTTCGGAAACACCGCGGGATTTTTTGCGATGTCCGGCAATATATACTGCATTGCGGCCATGTTGGGATTTCCGGAGCCTATCAGGTTGGTGAGCTCGGCGGAATTCTTTCCCTCCAGCATGAAATTGATGAAGCGTTGCGCAAGCTCTGGATTCTTTCCCGACTTGTGCATCACCATCGAATCCAGCGCAAGCACGGCCCCTTCTTTGGGAAGACTCGCGAAGATGCGGAATTTCCTGCCTGCCGCCTTCGCATCCTGGTCGGCCTGGAAGATGTCGTTCGAGTATCCGTGCACCAGCCAGATCTCGCCCACCGCAAGCGCCCTGATGTAGCTCGACGCATTGAAGGCCGCCCAGTAGGGCTTGGCGCGCAGGATTACATCGCGCGCTTTTTCCCAGTGTTTCATATCGACATCGTTTGCCGAATAGCCCAGGTATTTCAGCGCCGCTGCGATGAGCTCGCGCTGGCTGTCGAGCACGGTGATTCGCCCTTTGATTTTTTCGAGATAGCGCGGATCGAAGATAGCCGCCCAGCTATCCACAGGAAGGCCGAGCTCCCTGATTTTCTCGCTGTTGTAGCCGATCAGCGTGATGGTATAGGCATAAGGGACGGAATAGACATTTCCAGGATCGAACCAGGTGTTCATGAACCTGGGCGAGATGTTCACGAGATTGGGAAGCAGCTTCTTGTCCAGCGGTCGCAGCGCATGCTGGCGTATCAGCGATTCCACCGCATTTCCCGTGGGCACGATGAGGTCATATCCCTTAGCACCCGCTGCGAGCTTGGCCAGCATCTCCTCATTGTCCGAATAATAATCCTGCTCCACGCGGCAGGAGCACTGCCTCTCGAAGCGCGCGATGGTCTGATCTGAGATGTAATTGTTCCAGTTGTATAGATACAGAACTTCTTCCGCATAGGCGGGAAAGGACAGCAGGAACAGCAGGAAATATTTCATGCCTCACCCTTCAGGACATCCGGCGCGAGCCTCGAGGCCGCAAGCATCAGGCTCAGGGTCAGCAGCATCAGAAGCGTGGACACTGCATTGACCTCGGGGGTCACCGCAATCCTGATCATAGAATAGATGCGCAAAGGCAGCGTCTGGAAGCCCACCCCGGCGGTGAAGAAGGTGATCACGAAATCGTCTATCGAAAGCGTGAACGCCATCAGAAACCCTGCAGTGACGCCCGGCAAAATCAGCGGAAAGGTGATGTGCCAGAACACCCTGAATGGCGATGCGCCGAGATCCTTCGCCGCATCGAACAGGCTCGCGTCGAGGCTTGCGAGCGAGGCTCGCACCACGACCGCGACGAAGCCCACCGAGAATGCGACATGCGCAAGCACTACGGAAAGCATGCCCAGCGTCAGGTCGAGAAACTGGATGTAGAACAGCAGCAGCGATACCCCGACCAGCACTTCCGGCATCGCCACCGGCGCCATCACCAGGAAATTCAGAAATCTCAAGCGGTAGCGCTGTATCGCAATGCCCGCCATCGTGCCCAGCACGGTTGCGATCAGGCTAGAAGAAAAAGCGACCAGCAGCGAATTCAATGCCGCTTTCAGCATCTCGTCGTCATGAAGCAGCACGCGATACCAGCGCAGCGTGAATCCCACCCACTCCGCGTTGAGGCGCGAATCGTTGAACGAATACACGACCACCACAAGAAGCGGCAGATAGAGAAAGAGGAATACGGCCGCAGCCCAAAGCCATGCATAGCTACGCATATCGCCTTCCTTTCACCAGCCTGCCGGAAAGCCAGGCGATCAGCATCACGGCGATGGTCAGCATGATCGCGAGCGTCGATCCGAACGGCCAGTCGCGCGCGACCAGGAACTGTTCCTTGATCAGATTGCCGATCAACATGTCCCGCGTGCCGCCCAATATCTCCGGGATCACGAACATGCCGAGCGCGGGGATGAACACCAGCGCAGAGCCCGAATACACGCCCGGGAGGGATAGCGGAAAGGTCACGCGCCAGAAGCGCTGCCATGCATTCGCGCCCAGGTCCTGAGCCGCATCGAGCAGCAGCAGATCATGCCTCACGAGGTTCGCATACAGCGGAAGCACCATGAAAGGCAGGTGCGCATATACCATCGCGATCAGCACCGCAAAAGGCGAGAACAAAAGCTGCACGGGAGCGAGTCCGAACCAGCCCAGAACGGCATTGCACATTTCGCTCAATGCGGACTGCGGGCCCAGCAGTATCATCCACGCATAGACTCGGATCAGAAAATTGCTGGCAAATGGCAGGATCACGAGCAGCACCAGCGCATCGCGGCGCTTCTTCTGGCTCTTCGCGATCAACAACGCCAGAGGGTAGGCCAGCATCAGGCAGAACAGCGTTGTGAGCGAGGCCATCGCGATCGACTTGATGAAGACTTCCGTGTAAATGAAGTCGCTGAAGAAGAACCGGTAGGTCTCGAGCGTCAGGCCTTTTTCTGTGATCGGGGCCAGGCCTCCGAATTCGCCCGGATAGCGGAACGAGGCTGCCAGCATGATGAATGCAGGCACGGCGAAAAGGGCGAGCATGAAGAGCATCGGCACGCCCGAAAGCAGCATTTTTTCGATGCGCTCTTCATTCATGCAGATACATCCCGCAGTCGTGACGCCAGCCCACGTTGACCCCGTCGCCCACGCTGAACCCGCGGCCGGTATTGGGCAGCAGCGCCTCCATCAATGCGCCGTTTTCAAGTCTCACCTTGTATTCGCTAACATCTCCCTGATACAGCAGGCTGTGCACGGTTCCAGAAAAATGATTCCTCAGATCGAGAAGCTCGCCGTGGCCAATGCGCACCTGTTCAGGCCGGATCGCGAACACGCCCCTGTCGCCCGCCTTCGCGTCATTCACAGGGGGTGCGATGATCTCGAGACCGTCCGCCATCAGGCGCAGGTGGCCATGAGCGGACTCGATCACCTCTGCGCTGATCTGGCTGATGTGGCCGATGAAATCGGCGACGAAGCGGTTTTTCGGGAAACCGTATACGTGGGAAGGCTCATCCACCTGCTCCACACGGCCGAGATTCAGCACCGCGATGCGATGGGACAGCGCAAGCGCCTCGTCCTGCGCGTGGGTTACGAAGACGAACGCGATGTTGAGGTCGCGCTGCAGGCTGATCAGCTCGACCTGCATTTCCACGCGCAGCTTCGCATCGAGTGCGGCCAGAGATTCGTCGAGCAGCAACAGGCGCGGCCTGTTGATCAGCCCGCGCGCCAGGGCCACGCGCTGCTGCTGTCCTCCCGAGAGATCCCTGGGATAGGCATCCGCCTTCTCGGAAAGACGCACGTCCTTCAGCGCCCGATCGACACGGCTTTTGATCTCTTCCCCGGTGCAATTCGCCATCTTCAGCGGAAACGCGATGTTCTGCGCGGCCGTCATGTGCGGGAACAGCGCATAATTCTGGAACACCGTATGGATCGGACGCTTCTCCGCAGGAGTGCCGGCAAGATAGCGCCCTTCCAGCAGTATCTGTCCGGAATCGGGTTTGTCGAAACCTGCGATCATGCGCAGCAGCGTGGTCTTGCCGCACCCGGAAGGCCCGAGCAGCGTGAAGAATTCCCCGGCCTCTATCGAAAGGCTGACATCCTCGATCGCCGCAAAGCCGCCAAAACGGCGCGTGACATTTCTGATTTCGAGCAGAGCCATGAGCACTCCCGACGAATCAAGACTGGGTTCGAATCCGCAAAGAGCCTCAATTTACCACTTCAATATTCTTCTGCCCAGCCACATGCCCAGCATGCCGATGGCGAGCATAGGCAGATAATGCCACTCGATCACATGCGCGATGGAGTCGTTCACCTCGTACAGGCGCAGCCACAGAGCGCCCGCGCTGAAGGCCGACAGCAGCGCGACGCTGCCCGCCATGCCGCAGTGCGTGCTCGCCTGATGACGCATGAAGTAGAAAGTCCATGTGGCGGGAAGCAGCGTCATCAGCAGGATGCTCAAAGTGCATTCGATGCTATGCACCGGCAAAGGCGCAGGCGGATGATCCGCGCGCCACGCGAAGAACAGCACCATCGCAAACAGCAGGAACGCAGCCAGCGGTACGTAGGCCACAAGTCGCAACTGGTGCAAGTCGGGAAACGACAGCAGCGCTGCGCTATAGATCGTGGAGATGAACACAAGCAGCAGTGCCGCAATCTCAGCCATGAACCAGGGATTGTGAAATTCCGCCGCCCAGTCTGCGCGCAGCCCGGAGGCAGCAAGGGATACTGCAAGATAGATCGCGGCCATTCCCACCCATTTCGCGCCCAGCCTGTAAGGATGAGGCGCCGGTTTCACCGCACCCGCATCCTCCGCCAGGGTCCCGATCAAATCCTGAATGTTAGACATCATCTTTCCAGCCTTTCCTTCAATATCCTGTAGGCGCGATGCGCGGACACCTTGACTGCGGACTCGTTCATGCCCAGCTTTTCCGCCACTTCCCGCGCAGTATATCCATCCCTGTGCATCAACCGGAATATCGTCGCCTGCTTTTCGGGCAGCCTCTGCACCTCGCCCTCTATGGATTCGTAGCTCATCCCGGTTTCGGTTACATGTCCGGGCAGGATTTCTTCCAGCTCGTCCATATCCATCGCGTGGTGCAACTGGTCGGCATAGTGCGCGCGCAGATGATCCTGCAGACGGAATCTTGCGATCGCATAAACCCATGGCTTGTATGGGCGCTTCCCGTCATAGGTATGGCGCGCCTTGTGGATGGAAATCAGAATCTCCTGCATCAGGTCGTCCACCTCCGAGGAAAGACTGAGCCGCCTGGAAAGAAAAGGCCGCAGCAGGCGCGATGTTTCGGTAAGCAGTTCGGCATAGGCGCGCTTATCCCCTTTCAGCGCGCGCTGCATCAGTGCCTCCAGGCTGTCATTCCGGTCCACCATGATGTAACCAAATTTTGAATTTCCGCGAATATCCTCGCACACACATCATATCCTACTATGCACATCGGACTCACGGAGGCACCATGCAACGCAGACAATTTTTATTTTCCCTACCGGCGCTGGCCCTGGCAAGCCACGCGATTGCCGGCAACGCCAAAGTCACCGTGATGCAGTTTTCCGATGACGGCAAAAAAATCGGGCCTGTTGCGCTGGACAAAATAAACCGGGATGCGGAGTGGAAGAAGCGCCTGTCTTTGCTGGCCTACCGGGTCACGCGCAAGGGCGACACCGAACGCGCATACTCCCAGCCCGGCTACGACCGGCATGAGCCGGGATTGTATCGCTGCGTCTGCTGCGACAACGCGTTGTATGATGCCGCGACCAAATACGACTCGGGCACGGGCTGGCCCAGTTTCTGGCAGCCCATCGCAAAGCAGAATGTGCTTGAAATCCCGGATCACCTGTATGGCATGGTGCGCACCGAAGTCAAATGCGCGCTGTGCGACGCGCATCTTGGGCATGTGTTCGACGACGGCCCCAGACCCACAGGACTGCGCTATTGCATGAACACGGTCGCACTCCGGTTCATACCCGCCAGGTCATGATGATATTCCTGCTCTGCTATCTGGGCGGCATGCTCACCATCTTCAGCCCCTGCGTTCTGCCGGTGCTGCCTTTCATATTCGCAAGGACAGATCAGCCCTTTCACCGCCATGCTCTGCCCGTGCTGTTCGGCATGGCTGCCACCTTCACGCTGCTTGCCGGTTTCGCAACCGCCGGCGGCGCAGGGCTCATCTCGGTGAATCGTTACGGCCGGTATGCGGCGATGCTGCTGCTGTTGCTGCTGGGCATCGCGCTGATTTTCCCCGCGCTGTCCGAGCGGCTGATGCGCCCCTTCGTGGCCTTGGGCGGACGCTTGCAGCAGCGCGCAGACCAGAAAGGCCCGGGAGGCGGGCTTCTGCTTGGCGTTGCGATCGGCTTTCTGTGGGCGCCCTGCGCCGGTCCGATACTGGGGCTGGTGCTGGCAGGCGCTGCATTGAACGGCGCGAATCTGTACAGCGCGATGCTGCTGTTTAGTTTCGCGGCGGGTGCGGCCACCTCGCTTGCGATCGCATTGCTTGCAGGCTCGCGCATATACAAGCTATTAAAGCGCGGGCTGGGTGCGGAGGAATGGCTAAAGCGCGGCCTTGGCCTGGCGGTAGTCGCAGGTGTGATGGTCATCGCGCTGGGCTGGGATACCCGTCTCCTGTCCCGGTTCGATTTCCTGAACACCGCAGGCACAGAGCATAAGCTGATTGCAAAACTGGACAAGCCAAAAGTCATCGCCCGTGCTGACACCATGCCCGCGCTTTCCGGCGCTGCGCAGTGGCTGAACTCTCACGAGCTCGACGCAGGCGCGCTGCGCGGCAAGGTGGTGCTGGTGGATTTCTGGACATACTCCTGCATCAACTGCCTGCGCACCCTGCCCTACCTTAAGGCATGGAACGAGAAATATCGCGACCGGGGTCTGGTCATCATAGGCGTGCACACGCCCGAGTTCGCTTTCGAGAGAGACACGCGCAATGTCGCGCAGGCAGTGCAGGATCTCGGCATCACCTATCCCGTCGCGCTCGACAATCGCTATGCGATCTGGAATGCGTTCAGGAATCAGTACTGGCCGGCGCACTACCTGATCGATGCGAAGGGCGTGATGCGCGATCACCATTTCGGCGAAGGCGGGTACGACGAAACCGAAAAAATGATACGTGTTCTGCTGAGTGAGGCAGGCCACCCGGTTGCCGACCTTCATCCCGTGCAGGTCTCCGGGATCGGCGCCACCGCGGCCGCGGATGAAGCTCCCCGTTCCCATGAGACCTATCTCGGCTATGCGAAGCAGCAAGGCCTGGCTTCCCCTGAAGAAATCGAAGAAGATGATGCAGCGCATTACACCGCGCCGCAAAAGCTAATGCTGGACAGTTGGGCGCTGTCCGGGAAATGGCTGATATCGGAAGAATCCGCAGAATTGAAAAAGGCAGGCGGCTTTATCAGCTACCACTTCCGCGGGCGCGACCTGCATCTGGTGATGGGATCAGACAAGGCTTTGCGCATCAGGGTCACGCTGGACGGCAAGGCTCCGGGCGAAGACCACGGCTCCGACATAGACCCGGAAGGTTATGGCGTGATCCACGAAAAGCGCCTCTACCAGCTCATCCGGCAAAACGGCAAGGCCTCCGATCGCGTCTTCCGCATCCAGTTTTTCGGGCAGGGTGCGACAGCCTATGCCTTCACTTTCGGTTAAGGAGTCTGGCCATGAAAAAATTCATACTGTTTCTTATCATGCTCTCATCTTATTCGGCGCATGCAGATGAACAGACAGCGGTGTTCGCGGGGGGTTGCTTCTGGGGCGTGGATGCGGTATTCAAACACATCAAGGGCGTGTCTGGGGTCACCTCGGGCTTTGCCGGCGGCAATGCGGCCACCGCTCATTACGAAATGGTAAGCCGGGGAGACACCGGACATGCCGAATCGGTGCGCGTGAATTTCGATCCGGAAAAAATCTCCTACGGCCAGTTGCTTCAGGTCTTTTTCAGCGTCGCGCACGACCCGACCCAGCTCAACCGCCAGGGACCCGACACCGGCACGCAATACAGGTCTGTCATCTTCTACACCAACGCTGCGCAGCAGAAGGCGGCAAGTGACTACATACGCCAGCTTGACGCAGCGCATGTCTTTGCCAAACCCATCGTCACCCGGGTCGTGCCGCTGCAGCAGTTCTATCCTGCCGAGGCGCATCACCAGAACTATCTGGCGCTGCATCCCGATCAACCGTATATCGTATTCAACGACCTGCCCAAGCTCGAGCATCTGAAGAGGCAGTTTCCGGCCTTGTACCGGTAGCAGGCTCATCGGCCTTCCTATGCCGCCAGCGCAACGCTTTTGACCTGGGCATAAACGGTCATGCCGGGCTTCAAACCCAGCAGATCGCGAGAGCGGCGCGTGATGCGGGACAGCAGCGTTGACCCGCCCGCCTTCATGCTGACGTTCACCTTGTCCGGCCCCTCGTCCCTGACTTCGAGAATGACGACTTCCAGGATGTTGGCGATGCTCGTGCCCCGGGGCCTTTGCAGCGCGATGCTCACGTCGCGCGCCAGCACGCGCGCCCTCACCCGGCTTGCGACCGGCTGTTCCACCTTCCCCACCCACAGGCTGCCTCCGATGAAATCCAGCCTGGTCAGCGCATAGGTCATATCGTGCTCCGCCACGACCGCCTCGATCACCGCACCCGCATCATCCAGATGCGCAGTGGGAAGATCGAGCCTGCTCAATGTCTCGCCCAAGGGCCCGCTTGCAATCACCCGCCCCTGTTGCAGCAACACCAGATGGTCCGCGAGCCTTGCAACCTCGTCCAACGCATGGGTGACATAGAGCATGGGGATCTCGAACTGCAGATGCTCGAGGCGGCACAGTATCTCGTGCCTGCTTTCCGCATCGAGCGCCGCCAAAGGCTCATCCATCAGCAAAATGCGGGGGCTTGCAAGCAGCGCGCGCCCTATCGCGATGCGCTGTCTTTCCCCGCCCGACAGGCTTGCGACATCGCGCCTTTCGACAAGGCGCGACAAACCCAGCCACTCGATCGCCTGCTCGGGCTGCACCCTTCTTTTCGAGGGAGCGATCCGCCTGTAGCCGTATTCCAGATTGTCGCGCACCGACAGGTGCGGGAACAGGCTGGCTTCCTGGAACACATAGCCAAGCTCCCGGCGATGGACGGGCAGGAAGGTTTTTTCGTCCTGCCACATCTCGCCTCCCATCGAGAGCATGCCCTGCGCGCGCTCGAGGCCCGCGATGCAGCGCAACAGCGTGGTCTTGCCGGAACCCGACGGGCCGAACAGCGCAGTCACTCCGTTCAGAGGTGCTGTGAAGGAGGCATCGAGCAGGAATCCGGAACGCTCAAGCTCAAGGCACGCGCTGATCATTGTCCCGTTCATCGCTCGACCTTCCAGAATCTGCCGCTTGCTAGATAGAGCATGAGTAGCACGAGGAACGAGAACAGCACCATGCCGCCGGCCAGCAGATGCGCCGCAGTGTATTCCATCGCCTCTGCGTGGTTGTAGATTGCAACGGACACGACCCGCGTCTCGCCCTGTATGTTTCCGCCCAGCATCAGCACCACGCCGAATTCGCCCACGGTGTGCGCAAAGGCCAGTATGGTCGCGGTGAAAAAACCTGGACGCGCAAGCGGGAGCGCTATGCTGGCAAAGCGATCCCAGGCATCCGCGCGCAGCGTGGCCGCAACCTCGAGCGGGCGTTTTCCTATCGCCTCGAATGCGCTCTGTATCGGCTGCACCGCGAAGGGCAGCGAGAAGAGCACCGAACCTGTTACGAGCCCCGAGAAGGTGAAAGGAAGCGATCCCAGATGCAGCGCGCTAGTCAGTTTTCCGACAGCCCCCCCGGGCCCCATCAGCAACAGCAAATAGAATCCCAGCACGCTGGGCGGCAATACCAGAGGGAGGGCTACGAGCGCCGACACCACCTTCCTGTGCCATCCTTCCCCCATCGCAAGCCACCAGGAAAGCGGCGTTGCAATCAGCAGAAGCAGGATGGTGGTGGTGGCCGCAAGCCTCAGCGTCAGCCAGATTGCCTGCAGATCGTCCGGATTCAGTGCGCTTTCCATGTGTCCTTCGTGCAGTCAGTGCAACTCATAGCCGTAATTGCGAATGATGGCCGCTGCCTCCTCGCCCTTGAGGTACGACAGCAGCGCGCGCGCAGCATCCTTGTCCCTTGCAGCAGTCAGCTCGACCGCGGCCTGTCTGATAGGCTGATAAAGATTTGCCGGCGCCACCCACCACGAACCCCGGGTCACCTTGCCATCCTTCATGATCTGCGAGAGCGCGATGAAGGCAAGCTCTGCATTGCCGGATGCGGCGAACTGATAGGTCTGGCCTATGCTCTCGCCCGTCACCATCTTTCGCTGCACCCTGTCCATGAGATTCATGTTCTGCAACACCTCCATCGCCGCCATTCCGTAAGGCGCGAGCTTGGGATCGGCGATGGCAATCTTGTCATAGCGACCCAATCCCAGCACCGCGCCCTTGCCATCCACGAATCCGGACTTAGCGCTCCACAGCACCAGTTTTCCTTCAGCATAGACGAAGCCCGAGCCTGCGACAGCCAGCCCTTCCTGTTCCAACCGCTCCGGCGTCTTCTCGTCGGCTGCGAGCAATATATCGAACGGCGCGCCTTCCCTGATCTGCGCATAGAACGTCCCGGTCGCGCCGAACGAGAGGTTCACCGTATTGCCGGTCTGTTTCTCGAACAACGCCGCGATCTGCTGCATGGGTGCCGCGAAATTTGCCGCCACCGCAGCGTTCACCTCGCCCGCCGATGCGGTGGCGCACATCAGCCCGAAAACACCCAATGCAATCCACCCATGCAATTTGCGCATCATGCTCTCCTTCACGATATTTCCTTTCACGCTCATGCGCCGACAGCCAGAATAACATGGGACGCCTTGATCAATGCCGTCGCATCCATGCCCTCCTTGAGACCCAGCGATGCGATGCTTTCATTGGTCACGACTGCCGCGACACTCTTGCCGCCAGAGAGTTCGATGACAACCTCGCCATTGATAGCACCTTCCTGACAGCGCACCACCTTGCCGTGCAGTTCGTTGCGCGCGCTGGTCTTGAACCCGTCCGAAGTGGTTACGATCACCCAGGGCGCCTTGATCATCGCATATGCCTCGGTGCCGACCTTCAACCCGAGATGCCCCACGCTCTCGTTGGTGATCACCGCGGCCAGCATATCGCCGCCGCCGATGTCCAGGATCACCTCGGAATTGATTTGCCCGGGCTTGATGCTGCTCACCTTGCCCAGGTATTGATTGCGTGCGCTCGTCTTCATATCCAATCTCCTATCGATCAAGTTAAAAGTTTTCTAAAAAAGTAATACTGTTCATCTCGGGCGGCTATCGGCCAGTTCGTAGCACGGCGCCGAAACCCCGCTGCAGTCCATGCCTGTCTTGATGCTCTTGCAGCACAGCCATTGGCCGTTTTCGAGCAACCAGGCCGTGACGATCTCGCGATAAGCCACCTCCTCGTAGAAATTGTCCTCGTCATCCAGCACATCGCGGGTCAACGCATATTCATGCCGGTAGTAGCAGCAGCGGCCGCTTTTGTCGTAGCCCAGCATCTTTTCCGCATGGGCCGACGGTTCCTCGAAATATTCGAAGCGATGCGGCTCGACCGCAGCGATGCACAAATCCTCGGGCAAATCTGTTTTCCAGTCCGCGTCCATGATCCCCCCTGTTCAGGCCGCGATGCCGACGATGACGCTGGAGGCCTGGAACAGCGCGCAGGCCCTAGAGCCTTCCCGCAGCCCCATCTGTTCTGCGCTGTCGCGGGTCACGATCGCGCTGACCGTATTTCCGCCCGCCAGGGTCAGCACCACGTCCGCATTCACCTCGCCCATGGTAAGCTTGGAGACCGTTCCGCACAGCTGGTTGCGTGCGCTGAGTCTGATGTCGCTTTCATCGGAACAGATCATCACCCAGGATGCCTTGACGAGCGCCCAGACTTCGCTGCCCTCTTTCAATTCGAGGCTCTCCTCGCTCTCGTGCGTGATGACCGCGACGATGCGATCCTCGCCTTGCAACGCGATCTCCACTTCGGAATTGACCTGCCCGCTGCGGATGCGCGTGACCCTGCCGAAGAACTGGTTGCGCGCGCTGCTCTTCATCGAGAGCCTCCTCAAAAGTTGATAATCGAAATCGTCCATCCCCGCGCTGATGATCGACAGGAAGCGCTCGTGCTCCTGCTGCATCAGGCGATAGGTGGCAACCAGCTTCCTTCCGGCCCCGGTGAGCCGCGAACCTCCGCCGGACTTTCCGCCGCTGATACTCTCCACGAGCACATCTCCCGAGATGTTCCTCATCGTATCCAGCGCATCCCAGGCGGTCTTGTAGCTCACGCCGACCGACTTTGCAGCCTTCGTGATCGAGCCTGTTGCCTCTATGGCTTCCAGTATGGCGATGCGCAAGTCGCCCGAGCCGGAAGCCTCATCCTGCCCGAGCCAGATATTGCCGTGGAGTTTCAGCGTCATGATCGCTCCCGGATCAGAAGGCGTATTGCAGCATGATGCGGTTGTCTATGTAGGTATTGCCCCATATCTTGAGACCCTGCTCATAGCCCAACCGGTCGCGCAGCGTGAGCCCCTTCAAAGCGCCGTCCAGGTGATAGGCGACATCCACCATCACCGCATTGACGGCCGCGACATAGGGATCGGTGTCGTAGCGCGACAGCGTGAGCTCGGTATCCAGCTTCCCGTTAAGCCATTTCGAATTCACGCCCGCCTTCCACGCATGACCTGCGCCCCGCGAGGACACGAGGCCGTAGTTCATCACGGTCGTGTAGAGCGGGTCGGTGTTATAGACCTGTGTATAGGGTGAGAGCAGGTTGCCGTTGGATACGCCGTTCACGAAATTGACCGGCACCTTGTTGTATGCGAAATAGACATTCCCCCAGCCAGCAGACGCGCCGATCTTCGCGCCATACGCACGGCTGTCCACGCGACCCAGAAGCTCCGCGCCGTCGCCTGTTTCTTTCATATACTGGAAATCGACGAAGGGCGTGAACGAGGGCAGCGCAAACCGGTAGCCTCCCTGGAGCCAGGCCATCTGCGCGAAGTCGTTGAAACGGTATATCCAGATATTCGCATTCGCGGCCTCGTTTTTGTATGTCGCGCCGAACGCGGACGAGCCGGTGTCGTTCCCGGTGAATTTCGGATTGTCGTAGGGCAGCTCAAACAGGTTGCTGTCCTGGAATCCGGATACCGTGCGGTTCTTGAACCCCTTGATGCGCTCGCCCTCGAGATGCAATCCTTCGACAGGATTCACCGACACCAGCCCCGCCCGGTAGAGGTTGGGGATCATAAAGCCGTCGGACGGGTTGATCCAGGGATTGTCGATGATCTGGTTGCCCAGCCGCGCGAGGAAGTCCGGTTTCCTGTACTGCACATAGGCCTCGCCCGGGGTATATATCCCGTAGCCCGTTCCCATCAAGAGCGGGTTGATGTATTTGTTGTTTTGGGCATGGTTGTTGAGCCCGATGTCCTGCGCAAAATACATGCCCAGTGCAGCGCCGAATCCGTCCTGCGCCGCTGTCTCGGCCTTGATCTTGCCGCCTAGCGATGTGGAATGCAGATCGGTCAGGCTGCTTTTCGTATAGTCCCGGGTAAACGAGTAGAGGCGCACGTCCCCGGAAATATTGAAGAAGTCCTCCGATTCCGGCGTATCGGAAGCATACGCCGCGGCAGCCTTCATCAACGCGATACCCAACAGATGCTTTTTCATGTTCATCATCCTTGTCTTGAATTTTCGATCATACGGTTTGCGAATACCGTCATATAGTTTGCTACACGACGGTCTTAGCAGGATGCATGCCAATCAAACAAGAATGACTAGTTTCAATGAGTTAAGATTTTTTCATGAAATCTTCCGATTGTAGGAAACACTACAAGATGGCGCGGGGAACCCTACAAATCGGCGCGAATTCGACACTTCGAATGAAAACGCAAGGTCAATGAATCCAATCTTCCACATTCAAACCTTGGACACGGCTGAACTCCCGGATGTTGTTGGTGACTAGAACGCAGTCGCTGGCAAGGGCATGTCCGGCGATCGCTGTATCATTTTCCCCTATCGGCGTACCTACCGCTGCAAGCAACAGTTTGACAGCGACCGTCGCGTCTACGGCCTGACTGTCCCACGCCAGAATGCCATCGATTCGACGAATAAATTCATCCACCAGCACAACATGCTTTGGAGATGCCTTTTTGCCAATCTGGCCATAGCGCATTTCAGCGTAAGTGATTGCAGAAATGACGATCCTGTTCTTTCGACTCACTTCATGAGCCAGCCGCTGCAAAACCGACTCCGGGCGTTCGCGCATGATGAACGAACAAATGCAGGTATCCAGCATGTATGTAATCACAACACAAACCTGCCTTCGTCGCTCACAACAGGCAAGCGGTCTAGCAGAAAATCATCATCCGCTTTCGGCAGGTCGGCAAAGGATACCCAGCTCGGACGCAACGGACGCAGCGTGATGGAATCGCCATTTTTGACAATCTCCAGCTCGGATACGCCGTCAAATTCCATATCCTTGGGCAGACGCACTGCCTGATTCTTGCCATTTTTGAAAATGGAAACGGTACGCATTGGAGGCTCCTTGCGATGCATATGTAAAACATATGCAATCATACACCAAGGCCTATCACATGCAAGCCATATGTCATTCAACGGCACTGCTCGGCGCTCAGGCAAGCATGCACCTGATCGGCGGTGACGGCTCTGGACGGGTCTGCTTTCAATGCATCATAGGCGTGGCCAACTTGGCTGTGCAGCCAGCTTTCTACGACGCGATCCCGCGCCATCAATGCCCGCAAACCGTCCCGTATTACTTCGCTTTCGCTGGCATACTCACCATTGCGCACCTTGGCCTTCACCACATCCGCCATGTCGTTGGGCAGTGTTATGCTCATTTGCTGGGTGGTTCGCATGACTATCTCCTTCTAGCGAATAACCAGCAATGCCTTGATTTTGGCACGAACGTGAATCATTACTTCCGTAGACACCGAGGCTTTTTTCTTCGCATGACGCACCTTCCAGTCCAATGATTTGACTTGGTCTGACAGTATCGCGCTCACCACGCCACTGACCTCTGCCAGCACTTCAAATGGATGCCCCTTGATATTGGTGCTCATAGGGCAGCAGACCATCAGCCCGGTTTTGCCGTTGTAACTCGCCGGACTGATAACCAATGCGGGGCGATGGCCAGCCTGCGGGTCAAACTCCAGCCACACGACATCGCCCGATTCGGGCACATAACCGCGTGCTGCCATCAAAATGCTTCTTTACCAACCGGATTACCGAAGCTCACCTCGCCGTGAGCGTTACTCGCCGTGATGCCATTCAGCATCTGGTCGAGATCGTATTCGACGATGTCAGATGGCTCAATCACGATTCGCCCTTTGGTTACGGTGATGCTGACCTTCTGCTCCAGATTGAAGCCAGCATCCTTGATGACGGCAACCGGTAGCCGTAGCGCGGGGCTATTGCCCCATTTGCGAATAACAGCTTCCATAACGGCCACTCCTTCTCAATACGTTTCTACATTGTAGATACGCTCCGGCAAAAACTCAAGTCATTATCTTACGATCTGGAAGAGACCATGCCTTGAAAAATGACATCAATGGCATCCGTCACTGTCCGCAACTTATCCGATGAAACGCTCCGCGCCTTGCGCGTGCGTGCCGCGATGCATGGCCTCAGCACGGAGGCCGAAATTCGGGCGATCCTCGAAAATGCCGTTCGTCCCAACGGGCGGATCAAGCTCGGCTCCCTGCAGGCTGAGCGTGCAATTCAAGCCCGCCACCCCTCTCAGTCCTGCGCGGCAGGCATCGTACAACCTATATGT
>VFSW01005505.1_pt1 | contig 18694 bp, 21 predicted proteins | sample 5358111 | NCBI WGS metagenome assembly VFSW01 (sample SAMN11554181, study PRJNA540505) | mine drainage metagenome | isolation source: sediment from site ElyBrook_90M | place: USA: Ely Copper Mine, Vershire, VT | collected 2017 | reverse complement strand
GCATATATAAATCAACTTCAGAATAATGCTACTCATTTTCAGAAAGCTGCTATGTTAGCATTTCAAGGTGGTGCTCCAGGTGCTGCTATGCAGTTTATGAATCTATCTAATAAGATGGGTACAGCTGCTATTACCGCTAAGTTGAATTTTAGTAAAATGCAGCTTAACAAGTTAAAATCTGTTCAGACGCAAGCAGATTTAGTTGGACAGACACTTGGGAGTGCTACAACTCCTCAAGAGTGGCAACAAGGTTTACAGACACTATCTCAGAGTGGTCAATTCTCTCAACAAGAGTTGCAGCGCTTAGCTCAGGTTCCATTTAGTCCTCAGAATGCAGCTTACCTCCAGCATGCTGGCATGACTGCTTCACAGAATGCTAGACTTCAGATAGATAAACTTAAATTGGGTAATACAACTGCATATCAACATGCTATGCTAGCTAATAGAGATAGCCTAATAAAAATGGAAACTATAAGAACTCAAATGGAGGCTATGAGATTAGCAGCTGCTCAAAAGGCAGCTGCAGCAAAGAATAAGGCTGGAGTAACTGATAAGGCTCCAAATGCTGCACTTTTGAAGAATGCACAAGCTGCTGTTACTCAATCGTTTGGGGCAAAAAATGACCCTGGGAGTACAATCACCGAGGCTGTTGCATCACGAGCTCAGGATATGATGCGGCAGAATCCCGGCCTAAGCCAACCTGCTGCTATCCAGCGGGCTACTGCTGAGATGCGTTCGAGTGGCGCTCTTAAGGATCAAGGTGGTAATGTTACAATGAGTAATAACGGTGCTACTCAATATAATCCAGTATTAGTGCCTATGAAAGGCAATCAAATAGATAAGGCTAAAATTCAAGAAATGCTCAAGGCTAATGGTGGGCATATCTGGATTCAAACTAAAAATGGGCCAATTCAATGGCCACCTCAAGCACAATAAGTGTTTGTTCAATCATTGAACAGGTAGTGATATGAATAACATAGCTCCAGTACCGGCTACTACCCTAAACCCTGAGCCTAACATTACAGATGCTCAATGGAGTCAGTTAAGTTCATTAACTAGGCCTTCACAAACTAATACCGGTCCTGCAAATACTGGACCGACAAGTACTGATTGGCATAATTTAAGTACTTTAGTGAATCCTAATATCTCAACCCCTGAGAGCCCTCCCAGCTCTGATGGATTCCTCTCTAGTGTTGGCCATGCAATCTTGAGTGCTCCTGGTGAGGCTTGGGAAGGGTTGAAGCAAGGACTAGCAAGTGATGTGCCAAAAACTAATAGTGCACTAACTCCTGCACAGCCAATGAATGCTTGGCAAGCTCCAATTTATACTAAGCTCTTTGGTCAGCCCTCTGGTGGAGATGACGCTGCTGGAAGAATGCGTGAGATGAACTTTGGTCTCCAGCCAAATACTCTTGCTATGCAAGCTCATTGGAGTCCAAGAGAAGCTGGAACAATGCCAGCTCCATATCAAGGCTGGAATTTGACTAGGCTCTGGTCCAGTCAAAGCATGCCTGCTAATTTAGTTAAAAGTGCAACCTATGCGCCTATTCTTGAAAATATGCGATATCAAGTAGTATCTGCATATCATAACTCAGAGGGAATTGTTGCTAATCCAACTAAATATACTCCACAACAAGTTCAGATCGCTGCTGGGTATATTAAAAAGATGAATTCAATGGCTAAGGGTGAAAGCCCTTATGCAGCTACTACCAACTATATTAAGAACTTGATAAGTGCTCCTGGAAAGACGCTATCAGAAACTGCTAGTGGATTGGCCCACGGACTTGTAACTGATCCAGAATTGTTGGCCCCAATCTTTGGTGATGCTACTGGTGCGTTAGATGCTGCTATGGAGGGAGCTGGAATTAATACAGCAGCTACTGGTGCACAGCAACTAACAACTCCTCAAGGGTTGCAGGGTGGTCCGTTAGCCACAAGTGCACTCGTTGGTGCTGGTGCTGGTGCCCTTGGTCATGCAACACTTGGTAGACTTTTGAAAGGGCATCAACTGGATGATGAAGTGCCTAACGAGGGTGAGACTGCCACTGGAGATAATGCTGCCGCGGTGCCAACTACTGGTGCGAAGGTTCGTCCTGATCCAGATGCACCTACTCCTGACGAAGGTGCAACTGCTGAAGATGCACTTAAGAGTGCTAAGGGTAATCCACAATCTCCAGCCAGCGATGCAGTTCCTCAGACTGACTCTGGTCAGCCACTTCATCCATATACACCAGTTGATACAAGTGGTAATGTAGATTTAGCTGGTGGTGTTACTAAAAATGGTCGAGTTGTTATCTCAAAGGAGATCCCTCAAACTATAGATGTTAATGGAACTACTGTCGATGCTCATGATGCGATAGCTTATCATGAGCGTGTTGAGTGGCCATTGATGCACCTTGATAAGCCAATGGATAAGGGTGGAGTTGCTCGTCTAAGGCAGCGCCTTGGCGGTGCAAGAATCCCTAAAGAGATTTATGCTAAACTTGTGGCTGGTAAACCTTTGTCATATCAAGAAGGGCATGCGATTGCCACGTTGGCTGAAAATCACTATGTACAGACTCGATATGATGTTGATCCTGAGGCGTATCAAAAAGCACTCGAACCATTTATAGCTAAGGCGCACGCTGCTGCGCAGGCAGAAGGTGGAGTTCCGACTGATCTAGATGAGAAGCCGAATAGGGATAGTGGAGAGTTAGATAAGTTAAGGGCGTCTCAAAAGGGCTCTATTGATAAGAGGCTTCTGGCTGGAAGTGCCTTAGCAGCAACTGGCGCTGTTGGTGGTGGCGCAGTAGCAGCAATGAGTGGCAAGAAGGGTAAAATCTTGCCTTATTCACTTGCTGGTGCTGCTGCTGGACTTGGCCTAGGTTTAATTGGAAGTGGTGATATATCTGATAATATTGGCGCTCGTGGTAAGGAGGCTGGAATGTTTGCTGGTCTTAAGGCTGCCGATATAGATAAGAATGCACTGGAACGAGCTAAGGATATGGCTGGTCGTGGGGTGCATCCTCATATTATCCATAATGATACTGGATTTCATCAAGATATTAGTGGCGATTGGATGCACGAGTTAGATGATAGTAACTCTAGCATTAGCTCCGCTGCTGAGAATGCCTCGCCTGGGCAGCGCGTTCCGCTATCTCGTATCCTTGCTCATGATTCAATATTTAAGAACTATCCTGAATTAAGAAACTGGTCTGTTGTACATAACGATGGAATGGATCATATAGGAGCTACACTTGAGCATAGCAAGACAATCCTTATGCGTCCGCACGAATACTATAATTCAGAAAATGATACCTCACTTAAAGACCCTTCATATAAGCAGGTATTGCTACATGAAGTACAGCATGTAATTCAAAAGATTGAAGGCCATGAGTCTGGGAGTAGTCCAGCCCTACATGCTGAGGCTATGGATCGTGCTAGTGGCATCCCTCCTCAAGATTATCCTCCAGGCTCAGAGGGAGCTAAGTTAGCCACTCGTGCTTATCATACCCACTCTGGTGAGGTTAATGCAAGAAATACAGAGGCTAGAATTGACTTAAGTCCTGAGGAGCGTAGACTCTTCCATCCAGATATGACTGCAGATGTGCCTCGCGCGGATAGGAATATGTATCCTAACTTGCGTAACGCTATCGCTCATGCTGAGCCAATTCCAAGTGATGTTAGAGTGCCGGGAGAGGAGGAAATACTTGATAAAGCCCAATCTGGAGATATTAAGGCATTTGAGCACCTATATAAGACATATCAGCCTTATCTAAAAGGTTGGTTAATGAGGTCTCGTGGTGCACAAGTTGCAGCTGATAAGATGGGAATAACTCCAGAAGATATTGCTCAAACAACTTTTCTCAAAGCTTGGAAATCACTTCCAGACTTTAAGCGCGGCGCTAAGTTTTCAACTTGGTTAACTAGCATTGCCAAGAATGAAGTGAATATGGCGTTGCGAGATAAAGATGAGTTTGATCCACTTTCAGCACCGGGGCACTCTGATTATAATGACGATGGAGATGAGATTAAGTCTCCAGAGCAGAATATACCAGATTCAAACACCGATACTCCAGAGGGATTAGCTGAACGAGACCAAGATTTTCAAAGGGCGCTTGAGAAGCTAAATCCTCAACAGCGTACTGCTATTGATGCTATTGATCTGCAGGGACAAGATGCTGGTGAGGTTGCTCAGAAGATGGGAATGTCTCTTGAGACATTTCGTACATTCTTGCATCGTGCTCGTGCTTCGCTGGAGAATAATGTTCAAGGTGAGAGTACACCAATTAGATCTATTAGGAGATTAAGAGGTTCAACTACAACTGATAGCTTAATTGGTCTAAGCTTAATTAGTGGTGGTGCACTTGCTGGATCAGTTCTTGCTGGTCAAGACCATAGAGTGCGTGGCGCAATTTTAGGTGCTCTTGCTGGAGTTGGGTTAAGCAGTATTCATCCAATAGATGCAATTAAATCCGCTCGAGCATTTGCAAGTATTCCCACTAGTCAGATAATGAGTAAGATTGCTGATGCCTCAGATAGAGTAGATGCGGAGAAGATTAATCGTAGACAAATAATTACTAAGATTGGAAAACTAATACCAAGTCAGCAGAGTCGAGTTAATGTAACTCACTGGCTTGATGGAGAGCGTGATCTTCCACTAACGGATAATGAGTATACTGCCGCACTAGCAGTTCGTCAATTCTTTAATGATTATAGAAAACTTGGAACTGATGCCGGTGTGCTGAAAGATGGTGTAGATACATATGTTACTCACTTGTGGGACCAGAATAAAGGTCCATCAACAGGAGTAACTTCACCAGCTATGCAAGTGAATACTCCATATTCTAATCCTAGAGCTTACACCTCTCTAAAAGAGGGGAAGGCTGCTGGATTAACTCCAGTTACGGAAGATATTACTAAGATTATGGATGTCTACGGTCAATCCATAATGAAGGCTGTTGAAGGTAGAAAAGTTCTAGACTCAATTAAAGAAATGAGGGCTCAAGATGGAGTTGGAGGCGGTGAGGGCAGTAAACTCATTCTAAGTAATAGGAAAGCTCCTTCAAGTTATGTTAGTATTAACAGCCCAAGCTTAAGGAACTTTAAAGTTCACCCTGCTATTGCTCCTGAAATGCGAGCGTACTTTGAGCCACTTCATACTGGCCCATTAAGATCAGCTGTTCAAACTATCAATACAGCATATAAAAGGACACTATTTTCCTATAGCCTGTTTCACCCAATGGCACTTACACAGCTAGCACTAGCTGGTCGATGGAATCCAGTAGCGGCACTAACAGATGTTGTTAAGAGTGCTGCTGGTGCAACTAAATATCATGCGATGCTAGATGATCCATCTCTTGGTAGTGCTCCATATAACGCTGTTAAGGGTGGGTTAAAAATCACTCTCCGCGGGTCTGATCCAGTAGATGCTGATGTGAGTTCGGGCTTCTATCAAGGCTTGGAAACATTTAGGAATGGCCTTAATCGCGCAGTGCCAAAGTTGGGCGATGTTAGTATGTATTTGCCTGCAAAGGTTAATCACTTCCTCGATCACTTCTTGTGGGAGAATCTTCACGCCGGGCTAAAAATGAGCTATTGGGATCATGCTCGTTCTATGATGGAGGCTAATAGGGCTAAAGATCTTGGTAGAGACTTAAACCCAGATGAACGACTTCAGGTTAATAAAGATGCTGCTAATTATACAAACAATCTATTCGGTGGTTTGAACTGGCTGAGAGTAGCAGAGGATGCACACTCTCATTATGTTCAACAGCTTAAACTTGGTTTATTTAGTCCATCTGGTCTAAGAAATACTGAACTTGGTATTCTATCTCCAGATTGGTCAACTTCAGTTATGCGTAGAGTTACTGGCGCATTCAAGGAAGGGAGTGGTGTTAAAGGATTGTTTAAGCCTAGAACAGTTGGTGATCTACATCGTGCATTCTTACTACGCTCAGCACTTATTTATGGACTGGTAGGTAATGCAATTAACTATCAACTGAGTGGTCACTATATTTGGCAGAATAAAGATCCATTGATGCTAGATTTGGGTAATGGAAGTAAGATGCAGTGGTCCAAAGCACTCATGGAGCCGGCAGAGTGGTTACTTCATCCTGGACAGGAGGCATTAAATAAACTTGGACCTATTCCTAAGAGCGGAGCTGAGGTTGCCTTAAATCAGAAATACTTAAGTACTAGTGGTCATTCACCTATTATAACAAAAGGTGATAGTGCATTTGACTTTTTGAAACGGGTGGGATATGCTGGAAGTCAGGCCGCACCGATTGCTGCGCAGCAGGGAGCAAGTCTCGGAGCTAAGTCGGCTACTTCTAGCTTTATTGGCTTACCGATTTATGATAAGACCAAGGGTGATCTGAAAGAGATCAGAGCGAAGGCTGCAAGAAAGGCAGCCCATACAAGGGCTATGCACGAGCTAATGGGAGGCGGTAAATGAGTGGTTCACGCACTTATTTGAAGCTAGGAGATTGGAATGCAGTCTGCTATCAGTGCGGATTTAAGCGGAAGGCTAGTGAGCTGATTAGGCACTGGCAAGGCTACTATGTTTGTCCTGAGCACTGGGAGCCGCGTCAACCACAGGATTATGTACGTGGTACAGAAGATATACAAACTCCACCTTGGACACAGCCACTCCCACAGCCGGCATTTAGTTATAGTAATAAGTTTCTAGGAATAAGTGACGGCGTTCAGCGGAGCTGGCAGCTCGGAGATGGGTTGGCACCCACTACTGTTACACAGGTTATGGTTGGTAGTTCTATAGTTACTAACTATACTGTTAATAGCTTTGGCCTAATTACATTTAATACTGCTCCACCAGTTGGATCACTTCTCTATGCAAGTGGCTCGGAGATAATGGCATGACACCAGATATTACACTTCTAGTAAATAACCTACTAATCGAAGAGGGTGATAAGCGGCGTGGTTATGATGATGCCAACGATAATGTGCTCACTAAGGGATATACCATCGTTGGCACTCCTACAGTTGGTGTTGGGCACAACCTTGAAGTGCCTCTATCTCAAGCCGCTATTAAGCAGATTCTCTTGGATGATATAGCACCAGCAGTTGTAGAAGCTGAGTCTCATGGTTGGTTTTCTAGTTTGAATCAACCGAGGCAGCTTGCCATCATAGATATGATCTTCAATCTCGGTGAGCATACATTCGATGAGTTTGATACTTTTATTGGCTTTATGAGAGGTGCTTTATATATCTCAGCTGCTAGAGATCTAACAGAAACTGCATGGTATAAAGAGGTTGGACCACGAGCAGTTAGAATTGCCTCTATCATTAGCACTGGCCAGTGGATTGTGGCCAAATAAGGAGTTGATTGTGGATCATACATTTAGAGGTAGGTCTGATGATTCTCAAGCTGTTAGAAATTTCTATCACTGGCTAACACCAGCTTTGATTATAGCATTAAGTGGTGTCCTTGGTTGGATCGGTTCATCTATGATTGAACTACAAAGCAACCAAGCGATTACACTAACACATATTGAAGTGCAGATTGCAACTCTTCAAACGCAGTTAGCATCTAATGCTAACTATAATCAATGGGAAGCTGAACAGGTAAGTAACTTACAAACCATCCAAGCAAATCATGAGCATCGTCTTACTGTGCTCGAACAGTGGCGTGCGAATATAAAATATAGTGGGAGAAGTAATCAATGAACATCAAACGTGAATTTATCACTGGATGGACTGATGCTCATAAGTGGGGATCGATGAGATTGAAGGCACTTGCTGTTGGCTTGACAGCATTGCAGCAAGCATGGCCTAATATCCCTGAGGGATGGAAGTCTAGTCTTCCAGCCAGCGTACCCCACTATCTAGCATATGGAGCGATTGCGTCTATTGTTGGAGCTGCATATAGTCAAGTCACTACCAAGGTGGCCAAGTGAGGGCCAATATTATGACTAAGTTTCGGCATACTTTACATATTTTGGCCCTTGTTCTTATTATACCTATTCTGCTGCTGGCAGCATTGGTTATTTTCATCCGCTACCTTACTTGTATTGTAACTAATATTCCTAAGGCTTGGATGATTGCCCTTACTATTGATGATACTGCCAATGTTGCATTGAATGGCCGACTTGGGCAAACAATTAGCAGTAGGGCTGCTGTGGCATGGAAGGATAAGAAAATGTGGGGATGTGTTCTGTGCAGCCTACTGGATGAAGTATCTCCTAATCATTGCGCCAATGCGTTGACGGCGAAGGACCAGAACCTGTGACTCTTTGGATTAAACTTGCACTGGCTGGTGGGATACTTGCTGCACTGCTCGCAGGCGGGTGGTGGGCCTTTCATGCTATCCAGCAATCTGGTTATAATAAGAGGGTAAGGGAGGATGCAGCCCACCTCGTTGTTGTACAGAAACAGCAACAGGTTGTTACTACAAAAGTGGTCACAAAACTTGTTCCTGTATTGAAGGTAATACGGGAGCGCGGCAAGACAATCATCAAGCAGGTACCTATCTATGTTACGCCCTTGGATAATCGTAGGTGTATTATCAACGTTGGCTTTGTCCGGTTGTGGAACGACGCCAATCGCATGTCAGTACCCGCAGCCGCCAGCAGTGCTGATGCGGCCACCAGTCCCGTTGTCCTCTCAGACGTTGCGAGCCAGCACGCCCGCGAGGCCAACATCTGTCACGCCAACGACGCCCGCTTCCGTTCTCTCCAAGCATGGGTGAGGCAGCAGAGTGTAATTAAATAGTGTTTGTTCAATAATTGAACAAATAGTTATTCACCAATCCACTCATAAACCCGATCATTTTGGTCGGGTTTATCTTTTGTCCCCGGTAAAACTTTAATCTTAATGAGCCCCATTTGTTGGAGTGTGAGTTCAATTGCACTTAAATCCTGGGGAGTAATATCTCGATAGAACTTTGCCATTACAATCTTTCTGGTACTCATTCTCATCTGTTGCAAGTACTTTTTGATATTCTCAAGAATGTCACTATTCTTTGCCCTTCCCAATCCGCCGAATGTCTTAGACATATTGACTTCAACTGTTTCAAGTAGTTTCTTTGATCTAAGAAAATCTTCTGGCTGAATGATGAGATCATCATTATGAGAAACCGCACTGATAATCATTAGCTTACGGATATGAGTAGCTCTTCGTTCACAATATCCAGCAAAGCGTGGATCATCTATAACTGGAAGGCCAGCAGATAGTTTTTCATCTTGATCTACATACCAATCAATGTAGAGTTGTTTTGCATCTTCTGAGAAGATAATCTGACCCGAGAGTTGAGATATTCTTTCCAGATCATTTAAGAGGAGTTCCTGAAGCTTACTCTCACGCGGAGTCATAGTATGTTCAGGAACAGTTTTACGTTTCTTTTCTTCCACCACAAAGATTATTCTACTAGTAAATCCACCACCAACAGCCTCAGCTGGAATCATACTCTGTAACCAATCTGGAGCAGTTGCTCCCATGAGATTGACACAGAGACCTTCGAGTGTATCTTTACCCCGACCCACACTCTCATATTCCCAATCATCTTTACTATCATACCAATCTGTTAGGTTAGATAGATATGCAATATCACTCTGACCAAGGAATACTGAGAGTTCTTCACTAAATGCAGTGATAGAGCAGTGTGCCTTCTGTCGACCATCTGTTGGATCAGTGAATAGAGCATTAGCTCGCTTCATTGCAAGAATCATAGCCTGACGGCCGCTGCTCGATTCAGGTGCAATTGAGATACCTTGGATTTTCTTTAGAAGATCTTTAGCGATGCTAATAGCTACACCTTTTCTAGTGCGGCCACTAGCACCTACCAAAACTGCATAGAGGTTGGGGTAGATGACTTGACCAAGTCCCCAGCGGAGATATACCCTGCGCTGAAGTGCACCAGCTATTACTGAAAGGCCACACCAAGTGTGGTATGAGAGTGGTGATTCAGCACTGTCGGTGTATTCTATATAACTATCGAGCCAATCATTAAGCTCGCGAGTCACAGGATATCTCCAACAATTCTTTGAGATCATTCCACCCGTGAATATCCCTCATTCCATCTGAGTTCATTTTATTCTGCTCGCCCCAGTTCAAGCCCCACTTCCAATCAGTAGCTATCTTGAACTTACGATTACTATATTCCATTTCGGGACTGGTTAGATCATTAATCCGAGCGGTTAGACGATTATAGATTTCCTCATTCAACTCTGTAACTGGAATTTGCATGAGGATACTATCGTGAACCTGAGCAAGAATATCTATATTGAGCATCTTCGTTAGAAGATCATCATTGTAAATCTCTATCATTCCAAGATTTAGACCATCTACAACAGTTGATTGTGGAATCATACTGTATGCAGACTTAAACAGTTGATCATTATAAGCTTCCATGAACCTAACCTTTCGTCCAAAGCAATTTGTTAGAGAACGATCATCTCTAAGTTGCCGTTTTATATGTTCATACCAGAGATGAATGCCGGGATAGATCTTGTGATAGAGCTCTACCATCCTTTTAGCTTCACGCTCTTCAATTTCATTGATGAGTGCAAAATTTTTGTATCCTTCATCATAGTTCAGTCCATGATTAGATTTCTTTCCAGCTTGGCGAGCGCTCATAGTCCTTGGCCAATTTGCACAGAGTTTAGAAAACTCAGGTTCGGAGTTCCTAATCTCAGCAATATGCTCAGGATCTTTAATATGCCCGATCAGTTTATTCTCAGCTTTGATTATATCAGCTGGAGAGTTGAACATCAAGCTAGCAGTGTGGGTATGAACATCTATTCCATCCTCAATAGCTTTAAGCATATTAGCGTCTCCGCTGGCATATGCTACCACTACCCACTCTGCTTGACGTTTATCAACTTCAAACATAATATAGCCAGGGTCTGCTACTAGGAATTTTTTAAACTCTTGTGGAAGGTTCTGAAAGTTCGTACCAGTTCCGTGGATTGTTTTACTAGAGCTTAAACGTCCAAATTTAGTTCCTCGTGGATTAAAGGAACAACGCATTCTACTATCTTCATCAAACTCGATGTTGAGATAGGTACTATAGAGTTTATTTAAACCACGAATGTCTTGGATTAGCTTAGCCTCAGGAAGGCTAGCTCGTTTGGCTGTTCCACGCGCTAATCTTTGGAGAGTTAGATCATCTACACTAATCTTTCCATCGCGCGAGATATAAGGCTCAATTCCAAGTTCGATGAAAAAATACTGCTTACAGTCCTTTGGACTGTTGACGTTGAGATGGCGTCCACAAGTTAGATCAAGCTCAGCTTGAAGTTGGCTTGCTTTAGCTTGTACATCCTGGCGAGTTGATTCTAGTGCAGCTTGATTAACACAGATTCCTCTTGTCTGCATAAAGATGAGAACTGGAAATAGTCTTGTGGTTAGATCATACGCTCCTCTAAATCCATCCTCATTTAGGTCAGCTTCAATAGCTTCCCAAATCTCTAAGGTGCATGCTGCATCAAGTGCGTTGTAGCGTAGAAAGTTCTCATCCATTACTATCTCCACAATTAGGACACGAGCCAATAATATAGCGATTATATGTCGCTAGGGCTGTCTCAGCATCTTCTTTTGTTAAGTATGGTCCGAAATCTTCATCATCGATGATAAAATACCAGCCATCATTTAATTCAGTTATCATAGCCACTCCCAAGCTCTGAACAAGATTAGAAGATTTATAACTGTTGCAATGAATGCAATTATAGTAATTATAATTGTCAGCAGGAGATAGTCTCGATCTTGAAGTTTCATGACTCACCTTTAATGTTGGAAAACTTAACAGTATCCTTCCAATACTCTTGACTACCACAGTAAATACTTCCAAGGAAGCCTAAATTCTTTGGAAGGTCTGGGTACATTACAGAGTGTGCAATCATTGTATCGAGGATTTCACCCCTCGTTACGATATTATTCTTTGCAAGTAGAAACTGTATATCAAAGATTCCATTTTGAAATACTTTCTGAGATTGATTTCCAAGAACTTGAGCAATCCCTCGCCAGAGGAGAAATTCATCCTCTACGCTCCATGATCCAGAGATTGGAAATACGCATGCGAGGTTTGGATTGCTAGAGAATCCAATACATGACACTTCGTAGTTCAATACTTCAATATCAATTGACACTCTTGGCTGTTCATTAAAGTAGGTTAGCCATTCCAATGCCTCGTTGATATTTTCGTAGTGATAGATCAATGTTCTGCTTGGGCGCACTAACAGTGGGGAATCTCGTTCAGAGATTGCTTTTTTGAGGTCAGCTACAATGAGATAACGATTCTTGTAAAGACCAAAAGATGCCTCACGAGGATGGATAGTTCCAATGCACTTTGCTTGAGGGAAGTTAATAGCTTGGAATACATATCCACGATAGCGTGAAAGATAGTAACTTCCAGCAACAGCGCAGAATGCTGCCTCTCCCATAGCTATAATTATATTAGCTGAGGTTTCGCTCAACTCTTCTCGGAGTGCTGAGATAGCTGCCAAGCCAGTCTCAGTGAAACTTCCCTTGTTATAATTAGCCCCTGCACTTTGATCTTTGAATAGGTGAGTTATATAAATCTCACCACGGATTAGGCCAACGTTGTGTAAGCATTGTTCTAAAATACCACCCTCAGGCCCAGAGAATGGACGCAAAGAACGCATATCATATGCGCTAGGGTAATCTCCAACGATAACGATTTTAGCTTCTTTCGGTCCTTGAGCTTGAACTCCTGATGGCTTGCTTTGAGTAGGGATAAACATTAGCTTGCCTCATGTTCTATCATAGCTCTAACATCTGTTTCAACATCAAGTAGAAACTTGTTACGATACTCTTCTGATATATCGTAACCATAAGCTTGATGGCCGAGATTATAGCAAGCACGAAGAGTTGCACCACTTCCAAGAAATGGACTTAAGATATGACTTGGCGTCCCCAAGAGTGTTTCAATTAATGTCTGGATTAGTTCAACAGGTCGTTGTGTAGGATGATACCTGTTATTAATGCTCGGATATGGTCCAAAGACATTAAGAACTCCACGCTTGTTTAGCACTGGCTGGCCTTTTCTGCAAAGATAAAATGGCTCCCATGCGCGAGCGAGATAGAGTTCTGGTTGAAGTGTTTGACCATGAGACTTAATCCAAATTCCAGGAATTTCATCAATCTGCCAGCCCGCATCTCTAAGCGCTACCGTCACTTCAGTTGTCCAAGTAGGACCATACCAAAAGATCATCCAACAATTTTTGTTAGCGACTCTAAAAAGTTCTTTTGTCAGCTTTGATAAGAAGTCAACATATTTAGCTCGTGGAATCTCTTGGTAGTTAGTTGCATTAGCAACTGCGCTGCCAGCTGCTGAGGCACTCACTTTATTTAAGTCAATTCCATATGGAGGGTCACACTCAATCAAGTCGATATTTCCACCACTTCGCATTGCTACGAGTGCGGAGAAGATATCCCCAATTTTATAGTCAAGTTTAGCGCGCTTAATTGCATTGATAACTAGGCTGTCAATCGGTAGTTGGCTTTCAACATTCTTAGTGATTAAAGATTCTTGCCGGCTACGCAGTTCCTGGACTAACAGATGCTCTTCAAACCGCTTGAGCATCTTAATAGCCTCGTCCATATTTTTTGCACTTTCCAACTCTGGAATATGTGGAAGGGCATCAGCTAGCCTAATATAGGTGCTCACCCCGCCAACTGCAAGATCAAGCAACTCAGCCGTCTTGCGAATAGACCATTTATAGTCCTTCGCACGATAGAGTGTATTGATCTCGGATATTAGTTTGCACTCTTCAATCCAAGAGAAATCTTTCCTAAAGACATTTTCGATCAGCTCAATTTCACGTGCATCTATCTCACCAGCATCCACTCGGATAATAGCAGGAATAGATGTGAGACCAGCACGTTTAGCTGCTTCTGTTCTCCTACCACCTGCCAGCAGCTCAAGTTTATTATTAACTGTAATTGGCTGAATAACTCCCTTGTCCTTGATAGAGTTGACCAATCCATCTATATCTCCTAGATCAACTCTAAAACGCTCTCCAACTATAATATCGGAGATTGCGATAAAGTTCATCTTCTCTCGTGACTTAGGCGCTGCCATTTTTTACTCTCCTAGGGATTGAATTAGCGTTGCGAGTTGTTCAGGAGATAATGTAGCTAACATGCGTTCAACTTGAGTTTGCTTCTTGATTGTTTGTTTCTTCACGACCCTATCAGAACGAGCTTTGGCAGCTGGACGAATAACCTCTCGTCGATGCCTAAGCTCACGAATCCGATCATTGAGTTCTTCATCTGTCATCTCATCGATCGGTTTAATTAGTTGGTTAATTTGCATCTGGTTCTCCAAAATGAGGGCGCTTTCGCGCCCTCAAGAGTACTCGTGCTTAACGCTTACGAGCAGCCTGCTCTTTCTTTCCAGTCTCTTCTTTGATACGCGGAAGGACAAGGATGTTATAAACAGTACCATCTCGTTCAGTCTGTTTAACCTCAGTATCAGCAGTGGCACCATTCAAGTCCATGCAGACTTTCTCAGTGTCGATACCCTCGCTGCTATAGCGAACCTTGAAGTGTGCAAGCAAGCGCTTCAAGAGCAGCATTTTAAAGTTAAGAGCATCCGGCTCATCGTTCTCAGTCGGCAGATTACAGAAGTGTGTCACGTTCTGATACTCATGATTCCCAACAAAGCCGAGAGAAATCTTCAGCATGGGATTACCATTCTTGGATTGCTGCTCAACTGCATTGGTAATCTGCAGCTCATATCGGCCAGCAGGTGCAACAGTCGGTTCAATTGCGTTATCAAGATTCACTTTAAGAAATGACATTTCAGTCTCCAGTAGTATTACGTGCGTTTGATTGTCTCAACGACGATGAGTAGAACAATAAGGAAAATGATAATTTTGAGAAGTATCATTTACCCTCCCGTTGTTTCTTTTCCCAAGCAAGCAATCCGCCAATCCCTTGGCCTTCCAAATTCTCCGCAAAGTTAAGAGTTACATCTTCATATGGCTCCAGTCCACGGATAGATGTACGAATGGTAGTGGTCATCCTATCTGGCACCGTTTGAATACGATGTACTCGCGCTCCCTTTGAATCTACCTCAGTATCACAAGTGAAGATATCACTAAACAAGAGTGGTATCTTGGTAGCAAGACGCCCAGTCATCATAGGCTTGCGAAAGATGCGCTGTGTTAGATTATCTTGCTTAACCTCAAGATGGCCAGTTACTGCTATTGTTTTACCTAAACTTGTCAGCGTTCTGATGACGTTGGTGAATGCTAGCATTTGCGGGCCATAGTCATCTTGTTGTGGCCACTGGCCTGCACGACCATTGATGGTTAGAACTCGATCCATTATTAGATCGAGGAATGTAGTTGCACTATCCAAACAAACAGTGGAGAAGGTATCAAAGTAACCATTCTCCAGCTTCTCGTTAAAGTCACGTTCCCATTCAACATAGAGTTCGTTTTTGAATGAGCTATTTTTATCTCCCACATCTTTCTTTAGAGAACGAATAGAGAGATTAATCCGATCAGGCAAGAATTCCTCATACTCAATATCCTCGCCGCGAAGACTCAAAATTGCGTTTGCATCAAAGAGATATGCAAATGTCGGTCTAGGGAGGGTTAGGAGTTGAGTTGTTTTTCCGCTACCAGTGTCACCAAGCAAGAGAATTTTATGGGTAGCAGTGTGTGCATCTCTAGCATTGCTCATGACTCATAGGCCGCTTTCATGAGCTTGAGTTCTTCTCTAATCTTTTCCACTTGACCAGTCGAATCAAGCCACCAGCGCTTATATTGCTCTACATCTTTCTCTAAGCTAGCAGTCGTATTTTCAGGCTCGTGAATGGCAACAGAGATTGCTTCGCCTTTAAGGGTAGTACATTGAAGAATGGCATTCACAAGCTCAGACACTAAATGCCCTTCAGCAAGAATCTGTGTGCAGTTAATATCAATCTGTTTCATTTCTTGTCTCCAGTAGTTGAAAGTTGTTCGATGTTCAAGACATCGAATGGTTCCCAACGATCCTCAATAAATCCCTGCGGAGGTTCGTCAAGTGAGCTGACATCTGCATAACTACGGCAAATGTCAAGAAATGGGCAGCTTCCATACTTCCCAAAACATGAATCTTCGTTCTTAATAAATGTTGGCCGATCCGTTAAGTTTCCAGTTTCACTTAAAGTTTGAAGATCGGATTGAACTCTAGCTATCCATCCACGAGTGTTGATTAGCCACTCTTTGAGTAGTGGTAAAGAGTGTTGGATTGGAATTAGCTTAAATTGATCATGAATCTTTTTGTGTACAAGTGCTGCATCTACCCAAACACCAGAGATGTTAGGAAAGAATAATGCTGCACCAAACTCGTAGCCTTTGACCTGAGAGCTGGAATTCCAACTTTCAACATAGTCAGGTTGAAAGCCATACTTTATGGAATATAGGCTAGTGGTTTTATGTTCGAGGACAACATTCTCACGCTCTGTTTTAATCACCTTATCCATCTTGCCAATATAGAATACATCTGGCAACTCAGGCATTGGAACTGCAAAGGGTTGCTCGTTACCAAGTAGTTCAGAGTTGGCGATAAGAGATTGACGCACGGTTGTATAGTTATGAAGCATCTCATGCGCAATGCCAGGAGTGTGTGGTGAGATTAATTCTTGTTCCTCTAGAGATAGGTCAGGGTTAAGACCTTCCTCAATCCAAGTTTGATTAAATGCTGAGAAGCCAGCATCAACTTGAGTTGCACGTGAGGTATTGGCATTGTTCCAAACTGCTTCAAGTGCACTATGCCACGCTTGACCGAAGCTAAGTGCAAGACTTGAACCATTACGTCTCCAACCTCGGACGTGACGGAGGTAGTATGAACGTGGGCATGTCTTGTAGTCACTTAATCTACTATTATCAAATGTTTGAGATTGTTTAGTTGGCTGCACTTTAATCTCCATGAAGAATGGTGCATACGTGCGATTAACACGTATGCACCAAAGGTGTTAGGCTGCCTGACGGAGCTGATGCAAGATTGCCTTACGCTGCTCAGGAGTGAGCTGCTTGAGCAAGTCAGTCGCCTTCTCAACCGGAGACTTAGCAACGCCACGAGTGCGCGTGCCGGGAACATACTGCGAGACGGCCGCTTGCACTTCAGCCAACGGCTTATCGATATTGCGACGAATGAGAGCCTGGAGAGCGATGGTGAAACTATCTACGGCAGCATTGTAGACAGCCTCAGCTCCGAAACGAGCCACAGTCTCGTCGAGATTTGAAGGCATATCAAACTCAACTACCACACTCTCAGGATGGTTTGCGGTTTTAGCACCAATTTGCATCGTTGTTTCCTCGGTTAAATGCCCGTTAATGGGCGGGATTCCGGCAATGCCGGAAACTTATTTTCGCATCGTCAATGAAATTTCACAAGGGTTTGTTCAATTATTGAACAGGTAGTTATTAACCAACATTTCTTAGGTGTTCTTCAGCCTCCATGACTTTAACAAGTTGAATTACCTGATTTACTGAGTACCGCTTACTATTTATATAGATCCATCCACGAAGTAATTTTAACTTCGGTCTAACTCCAGTGATTCGAAAAGCTGCCCTTTCATATGCGCTTAGGGTCGATGCGCCACGAAAGAGACGATTGTTATAAGAGCTTTCATGATGCTCACTCTTTTGGTGGGTCATTCTTCTGTTCCTGTGTAGTCAATGCGCGATGGCGTGGAATTGCCATCTGATACCATTCCTTCCTGATTGCCTCACCTTGCACTATTCGATCGGTATATTCCTGGCTACTGATATGTTCCGCCATTTTACTGCGGAACATACCAATGCGCCTCTCTGCACTGGGTACATGGAATTCTTCCCAATTATTATGGCTCATTCCAATCTCCTTTCAATGCATCTCGGATAAATTGTACATCCACCTCAATCTCCAACTCTGGCGGTATCTGGATGGCGTACTTATGCGCCGCTAAATCAGTTAGTGATGCATTATGCTTTTCGATTAGCTTCCGACGCACAAAACACTCCTCCCTGCACTCCTCCAGCTCTGCGGTCAGCCGCGCGATTTCGCTACGATAACTCATGTTAGCTCTCCAGTAATTTGATAAAATCAGAAATGCGCATTTTGTAGCTCGTTGTTGTCACCATCGACTCCCAGTTACGCTGGCGCCGCAGCCATCCTTTCGCCATGTGCGCCCAGTGCCGGCGCACGAACAGCGGCAGCGTGCTATCTGCTGCACGGCGCGTAGCCGCATCGGCGAGGCGCTGGAGATGCGCTGTGTTCACGGCAGCACCGCGCGGATCAGCTCGATGGCGCCGTAGCACGCCAGCCAGCACACGGCTGACAGCAGGCAGATCAGCGCGAGTCCGCTCCAGTCATCGCGGCGGTCATAGCGCTTCATGTCTTGCTCCTAGCGGCGTCGATGGCCTTTGTTGGTGTGGGGAATCCTTTGAAATCTCGCGCATCCACCACGTACCACTCGCCGTTTTGGCCTCTCACGGGGAAGCCGTGCGCCAAGGTATAGCGCCAGCGTTCCGCATCCTCCGTGCACTTCTCCAGCTCTGCGGTCAGCCGCGCGATCTCGGCCACGGCTGCGTGTTCACGCTCCGACTTCGGAACGTTACTGTCCATCAACTCCCCTATCAGCACTTCGCGCGGAGTGGCTTGGCAGCAAAGACCCACTTCCACGGAACTCATGGCGTCACCTTCGGCGCGGCGGGTTGCGGATGCAGCCCACTCCGCGCATAGCAATACACATCGAGGC
>VFSW01005504.1_pt1 | contig 18695 bp, 28 predicted proteins | sample 5358111 | NCBI WGS metagenome assembly VFSW01 (sample SAMN11554181, study PRJNA540505) | mine drainage metagenome | isolation source: sediment from site ElyBrook_90M | place: USA: Ely Copper Mine, Vershire, VT | collected 2017 | reverse complement strand
TCAAAGTACAGACACCACTCAATTAAGAATCGTGCAACAACAGAAACTGAAAGAATTGCAATCCCATCAAAAGAATTTGCACGAATTGCAGGCAGAATTGGAAAAGATCAATTTAAGAATCAAAAACCATGAAAAGCTATCGGAGGCAGATACCCAGTTCATCAGCGAACTTGGCTGGCTCAGTGCATTGTCTGTGACGATAGCAAGTATCGCTGCTAGCGTTTAATTTTCGTGTAAAACGGAGTCGCATGCGGAAAGACTAAAGGGCGGATTAACCGTCCTTTGGTCTTTCCGGCTCTTATTTCATATTTGGGAACGATGCTTCAGAATCGCCTGAACCGCGCCGTATTCGGCATCCGTTGCAAACTGCCCCTTATGGAATACGAACTGCAATTGCTTGCCTGCCCCATCCAAACCAGAAACACCAAAGGTCTTACCCGCATAATCAGCATAATAGCGTAGGTTTTTCACTAAACTCACTTGAGTCCCGTTTCTCTGCACTAGACCCAAGCTTTGTTCGCTCAGCGTAATGCATACTGGCGCCGACGGCAACAGCATCAGCCGCGTCTTAAAAATGCGATTGAACCCGACAATAAAAAAGAAGCACGTCAGGAAAAAAAACAAATAGCCCATATTGTGATCATCCCCGTACCAAAAGCTGGCAGCGATGGATGCAAGTGCCACCACAGTTGGAACGTACAGCAATAAATCCCAAATCACACCTTTGCGATCAGACACCAAATCAAATCGCTGCGCTTCTGCGCTATTTACTTCCGCCATGTCAGCCACTCACCCTTTAACATAGTCACTTCCAAAATATATTTGGCCGATTACTTCACAAAATCTGTTTGATTGCCCCATCTAATTCGCCAATAAGCATTCTCCCCGCGCGTTCAAAGCGCACAATACCTTTTTTGTCGATAATAAACGTCCATGGATCACCCATCACTCGATAGGCCTTATATGCTTGCGGATTTTCGTACTGGTCGATGTGAATAAATATCATTTTCCCCTCATATGTATCCATGATGGATTTAAACATCTGAAGCTGCTCATCGCAGTTCGTACAATGTCCAGGCGTTGCGAATTCCAATACGATAGGTTTGCCTGTTAGCAATGCCTGATCAATCGAATACTGATACATGCGGGCATCAGGCTGACGATAAGTCGTAACCTTACTAAAGTTACCACCCGCATCAGCTAGCGTTTTAGTCGGCAAACTGGGCGCATGCTCCCCGACCGCGAATCCTGCAGAAAGATGCTGCTCACAACCTTCCAAAACACACAAGAGGAGAATCCCGCAGCACGCCGACAAAAACCTCTCTAGATTCATGCTCTCTTTTGCCATCCGAATTTAGTTGTTTTATACAGGTTATATCCCCAAATGATGTTGGCCGTTAACACGAGAGTGCCAAAGATGCCTACAAAAGCGAGTAAGTGACTAACCAGCTTTTCTACATCTTCGCCCGCATCCAAACCTCCGACCAAACCAGCCGCAAGGAAGAACACCACCATTCCAATCAACCCAAAGTTGTGCATCCAGAAATGAACTTTCACCAGACGAAGGCTGTATATTTGGCGACGAGAAACCGTAGGCACGACATAGTACAGCGCGGCAAAAATCGCCATCTCGACCCAGCCCAGTAGATTGATGTGCCCATGCGCCAATGTGATAAAACGACCATGCAAACTATAGTCGACGAAATGCCGAAATGCCGGCACTCCACCCATGACCGCCCCCCACGAAAAACCTATGATGCTGTAAATAATGCATGCGTAAACAAACCACAAAATATACTTGGTGAATTCCTCAGCCTGTGATGCGCTGTGTTCAATGCTTTCCGTCATGTTGTTCCTCATTTGATTTTGTTTTCATCCAATCGCGAATATCCTTGTACTGACTTCTCCATCCGTCCGGTGCCCACATATCAAGCATCGCGTTGATGAAACTCGAATCACCCTTTGGCGGCTCAAATGATGATGATGATCCTTGGTCAGATTTTAACTCGGACAGAAAAACGGCCATACTACGCAAGTCCGCATCGGGAAGGCTAGACACATATGCCGCATCCTTGGGGGGAGTTCCATGGTCTAAAGTTCTCGCACCATAAGTCTGCTCTGGACTTTTAAGGAAATTATAAAAATAACTGACATCATGTTTCGATCCAAGGCCGTCCAGGCTCACACCCATGCTGGTGCCACTACCGACCGCCCGATGACAAGAGTAACAGTTGCTTTGCTGGTATAAATGATAACCCTGCAATCCTTCAGCCGAAAAATCGAAGTGCGTAAGAACAGGGAACAGTGGCTGCTCTGAATGCCGCCTAACCGCCTCGAGGACAACAAAGTTAACCACTGTAATAACCACAAGTAGCGCGATTACCCCGAAGAGTATCTTTTCTCCTTTTTTCATCAATTCCCAATCCTAACTCAGCGTAATACCCTCATTGCTCGCCCCTCATTTTCAGAGACTCACAAATAAAAAAACTGATCGATGCAGACCAGTCTCCAAGTGATTTCCAGCACCAAAATACTCGGCACTGGAACATCCAAAAAAATAAGTAAAGCTTATTTGACGATCTTCACTTTTTCCAAAACCATCTTGTTATTAATTTGGTATCCATCCCCTTCCGAACTATCGGCTGCCTGCGACAAGAAAGTCGCTGCGTTATGGATATCTTCATCGGTCAAATTCTTAGCAACCGCCCGCATCTGCCCCATCGGATCATTTGCACGGGATCCATCGCGCCAATGCGTCAACTGATTGACCAGATACACGTACTTCTGCTGACCAATCTTGGGGTAAACCGGATCGGCACCGCGACCATTAAAGCCATGGCAAGACTGACACGCGGGCACTTTGTTGACCACCCCATAGCGAACCAGTATCTGGCCTTTGTAGGACTCGCCTATCACTGTACCATCGGTCTTAAGCGCACCCAAGTCAGAGGGCTCAGAATCCATTGGGAAGCTGTTCTCATAAGCGGCCAAATCGCGCCTGTCCTGCACGCTTAATCCTTTTGCAATGCCATTCATCTGATCCATAGTCAGATCTTTGCGCTTATCTTCTGCGAAATTGGTCAGCTGCTTGACGATATATACATATCCGATATTGGCCAGCCTAGGGGCACCCATCCCGTCATTGCCCATCGCTTTTTCACCATGGCATGTTTGGCATGCAGGCACGCTCCCATCAGACTTTCCATTTTCAAAAATACTTTTTCCATTGGTGATATTCGCTGTTACCGCGCCTTCTTCAGCAATACTGACACCTGAGAATGCCAGCATGGCGACCGCCCCGCAACACACCATAGCAAAATCGGATAATTTACGCATGTACCCCTCCCCCGTTCTAAAATTTTAATTACCTACACACCCAGTACAGCTCAGCGAATTATTTTCCTTCGCTCGACAAGCAATTCAGGCATTTTTTTTCATCAGAATAAAAGCCAAACCAAATAAAAACGAGAAAATACAAACGTACATGATAATAACTTCGCTGGTTGTTACATCTGGCTCAAGCATTTGCGACTCCTTGGTTAATGAAATGATAAAAATTTCCCTAACATTCACTATCTATAGGGACGGCGGCAATACTAGCATCAAGAAATCTACGTGGCAATAGTGTTTTAGCTACACTATTGTAACAAGAACCACATTGCTAACCGCATCCTGATAAGCAACATGAATACGCAACCTAGGACGGTTTTATTCGCGCCCCGAGCGGCTTTTAATCACATCCCATGCCATATAAGCAGTCACACAAACAACGATCAAACAAGCGATGATAATAAGTTGATTTTCGACTTCGGTGCTAACCAACCCACCCACGAACATGTGCACCGCGAATCCCGCTATGAAAACGGCGCTTATCGCTGCAACCAAATAAATTAAAATCTCGACGATCATTTTTGTCACTCACGAACCTGCTTGGATGGTGAATGCTTAATCTCAACGATTACCCCACCTTGCTGCAAGTCGACGGTCTCGACCGCCCCTGCTCCCATAGTGGCGAGATTGTGGGAAAGCGAACCGTTCGCAGGATTATGCGGATCGAAAATCATATAATCAACCCCACGTAACATGGCAAGCAACGCGTCACCATCCTTGGCATTCGGCGGTAATGGAAGCGCATCGCACCGGCAGGCCAGCATGGTCAGCCCAGGCCACTGACTTGCCACACGAATCGTTTTTTTGGCGGAACCATCCGAATTGGGTTCTTCATTTAAGAAATTACCGCTGTCCTCTGCCAAGACTTTGATGATGCTGTCGCGTGGCGACAGATAACCGCTCAGCACCTGCTGGTAGCGCCCCTTGTCAACAACCATAAACACCGTAGCAACAATCATGGTCAGCAACAGAACCATCCCGCGCTGCCCCCAAAAGCCCGCATTCGAATGTTTGGGTCGGTACAACAATAAGGGCAGGCCCCAATACAAGCAAATCGTCAGGGCAACCATGGCAAAGATCTCATCCCCGGTTAGAATGCCGATCACCAGCGCAATCAAAAGTATGCGGCCCAGAAAATCCGTCCATAAATCGCCGACCTGCTTCCACAGCACCCATAGTAAAACCAACAAAACCCAGACCCCGACCACCCAGCGGAGCACTCCAACCTCGTTGGCTCCAGACACGCCTCCCAAAAACATACCTGACAAGCTAACGACTGGATTCATGAACCATCCGACATGAACCCAACCGGAAGTTAAAGCCAAAGCCAACAAAACCACAAATGAAACGCCACCAATAAAATAATTTCTTTGCTTCTCATCCAGCGGATTCCGATACCAAGCCCACAACAAAGCCAACGGATATGCCATGCCAACCGGATGGAGCGTGACACTCACCATGCATAAAAAAAGCTGTGCAAAGTACATGCCACCGAATGCTAACGGCGATTCTCGATACATTTTGTCCGACCATGCACCCAGCGCAAATGTGAGCAGCAGAAATGGCGTAACGGAAATAGTGTCAATCTGATCCAATACCAGCGGAGAAATCAGCAGCAATCCAGTCGCCAATAACCCGCCTTCAGAATCACCTTTACGTTGTCGCCATGCATACAACGCCCAGGCCACCACTGACATCACAAAAATTGTAGCTATCTTTGCCGCCAGCACATTCCCTGTCCACAAAAAGCCAACAGGTGCTAAGAATATTGCGCGAAAATCGGGAAACCCCAAGGCCACGACCGGACTCGCTACGTTATCCACCACCGACCATACCAACAGCAGTGCCTGTGCGGCACCTTCATCAACCCCATAGGCTGTTTTGTGCAATAACATAAAGCTCAGCAATCCCCAAACGGACAGGGCTAGATAAGCCCAATATTTCTGTGGGATTCTTAGGGAGAGATTGTTCATTTTTTGAGATAGCCTTCAGAGAAATTCATGCCGGATTAGCGGATAGCAACCTTACCTATGCCATCATCATTTAACTCGTTGGCAATGACCGAGAAATTGGCAACACACTGGGGATATTACATCAGATTACCGAGGATGCAGAAGACAAAACAGCCGTCTATATTTATTGCTAAGGCAAGCACGGGGCACGAAAAATCCGCCCAACCATCCAACCCTCGCGCCATTCTATCAGAGAGCAAATTATTGCTGCAATCAAATAACAAATTCATAGGGGCAACACAGGAGGTGCCATGCATGCTAGGCTCACGCAACTTCATCCAAAAATGAAGTTGCGTGAGCACTTTGATTACGTTAGACTCGCCGCTTGCGGTTGGTATATGGTCTTTAAACTGCTTAACTGCTTTTTTGATAATTTTTTGATAAGTTTTATAACACAACTGAGGGAGAGTGCTATGCCAATTGAACTTCTAGTGCCAATTACTGTTTTTCTGCTGGGTGTCGTTGCTTCTATAAGCTTAGCCGGCATGGGAATTGATCGTATCGTCGAAGCCAACAAGAAATAATTCAAACCACACCGCTATTTTAGACCGCGCCAGAAAGTGTTCAACAATTTCTGGCGCAGTTTTTTCTTGATTTTGAATAGTCACTAGCTAAATCGATCTATTGATAGCTGCTGGATCAGTTAGTTTCGTGCTGTTAGGCAACTTGTAAATACCCCTTCCTTATGATGAGCACAGACATTCTGCATCGGCATCTATTAAAATTCCTGCTACTTTCGGCGTTCTCGTTTTTTGTCGGAACCGTCCACGGCACACTTCAAGTCATGCCTCCGATTCGCGCCTGGTTAGACTCAATCGGCAGCCCTTATGGTGGCCCTGGGCACATGATTGACCCACTGGCTCATGCTCATATGAATTTGGTGGGCGGGGTGGTCTTGCTGGCTATGGGTGTGACTTTCTACCTCCTGCCCATTTTCACCGGAAAAAAGATTTATTCGACAAAATTGGTCGACCATACTTTTTGGTGGGTCAGCATAGGGGTGTATAGTTTTTACATCATCCAAATGGTTTTTGGCATTTGGGAAGGATTGTTAATGCACTCCGCGACCCCAGATATATCTGCCGTGCACCGCTTGTATGGGCCTGTCATGGCTATTTCCGGCTCGACAATGCTAGTGGGATTTTGCACCTACCTGGCGAATGTGCTTTTGACTATTACAGCGTCATCCAACAATGAAATATCCTCCTAGCCCTGCGCTAGCTTAAGGGGAAAGATAAAAACCTTCTGCTCCTTCCCTTGTTGAAGCCGCACTTGCAATTTCACGGCCTCACCGTCTCCGATATCAACTGCACGACGATACACACCAATGAATCCGTCCTGGATTGCTTGCACCCACGGCATAGATTCATTCCCGCGAAGAGAAATCGTCAAGTCAGGTATAGGTCTACCGTGCGGACCTGTGACGATAACGACAATCTCAGACATCCCGGCAAGTGGCGGATTAGGGTGAGTCTCGACACGCACATCCGTGGTATTCCAATGCTGAACCGGGATCGAATGCACCTCGCTGCCATCGTTACAAGCAGCAAGGCCCACAACGAGAAACGCAAATAATATTGCCAGTAATTTTTTCACTATCACGCTACAAAGTTAGATTAGATGATCTCAGAATTATTTTCTTTTTTAACTTCAGCCTGCCCTAACTCGTCAGAGTCCAGTCTACCCCCAGTAGAGGAGCCGTACATATTTACCATATACCAGACGAATACCCCAGCAACAGCGATATACACGAGCGAACCCAGAAAACCCGGATCTTTCACCCAGTCACTCCACTTCACCACAACCCCTGGGCGCAAACCCCAGAACGGAAAACTCAGACCCACGCCAACCAACAACACAATCACCACGACCGCCCAGAACCAGTACGGGACGTTTAATTGAGATTCCGGGATCTTCTCAACCAGCTCCCAATCTTCCATTCCGCGCTTTTCCAAACGCTCTTCGTTCGACGCATAGCCAAAATTGTCTTCGCGATGCTTACCCCATTTCAATGTTTCTTTCAACAACCCCAGCTTTTCTTCTTCCTGTTCCATCACCGCTCCCCCTTATTTGACAAAATGCTGGACATTAAAGCGTCCCATCCAGCCATCATTGGAACGAACCACCACTACAAATGGATAAAGCCCACGATGCAGTTTTGGCGAGACTGAAATGACGACGGATGCGCGTCCAACCGACTCCAGATTAACCTTCAAACGGCTCAGAGTGAAATCATCTTGCTTCAATCCTTCAACTGACACGCTCAACTCGCTTGGACGATATCGCTTGCTGGAGACTTCAATACGGTAATCGTGCGCCGATTGATTATGCTCCGTTGCCAAATATCCAACTGCTAAGTGATAAGGTTGGTAGGACCACACTCCCCACACGAACAGAACGACACCCAAGGCCGCGAATGGAGCAGTCCAGCCGAATCTCGATAACAACGACATGGAGTTATCACGCAACTTGCGTATTTTACCCGGCTTACGTTGCCCCAATTCAAACCGCAATAATCCGACACCGTCCTTTTTAGCTTGCAGATTATTGCACGCATCGATGCAATCACCACAGTTGATACAACTGTCATAAACCTCTGTCTTACGCGGGTCAAGCTCGATGAAACAAGTCGTAACACAATAATTACATTTTGCACATTCATCCGCCCGACTGGAATCGTAAACCACATGCAAAGTTTCCTTGGTCTTAAACGAGTGCTGCCAAACCTTATACACGCAGGCAAAACGGCACCAAAAATGCCTCAGCACCGCAATATCCAGCAGGATGATCATCACCCATACCGAATATATCCAGTATAAAGAACCCGCTAACCGGGTATCCGCTCTAAACGATATAAAAGACCACACCACATCAGGCGGGTAAAAATACAGCAGTGGAACCAGCGCAAACAACATCGCCGCACCGAGAAACGAGAGCCCCAACAAAGACCAGTTCAATACATTATTTTTTGCGGCTGACACTTTCGGCGCTTCACCTGTCAGGCTCACCTCCGCGCGCTTCCCCAGCAATTTGTGGGTCATGTGGTTCGCCCATTCAGCCAATGTATTTTGCGGGCAGGCCCACCCGCAAAATACAGTTCCCGCAACCGAATATAGCGCGACCAGCGCACTGGCTAACATGATCCACAAACCGGATATCAAGAAAAAATCGGCAAACCATATTTGCCAACCCAACACTACCAACGCGCCATTTTCCGGGTCTATCCGAAATAACCCGGTCACGGGAACGAGAACAAGCAATACCAGAATGGCAATTTGGACGGCGCGGCGTTTCAATCGGAAATTGGTCGCTCCCACCTTAGGTTGAGAGCTGACCACTTTGACTGAAATACTCGAAAGCGTTTTATTAATATCGGAGGGCATATGTACCTTGTAGTGCAGCGCTAGTAACAGCAAGTCTTATGAGGTTACATTCACTTCACTGTCCAGCGGGGAGACGATTAACAGGCGCGAGCGATAGTGCTCCGCCTCTTGCGTGTTGCCGGAAGCCTGTTCCAAATGCCAGAGGGCACGCAATGCACCAATATGATTCGGGTAGACTTTCAAAATTCGTTGTAACGACTCGCGCTGGGTCAAACCATGTTGACTGGCCTGTGACAGTGATTGCAGCATGTTATCAGCTAGTGCATTTGCAATCCAGCGATCTTGGGGATTCGCCCGATACGCCAGCCAGATTAACTGGCCAGACCTTGCAGCGTCTCCCTGCATTGAGGATACCCATGCTCGCACAGCAAGCTCGGTCGCCACATATGCGCGCTCGAATTTGCTCTTGTCTGCTGCCTCGATTCCCAATATTTTCATGGCCGCATTCGCATCTGGATGACGATGCAGGAGCCACATCATGAGGCTCTCCAAATTTTCATTCCCATCGTAGCGGGCGCGCGGCAGACTATATTCGATGTATGGCATCCACTCATCCTGAATCGCCCCATTACTCTGGGCAATTGGCCCCCAATATCGACCAAGCCAGGTCCATTCCCCTTCATCGCCGGTTGCCTGCCCCTGTGCCTCCACAGTCATCCTATGCAAGTTTCCTGACATCCCCTCGGCGCCGAATATGCTGCTCTTTGGGCCAACCAGAGCCAGATGCATCCCATCCATAAACAATTGTGCATTTGGAAACACCCGTTGAAAACTGCGTAGAACGACGTTGAGTGATTGGGCATCAAACTGGTTGAGCGCCAACCACTGCACGAATATCCCGTCCTCATTCAAATGGTTTCTCGCTCGTTGGAATTGTTGCACGGACAACAATGAACCCATTCCCGCCAAATCGGGGTGAAACAAGTCGCCGATGATCACATCGTAATTGCCTGATGTGCTGCTCAGAAAATGCCGGGCATCATCTCGTTTAATCTGCGCTTGATCCATAACATTGCTATTGATTGCAGCAAACCATTTCTTGCCAGCGAGAATCGAGCCTTGAGATAATTCCACCGCAATACGCTGCAAGCCAGGAAATGGCAGCGAACCTGCCATTGATATCCCGGTTCCCAGCCCGAGGAATAACACAGTATGCGGCTGCGGGTGAAGCAACAAAGCGAGTCGTGCCTGATCCTTCTGGATCTCGACCGCGCTGGGCTCGGTCGAAGCATCCATGCGCTGTAAATCGCTCAGGAGCATGCGTTGCCCATCTTGTTGCTGCACGACATGCGTCAGCGAAATCGCATCTTCGTATAGATATAAATCTCGGCTATTCGCCTCGATTTTTGGCAATAGTTCATGCACTGGCGGCATGCTGCGGACTGACCACGCAATCGGCAGCATCGCCAACACTACCAGCCATGTCCAACGCGATTGAACCCACAGCAGCCCCAGAGCAGCGATTGCAAAGCCAGCCAGTAGCAACATCGCCGGGCTACCCAACCAAGGCATGAACACTAGACAGGCAAGCACTGCACCGACTCCACCGCCAAGACAGTTTGCACCGTACAACCATACGCCACCCGCGCCCGTGCTGCCGTAGCGACTGGCCAACAATGGCAGCCAAGCCCCCAATGCCAGAGTGACGGGTAGCGTAAATATTCCGATTACCAGCGCTTGCGACCAGAGCGCACCAAAGAATGATTGAAACAGACTGTTCTCCACCCAAGCGGAAACAGTCGGTAGCAACCACACACTCAACAGCACACCGCCGCTAGCCAGAAATGCCAACACTACTGGAATCCAGTTTTTGTGCGTGCGCGGCAATAGCATGCTGCCCAGCGCAATGCCAAGCAGGAATACCGCCAGAATGACTCCAAGCACATATTCTGTCCGTAGCATGATCATGCCGTACAAACGTATCCAGCCGACTTCCAACATGATGCTGGCCGCACCAATGCCCGCATAAATCAGCAAAGCGCTAAGGGGAGGGAGCGACTGCCTGTTGTTCTGCTCCGACGGAAGTGCGACATCACTGGATAGTGTAAAGCGTGACAATGCTAATGCCGCGCCACCCACGACCAACCCCAACAACGCTACTGACTTTACCGAATTGATCCAACCCAGCACCGGCAAGCTCCACAGCGGAAACAATGCTCCCGCAGCTCCCCCTAGCGTGTTAAACCCGTATAACTTCCCCAATGACAGCGGTGTACGATCAACGACTTTGAGTACCATAGCGAACCCGAGCCCCATCGCAAAAGCAGGAATGACCAGCAAACATAAAGCCTCTGAGCCTTGCAACAAATACCATTGCGCTAATGTCAGCTGATCTGCGATACCGCCCATCCATCCGCTAATCGTTGCTAGTAAACTTGGCAACAACAATGCATATATCGCGATTGCGATCTCCAGCACTGAAAATAGGGCTAGTGGTTCGTTACATTTTCTCGCCCATCGCGCCCCAGCAAGACTACCCAGGCCCAAACCGAACATGAATGCCGCAACGGTAAGTACCACGCCGAATATGCTGACACCGAATTGCATCGATAACATGCGCGCCCACAGCACTTCATAGGCAAGACTGGTCGCACCAGACAAACCATAAAGGAAAGCGAGCACCCACCACCACGAAACACGGCTCGAAATCTTGGAATTTAAGCTGTATGTGGGATGCGGCATGGAGAGATTAAATGAATAACTGAAAGACTCGAGCGATGCTGCGCCTGTTCAACAGAACGGCTCGCACCAATTAGGAAATAGGCATCAACACGCAAGTACAAACCACACAGATGCCTACCAAGAAACTAGAATGGATAGAACCAAACAACCCCGACGATCGCATGTACTATCGCCAGCGTGACGCTAAGAGCCGCAAATACCATATGCGCCACAAACACCTGCTTCCCGTATAGCCCCATGGCGATCCCCAACCCTCCGGTAATCAGGACGAGAGTGATCAGAACCACGCCCAACAGAAACATGATTCGTTGCTTATCTTTATCGGTAATCGATTTGGCATGCTCCGCTTCTCTGTGCTGCCGATTGAAAGCTTGCAATATCTGCGCGCTATCTCCCGCTTGGCTAGTATCTTCCGCAGAAGCTGGAAAAACACTCAGAATCGTCATCAACCCTGCCAAAACCACTGCGGCGGAACGGAGAGCCGATATTCTGAAGAACATCTTTGTGACTTGCAGCATTTTTTCTCTACTTTATAGAAGGTTTGTGACTGGCATCGGCATCTTCAGATTCTTGAGCAGATTTACGCATCGCATTTCGCCAAGCCAACACGGCCATCAGTACGAAGGGAGCAAATATCCCAGTCAATAAAAATATGAAGATATACCAGGGCGTCGCGATGGTGACGTGCGCGAAACGGTAGCTATCTACTGCCGCCTGCGCCGAAGAAGATGCTCCCCACGAAGCGAGCAACAATACCCAACCCGCATAAATGTGTTTCATCATAAACCTCCGGTAATTCGTTTATTTTTCCGAACTGGATGCACAACGAAATCCATAGAAGTCAGATGCAGAATTTGGCCACGAATAATCTCTATGATAAGTGGCGGTGGAGAATGGATCGCCTTTCCATGAGCCACCTCGCAACACCTTGTACTGTTTATTCACCGGCACAAGATCGACTATTTTCAGAGCTTGATCCTGAGCATTCAAGACTCGCGCCACTTTGCCCTGAAACACATCTGCGGGTGCGTCCGTGCCTTTATAGGGCAAAAAGTCGTCTTCGACCCATTCGTCAACGTTACCCGCCATATCATATACTCCATATGGACTCACCCCGGCGGCGTAAGTCGTGACATCAGTTGCCGACCCAACGTTATAGTATGTGTTCAAGCGGGCCGGATCCATGTTGTCACCCCACGGCCAACGCCTGCCATCTGTCCCGCGTGCGGCCTTTTCCCATTCTGCCTCGGTAGGCAACCGTTTACCCGCGCATTTCGCATAGGCCGCGGCATCCTACCAATTCACCAGCGTAACCGGATGCAGCAATGCCCCCTGTTGTATCTTGCCGTTTTTCCAATCCGAAGGGGGGCGATGTCCGGTTGCCGCTATGAACCGGGCATACTGCGCGTTCGTGACCAAATACTTGTCAATCCGGTAAGCATTCAAAGTGACTGAATGTTGTGGGCGTGAAGCTGCGTCAGCGTTTTTCAGATCCGTACCCATCAGGAATTTCCCTGCGGGAATCAATACGGCACTCTCCAGTTCCTGCCATTGTGTCTTAGTCAGCAGGGCCTCTGCCTCTGCTACCGTATATCCAACTGCCAGGCTTTTGCGATTTTCGTTTTGTTCGTGTATTGCGATATCTTCACCGGCTGCACGAATCCGGGTAGATTCCTCTTTCAAATTATAAGTCGCCAGGGCGCGCATTTCTCCCATACGTATCGAGCCCAGTTTTACAACATGCATGCTCCCGCCTATCATCACCAACGCTATACACGTAATGACTGTGGCCCCCAAGAATCGCTTCCTACGAAGACGTTCTGTCGAGCTTTGCAAAATGCGTTTTGACACATCAGGCATCATGCTTTCCTTGTTGAGGCGACTGACCTCTCACCATCGGCGGCAATGCCGCTAGAGCGACCATAAACATTCTTCATCATGACTTCACCGACTATGCCACCTATCCCGGCTGCCTCCATCGCCAGAATGACGTAAAACCCCCACCAACCCATAGGATTTAAATTGCTGCCATGCGGCGTACCAGTGTAGTAGAGAATTTCAGCATAACTCAAGCAACGCACAATCAAAGGCGGAAAATAGGCCAGCCATTTCGCACCTTTGCCAAATATCCATGCCACCACCAAACCGACCACAAAGGGAACAAAAAATACATCTAAAACCCAAGCAAAACTAAATGTCGCCAACCCCGAAAAAAGCTCTATCTTGACCCCGAGCAACCTATCCCCAAGATGGTTTAAAGCCATTCCTATAAGCAAGGCAACCAATCCAGACATATATTTCGGATTCATTTCTTGTACTCCATACCCGTTAATTTCTGGTATTCAGCCTTTTTGGTTTCTGCCAAATACCAGTCTTTAACTTTCAGGCTTGCCAAGTATTGCACCAATATTTTTCTGTCAGCGTCAGGCATGCTTGCGTAGGATGGCATCTGATACTGTTTTTTTAAGCGGGAAGGCAGGATTGCCTGAGGATTTGACGATGTCAAATATACGCGCAACCAATCTTCTGTCCGCAATGAACCTATGCCGTCCAGCATAGGTGCTGGCACAGATTGCGTCATATCTTGCAGAGTCCACAAGCTGTGGCAGCTCTTGCATCCGTTTTCATGATAAATATCCATCGCTTTTCTAGCTACATCAGCAGTCGCCTCGCTATAGAACGGGATGTCTCTATCATGTTTTTCTACAACACGTGTCGAGGACCACACCATGCTTGCCAAAAGCACAAAAGCGATCAAAAACAGAACAGCTTTTTCTCCGCGCCTCATGCGATTAATTTTTCTTTCCTGCTTTTTTAGCTAGAAACCGATTACGACTTTCGATTTGTGAATTGATTACCTCACGGCTTTTCGCGTACTCAACCGGCGTCATTTTTTCCTGATCCTTCTCGTCGAAAAGCACATATTTGATATCTTCGTCAAACTGTTCGTTCTTCGCACCCCAGCGTATCCAGAAAAGCACCGCAACGATGATCATCGCCCCGATGATCAACCACAAATAGATTGTCCAGCCATCCGGAAGTGTTTCAAAGAAATTAGCCATAGTATTCTTTCAAAAATATATTTAGAAAAGGTAGCCGCCCAGCATCTGCAACGCACCAAAAATGACTGCAACTACAATACCCATAATAATTGCAGCAAACATCAGAAGCTCGCCCAGTCTTAATTTCTTTGAACGGTTCGTGCTAAACAAAAGCGCAATGACAATCCCAGAGAAAACCACAATCCCAATCAACAAGAAAACAAAAACCCCCTCACTGAACTGCTGACTACGCATCCCTTCGATACTGAGATCAAGTTTTGGCGAAATTTCTGAGTTTAGCGGAACGACAACAGGGCGAACAGATTGGGGGGCAGTAATTTGAATCGCTAACTCCAGTTCTTTGTACCACTTAAATAAAAATGCCGCGCCTGTTATTAGGTGTGGCATTCATTAACCGATTAGTAATATCGGGGCAGAAAATCCACGCCCCGATATTATGTCATAAAACTTACCTATTCTTTTTCGTTGCGATCAACAAAAATTGCATACAAAATCGGTGCAATAAAAGCAATTGCAATCACCAGCGACAGCGCAATTGGACCATTATCTAATTCGATCATTCTAATTCCCCCAAATGTTAGCGCATAAGGGACTGGCAGTCCTGCTGCCAGCCCGAACCTGACTAAATTAATGTTTATGCCTAGGCTGCCAAGTTGATGGCGGCAGTCTCTTGATAAGAATAGTCACTCCCAAAAAGAAATAGCTCAAGTAGAAAATATCAATAAGATAACCTTTATCCCACCAAGGCTGCTTTCTTTCTGTCGTACCATCGGGCTTTTTATTACCTTCGAAGTTTGCGATCACGACATGATCACCCACTACCGAATACTCCCCCAAGTCCACACCTTTGGCCGTCAAGGCCTCAATCTGGGGTTTGATAATCCGCAAATCATCCATGCTCAACGGATGACGCTCTAATGCAGCGTCATTCGATCCACCCAAATTCAACTGAACGATTTTTTCCATTGCGACTTTATCGTCTTGAATCGCCTTCACCTCCGGCAAGTCCATCGCTTTTACATAGTCGGCGTAAATAGCCGCCGTTGGGCGCTGCCCCCACAGTGGAAATGTCACCAAAAATGCTGTGATGACAGTCAGACCAACCAACAACACAACGGGCATAGGCAGACGATTATTGTCTTCGGTTATACCACCCAGGTCTTCCTTTTCCCACAAGGCCTTATCTTTTTCATTCGTTGCAGCATCACAAAGACTGCGCAACGGCTTATCAAAGTTCCAAGACATTTTCTACCCCCTATTATTTTAGACTCAAGACGAAATCAATCAAACTACGAATTTCTGAGTCACTCGCGTAGCTCGGCACCTCCGGAGGAGTTACCCGTTTACCTGCGGCATACTCGCTGTATTCAGTTCTCCATTTGGCGTAGTCGATCTTTTGACCAGCAGCATCCTTCTCACCCCAAAGGTAATCAAAACGGGGCATGATTGAGGCTGGCTGAACCAAACGCGGATTGAAGAAGTGCATCATCATCCATTCTTTGGAAGAATTCCGGGAACCAACGTGCAACAAGTCTGGAGCTTTCCGATCGGAGCCAAATGCGGTTGGTGATTCACCGTTAAAGTCCCCCAGCATCGGCGGAGCACCGAACACTTGCCAATCTTGTGTCTGCTCAGGCAACAAGGTGTGACACCACCAACAACCCTCGCGTACAAACATGGTCTTTCCCTTGCCCGCATGCGACACGTCTTCATCTTTAGCCACACGCATCACATCGGCAGGAGTCCAGCCCTTGGTTGCGGTAAGGTTATCGATATAGCTAACCTCTTTGCCTTGGTACAAGCCCTTGGCCAAAGTAAACACCGCACCCGCATCTTTGTGCGCATCAGTCACATGCCCTTGCTGCACACTCAACTCCTCTATCCCCTCACCCAGAATGCGCGGATGCAAAATCCCCGCAGGGAAGCTCGTTCCAGGCTGATATACATACACAGCCATACCACCACTTAAAGGCTGACCTGACTTTGGGTCCACTTTAAGAGAGACGTTAACGGGTTTATTTTTACCCAACAGAAATGGATCATCCAAATTAAAACCCGTTTCATGCCCGATAGACAATTGCTTCGCAAGCGCAATATCAGTAGAAGACACCGACGCAATATTGATACTCGGAAATAACAGGGTAATAGTCATCGAGCCACCCAGCGCAAGGCCGAACAGTCTCGATCCGATTTTATATTCTCTAAATCCAGCCATCTTTGATCTCCCTAAATTTTCTCGGCCTAATATTAGCGTTCGTAAGCCAACTCATGAGGCATACGACCCGCTGGCACCACACTTCCTTTGCGTGCAGTCATCCACATGTTGTACAACCACAACACGTTGCCCGTAAACACCATGGTGCCGCCCAACCAGCGCGCGATCATGTAAGGATGCTCTGCAATCACCACGTCGATATAAGGCACTTCATATATTTTTCCCGCACCTTGAATCAAACCGGCAATCGTCATGGAAACCCAGTAAGTGGTAAAACCTATCAGCAACAACCAGAAGTGCATATTGGCCAGCGTCAACGAATAGAGCTTACGCTTCAGAATTGTCTGCAAGCCCAAATAAACCGCCGCCGCTTCCAGAAAGGTCGAAAATCCCAGCAATGCAAGGTGGGCATGAGCAACGATCCAGCCGGTTCCATGGATATACCAGTTTATTGCGCGCGTCTGCTGGAAACCACCCTGCATATTCAGCGGGATAGCCATCAAACAACCAGTGATAGTAAAACGAACCTCGATGTTCTCCACGAACATGTGCCACTTACCTTGCATGGTCAGCATGATATTCGACACAAACGCAATCGCGGGAACCAGAATCAAAACCCCTTCCACAGAGGCGAACGACTTCAGCCATTCAGGCAGAGGAGCCGACATCAGATGATGAGCCGCAGGTGTGGAGTAAAACACCACCACCGACCAGAAGTGCAAATGACCGATACGGTGTGAATACAACGGATTGCCAGTCACTTTTGGAATAGTGTAATACGCGATCGCGGCAGCAACCGGAGTAATCCACAACCCCAATACGTTATGCGCAAACCACCATGTCAAATAAGCCTCAGTCAAACCAGTCAAATGGAAAAACTCAGGCAAGTTACCCACCAAGAACACGATAATCACCATGAAGGTGGCGGCCGCAAAAAACCAATTAGTCGTATAAATACCTTGAGTACGGCGATTGAGTATCGTCATCCAGACATTGACACCCAGCGGGATAAACACGAAGGCGGCCAAATACAAGTCTATCGGCCAAGGAAAGTCAGAATACTCACGACCTGAAGTTATACCGGCCCACAAAACTGTCAAACCGAGCGTCAAACCCAAGTTCCATAACAAACAATTCCACAAACCCAGCTTTTCCGACCACAGCTTAGTATTTCCGAGCGCAGGGGTGATGTACATCATAGCCATGGCAAAAGCCATCGATATCCACCCAAAGATCACCGCCAACACGTGAACCTGACGCATATGCCCAAAAGAAAAGTATTCGTTACCCGTCACAAAATCAGGAAACGCGAGCTTGGCCGCATTAAAAGAACCCAACCCCGTACCGATCACGAACCACAGTATCGCTGAAAACCCAAAGAAAACCGCCGCCGAGCCTGCCGGTATGTCTTCGTTCTTGGCCAATAAATATTTTAACATGCAACTTCCCCCCTCAATTCAAAGAACCACTTTAGTGATGATCAACCCCATTTTTTTTCTCATATGGCATAAGGATATACCACGATAGCAACATGCTCGAAAACGCCAACAAAATCCCAAATGACCCCGCGATTAAAGCAATCATAGCTACTCCCCCTCAAGAAATACACACATACAAAAAATCTTATTCAGCTCAACCTGCCATTTGCTCCAGCTTGTCATGGCGACTCATCGAAACGAGCAGAATCACGATATACGCAAATCCAAAAACAAGCATCGACCACGTCATAAATCCGTTGAATGTATACGGGTCGTAGGAAGTCGCACCAGGACCACCCCAAGTAGCAAAATTTGCGCGCCCAACAAAGCACATCAAAGTTGCACCAAACACACTGCCATTACCCATACCCGTCAACATCCCGCTGACCAGAATAAGCCAAAAGGATCGAGATATCATCGACTTCTTTGTATTCATGTTACCCCCTAAGTTATTAAAAATCCAGAAAAATTAA
>VFSW01005503.1_pt1 | contig 18696 bp, 15 predicted proteins | sample 5358111 | NCBI WGS metagenome assembly VFSW01 (sample SAMN11554181, study PRJNA540505) | mine drainage metagenome | isolation source: sediment from site ElyBrook_90M | place: USA: Ely Copper Mine, Vershire, VT | collected 2017 | reverse complement strand
ATATTAAATACACGCTTTGCGAGTCGACGCTGCAGCCGCGATAAGTGGCTGGGCTGTAACTGTATCTCCATAACAATGCCAACAGTTTTCAGGAGGAGTCGATGACGGTCGATATGAGCCAGTTTTATCAGGTGTTCTTTGACGAGGCATCTGAATTGCTGGCTGAAAAGGAACGTTTGCTGCTGAGCATTGATATTGCCCACCCTTCGTCCGATGAACTGAACGCCATTTTCCGTGCAGCGCATTCCATCAAGGGTGGTGCAGCGACTTTCGGCTTTGCCGATGTCACCGAATTTACCCATGTGCTGGAATCTTTGCTCGACACCATACGCAAAGGCGAGATGGCGTTGACCGCCGAGCATGTCGATGCTTTTCTCGCCGCTAAGGACGTGTTGACCATGCTCTTGGATGGCCATCGTCTTGGCAGTGCCATAGATCATGCTGCGGTGGCAGACATCAGTCGGCGCTTGCACGCGTTTACCGACCCTGCTGTCAGCCAGGCCGCAGAGGCAGCCGTACTGTCTTCTCCTGATGAGCCCGCAATCCCAGCCGAAATTGATTTGACGCCGGTTCCACCCGGCCACAAGCGCCTGCGCATCGTTTTGCCGACATCGACAGCGGACAAGGATGTCACAGCGCTGGAACAAGAGCTGGTCGTTATGGGCACAGTAAGCAAGTGGCGCATGGCGGATCAGCGCACGGTATTCGATCTCGTAACGGATCAGGGGCTGGATGATATCGTGGCCGTGTGTTCGTTTGTGGTCGACGCAGACAATCTGGAATTTTCCGAGGTCGCAGCACCAGATGCGGGTACACCGTCATCGGCTCCGCCTGTTGCCGCGCCAGCGCCAGCGCCAGCTCCAGAGATTGAGGCGCCAGTTGCCCCGACGGCAGTCGTTACGCCTGCACCGGTGGCCGTACCACCCGAATCAAAAGTGACCAAAACCGATCCTGAAAAATCAGCGGTGCATGAGACCAGTTCGATTCGTGTCAATACCGAAAAAGTCGATTTGTTGATCAATCTGGTGGGCGAGTTGGTGATCACCCAGGCGATGATCGATCAGCGGGTCAGTGGCCTTGATCCGGTGCAGCATGAGGCCTTACTCAACAACATTGCCCAATTGGAACGCAATACCCGTGATTTGCAGGAATCGGTCATGTCGATCCGCATGATGCCGATGGATTATGTGTTTTCGCGTTTTCCGCGCATGGTGCGTGAATTGGCCGGAAAGTTGGGCAAAAAAGTTGATTTCATCACCCAGGGCGCGTCGACCGAGCTCGACAAGGGTTTGATCGAACGCATTGCTGATCCCCTGACCCATCTGGTGCGTAACAGCATCGATCATGGCATTGAGTTGCCGGAAGTGCGGCGACAAAATGGCAAACCGGAAACGGGCAAACTGACCCTGTCGGCTTCTCACCAGGGCGGCAATATCGTCATCGAGGTGGCGGATGACGGAGCCGGTTTGAACCGGATGCGGATTCTGGACAAAGCCCGGCAAAACGGCTTGCCGGTACATGACAACATGACCGATGAAGAGGTCTGGCAACTGATATTCATGCCAGGCTTTTCGACTGCCGAAGTGATTACCGATGTGTCGGGTCGTGGCGTGGGCATGGATGTGGTGCGGCGCAATATACTGGATATGGGCGGCACTGTGGAGATCCGTTCGGTCATGGGGCAAGGATCCAGCATGCGCATCTCGGTGCCGCTGACGCTCGCCATTCTGGATGGTATGTCGGTGAAGGTGGGTGATGAGGTGTATATCATCCCCTTGGCTTATGTGGTCGAATCGCTGCAACCGGAAGCGTTCGATCTCAAGGAAGTGGCGGGGAGCGGTCGTCTGCTGAAAGTACGCGACGAATATTTGCCCTTGTACTATTTGTATGAACGATTCGGCATTACACCACAGTCCATGAACCCCACCGAAGGCATTGTGCTGGTGTTGGCCGTGGATGACAAAAAATCTGCATTGCTGGTAGACATGCTGGTGGGCCAGCAGCAGGTGGTGGTCAAAAACCTGGAAACCAATTTCCGCAAGGTGCCTGGTATTTCCGGTGCAACCATACTTGGGGATGGCGGTGTGTCGCTAATTCTGGATGTGGTCGCATTAACGCGCAATTAACTGCGTTTGTTATCGACCAGCAGGTGATGCTTGGGCGGGTATCTGGATTTTTAGAGGTGTATTTATGCAGGATGGGCTGAGTGTCGAAGGCGTGGGGCGCGAATTTTTGGCCTTCACGCTGGGTGCGGAGGAATATGGCATCGATATCCTGCGTGTGCAGGAGATTCGTGGTTATGAGCCGCCTACCCGCATTGCCAATGTACCGGAATTTATCAAAGGGGTGATCAACCTGCGTGGCTTGATCGTGCCGGTAGTCGATCTGCGCATCAAATTCGATCTGGGTCAGGCCGAGTATACCGACCTGACTGTGGTCATTATTTTGAATATCCAGGGTCGGGTTGCCGGCATCGTGGTGGACAGCGTGTCTGATGTCACCATACTGGAACCCGCTCAGATCGAACCGGCGCCAGCGATCAGCAGCAGCCTGAGTGCGGATTATCTCATCGGGCTTGGTACGGTTGATCAGCGCATGCTGATTCTGATCGATATCGATCAGCTGATGATGAGCGATGAAATGGGATTAACCGAATAAGGTGGAGAGGTGACATGTTCAGACGTATGAAGATCAAATCGCGGTTGATTTTGGTGCTGTCGGGTCTGGTAGGCCTGATGCTGTTGCTGGGTGGCATGGGCATTTATGTCTCGTATCACAGCGTGAACATGCTGCGAAACACAACAGGTCGTGACAAAGCTTCCGAAAATTCGGTGATCCAGGTGCGGCTGCACATGGAAATTATCCATACCCAGTTGCTCTCGGCCTTGCAGCACAACACGGCGCTCGCCATTTCCAAGATGCATGACAATACGGTCAGCAAGCATTTGAATGCCATCGCGAAAAACACTCAGGAGATGAAGGAATATTTCGATCATTACGCACCTGGCGTGACCGATCCGGGTGAAAAGCAGTTGCTCGACGACTGGGTGGCGGATACCGACAATCTTGTGCAGGATCAGATCAATACCGCCGTGAACATGATCCAGAACGGCCAATGGGATGAGGTGCAAAAGCAGGTGCTGCCCAAGATCAATCCCATGTATGCAGCGAGTGAGAAGGATTCTGCTGCATTGACCGCTTACCTGGAAAAACGCGAGGCGGCCGCGGTGGTGGTTGTCAAAGACAGCATAGACAACATGATGTACGCCATGATTGGTTTGATCGTGTTGGCGGTTGTGGTAACAGCCTTTACCGGCTGGCAACTGGTGCGCGCCATTACCGTGCCGCTGGGACTGGCTGCCGAGCATGCGCGCCGTGTGGCGGCGGGTGATCTGAGCTCGCAAGTTGCCGTCACCGAGCAAAATGAGTTTGGCGAACTGCAACGCGCGTTCAGCGACATGAACAGTTCGTTGACGCGGATTGTCAGCGAAGTGCGCAATGGTACGGAAAGTATCGTTTCGGCTTCCAGCCAGATTGCCGCAGGCAACATGGATCTGTCCAACCGTACCGAATCGCAGGCCAGTTCGCTGGAAGAAACGGCATCGGCCATGGAAGAACTCACGACCACGGTCAAGCAGAACGCGGACAATGCCCGTCAGGCCAACGATCTTGCCAACAAAGCCTCTGAAGTCGCCGCACGCGGCGGACAAGTGGTGTCGGAAGTGGTGACCACCATGGGTGGAATCAACGATTCTGCACGCAAGATTGCCGATATCATCGGCGTGATCGACGGGATCGCCTTTCAGACCAATATCCTGGCGTTGAACGCGGCGGTTGAGGCTGCGCGCGCCGGCGAACAAGGCAGGGGGTTTGCCGTGGTTGCGGCGGAAGTGCGCAGCCTGGCCCAACGCAGCGCCAATGCGGCCAAGGAAATCAAGCTATTGATCGACGATTCGGTCGGCAAGGTCGAAACCGGTAACCGGCAGGTGGAACAGGCCGGCACCACCATGGGTGAAGTGGTGGCCAGCATCCAGCGCGTGGCGGAAATCATGGGCGAGATCACTTCAGCCAGTCGTGAGCAAAGCGTGGGCATTGAACAGGTCAACATGGCGATCACCCAGATGGACGAATCCACGCAGCAAAATGCGGCACTGGTAGAACAGGCCGCGGCAGCCGCAAAATCGCTGCAGGATCAAGCCACCCTGCTGGAAGGTCTGGTGCGGCGATTCAAATTGGCCGGTACCTATGAACGCCCGGTTGCGAATCGTGCGAAGGCGGCATTGGGCAAGCCTGGCGTCGCAGCAGGGGCGGGGCGGCAGCGCCTCCAGCAGCCCTCCAGACAGCCCGTGGCGTCACGCCTTGTGGCTGCATCGCGTCCGGTCGCATTGGAACAACACGATGACAGAAACGAAGACTGGGAAGAATTCTGATTCTGTCGGCGCGTGGTTTTGGGCTTTCTGCTGCGCAAGATGGTGGCCGACAGATGGGTAAGATTCAACAATAAGTTATTTGACCGTACGTTTCGGTCAATGCGCACAACAAAATCTGCGGCAATCCGGCGGCAGATATAGGAGAGGATCATGAACAATATTTCGATCAGTATGCGACTTGGCGTGGCCTTTGGTCTGGCTTATCTGTTCATGTTGGTACTGACACTGGTGGCTTTTTCGGGTTTGCCTCATGCAGTCGCCATCGATGTGACCTTGCTGGTGCTGGGTGGGGGACTGGGGGTTTGGCTGGGCAACATTTTTGTGCGCAGCATTACTGTCCCACTGCGCAGCGCGATCGAAATCACCGACCATATCGCCAAGGGTGACCTGACCAGCCGCATCGATTTTGTCGGCAAGGATGGCCTGGGGCGCTTGTTTGATGCCCTGCGCGCCATGAACCAGAGCCTGAACGGCTTGATCGGCGAAGTACACACAGCGACCGAAGGCATTACCTCAGCCACGGGAGAAATTGCTGCCGGCAATCTGGATCTTTCCAATCGTACCGAAGCGCAGGCGGCCTCATTGGAGGAAACCGCCTCAGCCATGGAGGAATTGACTGCTACCGTGCAGCAGAATGCAGACAGTGCGCGCGAGGCCAATGATCTGGCCAATGCCGCTTCAGAAGTGGCAGCGAAGGGGGGGGCCGCGGTGTCGGAAGTGGTTCAGACCATGGGTGTCATCAATGAATCGGCGCGCAAAATTGCCGACATCATCGGGGTGATCGATGGCATTGCCTTTCAGACCAATATTCTTGCCTTGAATGCGGCGGTGGAGGCTGCTCGAGCGGGCGAGCAGGGGCGCGGCTTTGCTGTGGTGGCGGCTGAGGTTCGCAGCCTGGCGCAGCGCAGCGCCAATGCGGCGAATGAAATCAAGTTGTTGATCGGGGATTCTGTCGACAAGGTGGAAATGGGCAACCGGCAGGTAGCGCAAGCAGGTTCCACCATGAGCGAGGTGGTGTCGAGCATACAAAAAGTGGCCGAGATCGTGGGTCAGATCTCTTCTGCCAGTCGTGAACAAAGTGTGGGCATCGAACAGATCAACCGCGCAGTAAGTCAGATGGATGAAACCACGCAACAGAACGCAGCGCTGGTTGAGCAGTCGGCAGCGGCGGCAAAATCCCTGCAGGATCAGGCGCATCAACTGGAGTCGCAGATCAACCGATTTCGCCTGGCCGAATATGGCGGCACGCGCAAAGGTGGGCTCAAATCAGGGATGCGCAAACCGGGTGTACAGCAGGGGCATCCCGCGGCGCGCTTGCCGAAGCCGTCGCATCTTGGGCATCATGGTTAAGATTTTAGCAACGGCTACGCACATGCAAGTTATTCATTAACGAGCCCGTGGCATTGGGGAGGTTGAATGTTTCAGAATCTGAGTATCAAATCGCGGCTGATTTTTGTCATTGCCTATTTGAGCGCATCCATGCTGGTCGGTGGTGCCATGGGCATATATATGCTGACATCATCCAACAACACGCTGAAAGCGCTCTATAACGACAGCTTTAGCAAGATCAGCGAGCTCGATGCGATGATGCGGTTGATGGATGTGAACCAGATGGTGCTTTCACGCATGCTGATGGGCAAGGTGTCCGATACGCCAGACACGCAGAGCAAGACCGATGCGCTGATGCAGCAATTTGACGATAACCGCAGTCTGGTCACCCAGCATCTGGACAAACTCAAATCCTACACCTGGCGCGCTGACGAAAAATCGGTGCTGGATGGCATGACCGCAGCACGCAGAGCTTACAAGAATTCCGGCATCGACCCTTTGCTGACGGCATTTAAGGCGGGTGATTACAGCCGTGCGCTGACGATTGCCCAGGGATCCTTGCAGGACAGACAGGTGATGTTCAACACGCAGGCCGATGCGCTGATTCAATATGAACATGAGCAGGCCAGCAATGCCTACGACAAGGCGCAACGCAATTTCGAGTTGCTGCGCATGGTTGCGTTCATGCTGACGCTGGCTGGTCTGATCGTTGCGGTCGGCGTGGGTTGGTGGTTGATGCGGTCGATCCGGAGCCCCTTGCTGCTTGCCGTTGCAGCGGCGCGTCAGATTGCTTCCGGCGATTTGAGCCAGCGCATTCGTATTGGTAATGTGCCGGAAGAAATCGCTGTGCTGATGCGCACCATGCAGGAAATGAACGACAGCCTGAATGGCATGCTGGGTCAGGTTCACGAGGTGATTGACTCACTGGCACACAACTCGGTTGAAATTGCTGCTGGTAATGTTGAGCTTGCTGCGCGTACCGATCAGCAGGCGCACGCCTTGTCGGGAACGGCTGTGGAAACCCACAAGATGACAGAGACGGTGCAGAAGAATGCCGAAAGTGCACACCATGCGCTTAAAGTTGCCGGGACAACGCGCGAAATTGCCGAAGCGGGTGGGGATACCATGCGCAAGGTGGTGGAAACCATGGCGCGCATCAGCATCAGTTCACGCAAGATTGTCGACATCATCAGCGTGATCGAAGGGATTGCCTTTCAGACCAACATCCTCGCGTTGAACGCGGCTGTGGAGGCTGCTCGCGCAGGCGAGCAAGGGCGAGGCTTTGCCGTGGTGGCTGCCGAGGTCAGAAGTCTGGCGCAGCGCAGTTCGTCGGCGGCCAAGGAGATCAAGGCATTGATCGACAATTCGGTTGCTGGCGTGAAGGACGGTTCCCAGTTGGTTGAACAGGCGGGCGACAATATGGAAGAAATCCTGACCGTGGTTGGCCTGTTCACCGATTTGCTGGAGTCCATGTATCAGGCCTCGACCCAGCAAAGTGCCGGCATCGGGCACATCAACCAGTCGGTTTCTGATATGGATGCGATGACCAAGCAGAATGCTGCCATGGTTGATCAGGCCGCCACCGCGGCACGCAATCTGCAACATCAGGCCGAGATTCTGGAGGAAGCCATCAGCCGGTTTACGCTGGGCACAGATGACTATACAGAGCAAAATTATGGTGCGCTGGATGCGGATTTGCCCGCGCATGAAGCGCAACCCACCCGAGCGCCACGACAGGACAGCGATATTGAAAGCGTCGGGGAAGAATGGCATGAATTCTGAGTTTTTGGGCATGGGGTTGTGGTGTTTCAGACAGATTCAAGCCCATGACTGACAAGCGTTGAAGATGCCTGATTTGTCGTCCGGCGTGCGTTCCGGTTCCCAGGAGTTCGAATTCAGCGCGAAGGATTTTTCGCGTGTGCGCAGCATGATTTACCAGCGCGCCGGAATCGCGCTGGGCGAACAGAAGCAGGAAATGGTGTACGGCCGGCTGGCGCGGCGTTTGCGCGCGCGCGGGCTGGACAACTTCTCAGCCTATCTGGACGATTTGGCGCACAATCCGGACAGCGAAGAATGGGTGGCTTTTACCAATGCCTTGACCACCAATCTGACCTCTTTCTTTCGCGAGGCGCACCATTTCCCGATGCTGGCCGATTACCTTAAAACCTGTGCTGCGCCTATCAATATTTGGTGCGCAGCCAGTTCCACGGGTGAAGAGGCGTGGTCCATCGCCATCACCGCCTGTGAAGCCTTTGCCAGCTTGTCGCCCCCGGTCAAAATCCTGGCCAGCGATATCGACACGCAAGTGCTGGCCAGTGCCGAGCGTGCAGTCTATGCGGAAGACCGGCTGAGTAAAATGCCTGCAGCGCGCGTTCGCCAGTTTTTTCTCAAGGGCAAGGGCGCTAACGCGGGTTCTGTGCGTTTGAAACCGCAAGTGCGTCAGCTGGTGCGCTTTGAACAGCGCAATCTTCTCGACAGTTACTGGCCGAACCACGGATTGTTCGATGTGATATTTTGTCGCAATGTCATGATTTATTTTGATAAGACGACCCAGACAAAAATTCTTGAGCGCTTTGGTTCTGTCATGAAGCCGGGTGGTTTGCTGTTCGCCGGACATTCGGAAAATTTCTTGCATTTGACCCGTCAGTTCGCATTTCTGGGAAAAACCGTGTACGCCTATCAGGGCGCGGTATCGGCGCGCCCCCAGGCCTCACGGGATGTGTCGTGATGGGTTGGGATACGGTTGAGGATCATTTTGCCAGCAATCTGTACTATGATCCTGCATTCAAGAGTCAGGCAGCGAAACTGTTGCCGGGCGAGTTTTACTTCACCAATGAGGATATGCTGATCGTCACGGTGTTGGGGTCCTGCGTTTCCGCCTGCATCCGCGACCCCGTTGCCGGTTATGGTGGGATGAACCATTTCATGCTGCCGGTGCAGGGGTATGATGGCAGTGTGAACGGTTCGGGCGGTTCGGTGTCGGCATCGATGCGGTATGGCGATAATGCCATGAATGTGCTGATTGAACGCCTGCTGCGTGTGGGCGGACGTCTAGACCGAATGGAAGCCAAGGTGTTCGGTGGCGGTAATGTACTCAAGGGCTTTGGGCAGGCGAATGTCGGTGAACGCAATTCAGCTTTTGTGCTGGAATACCTCATGCAGCGCGGAATCCGTATCCTGGCACAGGATCTGAATGGCGCACATCCGCGCAAAGTGTATTACTTTCAGCGCACAGGAAAGGTTTTTGTGCGTAAAATCAATGAGTTGAGAAACGACACTCTGGTGAAACGCGAAATCGAATATGCCAGTCGTCTCAAGGGCAAGCCTTGAATGATGCGTCAGCAATTTTATTTGTATATGGGTGCCACTTGGACATAGCGGAGCCCGTAGGCTTGGTGCCGCATGCGAGTGCTTCCGTTGCATGAAGTGTGAAAGACAGTCGCCGTGAAAATCAAGGTTTTAATCGTGGATGATTCAGCATTGATGCGCCATGTGCTGGAAGAAATCATTGCTGATCAACCCGATATGCAAGTGGTGGGAACTGCACCGGATGCCTATAGTGCCCGTGCGCTCATTAAGGAAACCAATCCGGATGTGTTGACGCTGGATGTGGAAATGCCCGGCATGGATGGGTTGACCTTTCTGGAACGCTTGATGCGGTTGCGACCAATGCCTGTGCTGATGGTATCCTCGCTGACCGAAGGCGGTTCCGAGGTTACTTTGCGTGCGCTCGAACTTGGCGCAGTTGATTTTGTATCCAAGCCTAAGGATGTGCTCAAAGCCACTACGTCAGACTATGCCGAACTGATTGCTGAGAAAATCCGCACTGTGGCGCGAGCAAATGTCGCTCGCAGGGTGGTAGAGGTTCAGCTTGATGCGAGCGTGCCAGCGCACGATTTGGCCAAGCCGGATGCAGAGAGCATCATCGCAATCGGCGCCTCGACAGGCGGCACGGAGGCGATCAAGGAAGTGCTGTTGCGCATGCCGGCCGATAGTCCGCCAATTCTCATCGTGCAACATATGCCGCCAGGTTTTACGCAGTCTTTTGCGCACCGCTTGAATCTCTTGTGTAAAATGGCAGTGTCAGAGGCCGTTGATGGTGAACGGATCGAGTCCGGTCATGCCTATGTTGCGCCTGGGCATTCACATTTGTTGCTGGTTCGAGGCTTGGACGGGTTTGTGGTGAGACTGTCGCAGGCGGAGCCTGTCAATCGCCACCGTCCGTCTGTGGATGTTCTGTTTGCTTCGGTCGCCGAACATGCCGGACAACATGCCATCGGCATCATCCTGACGGGCATGGGCAAGGATGGCGCCCAGGGGATGTTGGCCATGAAACAGGCGGGTGCTTACAATTTTGCGCAGAACGAAGCCAGCAGTGTAGTATTTGGCATGCCCCGTGAGGCAATTGCCGTTGGGGCAGTGGATGAAACATGCGATGTTACTGAAATTGCCGCGCGGGCAATGTCCTTGTTGCGGGGAAGTTAGGCATGGCCAGACACGGTTTGCGTTGTGTATACCGTGCATTTCGAATGGCTCAAAATTCACGTGTACTGGCTTCTGAAGGTCGGAGGAACGTGTCTTTCAAGGCGTGAACTGCGGGATTGAAATTGATCAGGGGGTATAAGAGGGATGGCTGATCCGAACATGAAATTTTTGGTTGTCGACGATTTTTCGACAATGCGCCGTATTGTCCGGAATCTGTTGAAGGAATTGGGCTACGCAAATGTCGAGGAGGCCGAAGATGGTGCAATCGCCTTGGCTATGTTGAAAAACGGCCATTTCGACTTTGTGGTAAGCGATTGGAACATGCCCAATATGGATGGCCTGACTTTGTTGCAAACCATTCGCGCCGATGCCAGTTTGAGCCATTTGCCGGTGCTGATGGTGACTGCAGAGGCGAAAAAGGAAAACATCATTGCAGCAGCCCAGGCGGGCGCCAGTGGTTATGTGGTCAAGCCGTTCACGGCAGCCACGCTGGACGAAAAACTCGCCAAGATCTTTGAAAAAATGGGTAAATAAGTAAACAGTCAGGGAGATGCTCATGGGCGACAGCCAGAATATGGGTCGTGAAGCAGAGCTTGCGCATGCCAATGAAGATTTGCTGTCACGCGTTGGGCAGTTGACACGCACCCTGCACGACAGTTTGCGCGCCCTCGGTCTGGACAAAGTTATCCACGATGCGGCGCGCGATATCCCGGATGTGCGCGAACGTCTGAATTATGTGGTCACCATGACAGAACAAGCCGCGCAGCGCGTGTTGAATGCTACCGATACGGCGATACCGCTGCAGGAACAGATCAGTCAGCACTCTGAAAGAATGCTCGCACTGTGCACGCAAGGCAAGTTGAGTGGGCCTGGCTTGCCCGACCTGGTGTCCGGGCTTGAAGCGGTTGCAGCCAATGCAGAGCTGACCAAGCCGCAGTTGATGGAAATCATGATGGCGCAGGATTTTCAGGATCTCACCGGTCAGGTTATTCGGCGCATTACCGACCTTGCACACAATCTGGAAAGCCAGTTGGTGCAGATGCTGCTGGATTATGCTCCTGCTGAACAGCGCAAGGAAGTCAATACCGGCTTGCTCAACGGCCCGCAAATTCGTCCGGATAGCGAAGATGTGGTGGCTGATCAGGGGCAGGTCGACGATTTGTTGAGCAGCCTTGGTTTTTGATACGGAAATTTCGGCAGCCCTATTTTGCGGTAACAGGGGACACGCATGCCTGAATCGCATCTGATCGTACGCGATCCTTTGCTGGACGCCAACCAGCAGCTACTTGGCTATCAGTTTTTTTGGCAGCGCCGCGTTGCTGGCGAACAGTATGACGTGGATCAGGAAGCGCGTGCGCTCCTGGCCTGTGTTGAAACCTTGTTTGCTGCCACAGATGATAATGATGATGATGATGCAGAAGACGGTAACGCTGCATTTCCTTATCGGTGTTATTTGCCCGTTTCACTGGAGTTGTTGCTGGAGGGCGCATTCGTGGCTTTACCGGCACGGGCGCTCGGTTTGATCGTGACGCCTGAGGTTCTGGCCGACCCGCAAGCCCACGAAGTACTCAAGGCCATGCACCATGAAGCCTATGAAATCGTGCTGCGTGGCGCCGATCTGTCCAGTATTCAACCCGAGATGCTCGCGCTGTGTGACTTTACCGAAGTCAGATTCGAACCGGGTAATTTTACGGCGCAGGCGCGCATTTATTCTTTGCTGAAAAATTCTTCACTGAAGATGGCTGCCAGTCGGGTGGCCAACTGGTCAGAGTATGCCATTTGCAACCGGCTGGGTCTCAGTAGTTTTGTGGGACGCTTTTTTTTCGAAGCATCACCCACGGATGCCAGCGCAGGCGCACACCGAAGCAAGACGCTGAACCCTTCGCAGGCCACCCTGTTGCGCATGATGGAAGGGGTGCAGGCCAATATCGACATCGACAAGCTGGAAGGACTGTTGAAGCACGATGCTGGCATTTCTTACAAGTTATTGTTCTACATTAACTCGGCTGCATTCGGCTTGGGCTTTGAGATCAAGTCGCTGCGCCATGCCATCCAGATGCTCGGTTACAAACCCTTGTATCGTTGGTTGTGCGTGCTGCTGGCTACCTCTGATACGGGTCATGCCTCGCCTGTCTTGTTGCAGGCGGCCTTGGTGCGTGGAAGATTGATGGAATTGCTGGGTGAGAAACTGCTTGCTGCAGCCGATGCCGAAAACCTGTTTCTGACCGGCATGTTTTCCTTGCTCGATCGCTTGCTCGACGTGGATATGGCGCAGGCGCTGGAACAGATTAATCTGCCTGAATCGGTCGCGGATGCCTTGATTGATGGCGTGGGTATCTGCCAGCCATTCCTGAATTTGGCGAAAAGCTGCGAATCCGAGTTGGGGGACGCAAACTCAAGTGCTGACGAACTGGGTATTTCAGTGGATGAAATCAATGAAGCGCATTTCAAGGCATTGCGCTGGGCTCAAACGCTCATTGGCTGAAACTGCGACGGGCATTGCTCCATACCCCTCACTTGACCACGCGAAACACATCGTGGATGTCTTCGATATCCAGATCCAAATCGTCAAGCGGGTGCATGCGTTCGGTTTTCGGCTCAGCGCGCCGGTTGACGATTTCTTGAGCAATTCCGATCAGCAATAGAATTTCACGATAGACGCTCAAATCGAAACCCGCGCGCTTGTCCCGCGTTGGATCCACCAGCAACAGGCTGCGCAGGAATGTGATGATACTGTCATCGTTCCATAATTCGTTGATTTTCTTGGTAATGTGCGGGTAATCCTCAAGGTGGCGTTCCTCAGTCATGGCCGGGTCGTCGTTATAGTCCGGAGTGTGTGCATTGAACAGCGCGGCAAAGCCTTGCTGCAATTGCCGGTATTTTTCCTCATTCTGGCTCATGCGGTACAGATCCAACAAATAGAGCCAGGGAGCGGGTGAGTCCTGTGTTTCCTGTTGTGTCTGGGTCTCCAGAATCTCGATGGCCTTATCCAGATTGTTGACGGATATCCAGAATTCGGCTTCCTGCGTCACATCCGAAATTTCTTCGACTTCGAACAGGCCGATTTCTGCATTTGCATCGTGGTGTGGTTGGATGGCGCGTGCTACGAGGCTGGCGCTGGGCTCGGACGCTGTTGCGTGAATGCTGACGGCTTCCGTTTCAGTCTCCGTGATGGCGGGCGGGGATGTTGGCACCGGAGGCATATAAACCGGTATTGTCGTCTCGGCAGGCATGGGTTCGAGCGCTGGGGCTTGTAGCATTTTTGAAAACAGGTCTTGTTTGCGCTTCTGCAGCAGCTGCAGCATGATGAGCAAGGCAATGAGTTCTGTTCCGGCCAAAAGCGCCAGACCGATCATCCAGGGCGAGGCATGGCCTTGTGCCGATGTTTGCAGACCGGCGATAGGCAGCGGCAATGTTTGCCTGGGCTTGTTTTCCTGCTTCAAGCGCAGCAGTTCTTGGTTTAGCTTGTCAATTTGCTGTTGTTTGGCCTGCAGTTGCGGGTCTGGCGTCACGGCAAGCGATTGTTGGCCGAGCAATGCCTGAAGATGGATTTCAGCAGCTTTCAGCGCAGCCAGATTCTGCGCGCTCTGTTGTTCTATGGCTTGTCGGTCTCCGCGCACAGGCGTCTCTGGCAGTTCGGTACTCAGGTGCAGTACCAGACCATGGTAGGGTGTGGCAGCTTCCTCTGAGACGGACAGCATGGGCGTGGTGCCGGCATGGTGCCTGGGTGGGTGAGACGATGCCGTGCGCAACGATGGCGGGTGTGGCTGCCGGGACGAATCGGCATGGCGTCGGCCATGTGTTTTGGCCGATCCTGACAGGGAGATATGTTGATTGGAATTGCTGGCGGGTTGCGGCAAGTTTTCAGCCGGTATTTGACTGCTTGCGGTTTGATTGGCTGCGGCTTCATGCGAGGAGCCTTGCGTGACAATGGGCAACTGGGTTGGTATGTCCAGCAAAAGGGTGTAATCGCGCCGGTAGTACTGTCCGGCGCAATCCAGCGTCAGGCGCAGAAACAACGCAGGTTCGGACAAACTTTGGCGGGTGGTGAGGCGCAAGGCATCGCCGAGTTTTTCCACCGTGATCCGAGCGGCAACCGGCTGATCCAGCGCGTCCGACACAAACCGTGCATGGATGCATGGGGGGGCGATTTGTACGTCATCGCCGAACAAGGCAACGCGCGCCTGCAAAGGCTGGCCGAGCTGCGATTGCACAGTGATGTCCCCCAGGCCGACGGCTGCAGTCAAATCGCTCGCGCACAGCAACATTGTGGCCAGTACCCAAAAGGTCAGTCGTTTGAACAAAGCCGTGTGTGGGGTCGTGTTCCTGTCCATTTGAGAATTGAGGATGATTGCTCGCTTCAGCATTATTGAGTACTTATTGCTTGAATTGTACATAAAAATGACATCATATATACAAATATTCGTCATCGCATGGGGTTTTCGGTCAGCGCATCAGACTGTTTTTTTGTTTTGGCTTGCGAGAACGGTGTTGTTTGATGCGTTGGGCGGCAGAATGGAATCTGACGTGTCTATGCGGCTGATCAGGTGGTCAATCAGACATTTGAGCAGTTCACCAGCCAGTGCGCCGTTGTTGGCTTTGAAGGCATCCAGTATGGGGACATGCGCTTGGGCGTAAATGGGAAGGTCTTCAGCGACGCGCAAAGCGACAAAGTGCATGCGCGCTTGAGCATGCAGGCTGTCCCATATTTGCAGAAACAGCCGGTTGCCGGACTGTTCGACAATGCGGCGATGAAAATGTACGGTTGCCAGCGTGTAGCTGGAAATATCGCGCAACGCGGCTGCATCTTGCATGGCGGCCAGCGTTTGTGTCAGATCAGCCAGTAGCTCCGCCGGGCAGGGGGCGATCAGTTGAGCGGCACGTTCTTCCAGTATGGCGCGCATGGCGTAGGCCTCGGCCATTTCCTTCATGTTTGCAGGGCGCACGCGCGTACCGCAGTAGCGTTCGGACTGTACTGCGCCCATCGCCTCCTGCTCGCGCAGGGCTTCGCGTACGGGTGTCTGGCTGACCTGGAATTCGTGCGCCAGATTGAGTTCTATAAGACGTTCGCTTGGCGCATAGGTGCCATCCAGGATGCGCTGCAACAGTGTGTCGCGTATCTGATCGCGCATGCACTGGCGCTTGACGGGCAGGTCGGCCGGTATCATGGTTTGGCGGTGTGGGTTGCGTTGTGGCGCCAGTCGCCGCCCAGCGCTTTCACCAACAGGATGCTGGCAGTGATGCGCCGGATCTGGATGTCGGTACTTGCCAGATCGGTCTGCAGTGCGGCGCGCTCGCTCGTCAGTACATCGAAATTGCTGGCGATGCCGCCTTGGTAACGGTATTGCGCCTGCTTGAGCGACTCATGTGCGGCTTCGCTGGCGGCCTGACTGCTGCGAAACTCAAGCGCCAGTGCTTGTTGCGCGGCGAGGTTGTCTTCCACTTCGCGCCAGGCGGTAAGCACGCTGTTGCGGTAGTTGGCCGCGGCTTCGCGCCATTGCGCGCGCGCCTGGTCACTCAGCGCCTGCAGACGGCCATCGTCAAACAACACCGCTGCGGCGGACGGGCCAAATGACCAGAAGCGGTTGGGCACGCTGAGCCAGTTGGCGGCTGAAGTGCTTTCGAAGCCGATGGCAGCATTCAGGCTGAATACTGGGAAATAGGCAGCGCGCGCAACGCCGATTTCGGCATTGGCTGCGGCAACCGTGCGTTCTGCGCTGGCAATGTCGGGACGTCGCTCCAGCAGTGTGGAAGGCAGGCCGGGTTCTGGGTTGAGCGGTTGAACGTCAAACAGGGTCACCGGCGTCAGCGCAAAGCTGTCCGGATTGGCTCCGGTGATCAGCGCAATGGCATGTTCGAGCTGGCTGCGTTTGAGTTGCAGGTCGGCGACCTGAGTTGCCGCATTTTGTTGATTTTGTCGGGCGAGCGCGAGGTCGGACTGGCTGGCCTGCCCGCCACCGTACAGCTGTTGCGTCAGGGCACTGTTCTGTTGCCAGCTGGAATCGAGCTGGTGCAACATCGCCAGTTCGGCGTCTGTGCCACGCAGGGTGAAGTAATCCATGGCCAGTTCGGCTTGGGTGGAGAGCTCCAGTGCCGCCAAGTCATCGGCTCGCGCAGTTGCCAGTGCAGCGCTGGCAGCGCTGGCATTGCGCAGGGCGCCCCAGAGATCCAGTTCGTAAGCCAGATCCAGACCCAGGGCATTGTCCTGATAAGATGGGTTGATGGATTTTGGAAACAGCGGTTTGTTCTCGGAAACGCGCGCATTCTCGTGCGCTGCGCTGGCAGTAAGTTGCGGGCTTTGTGCGGCACGCTGTGCGCGGGCAAGGGCGCGTGCCTGATCGAGGTGGGCGCGGGCGGCGGCAATGTTTTGATTGGCCTGTGCGGCTTGCTGTTCCAGCGCATTCAACTGTGGGTCGCCAAAGGCTTGCCACCAGGCGCTGGTATCCGCCTGCGCGTGTTGTGCAGCGGCTACCCAGGCGCCGGTTTCCTTGTAATGACTGGCGCTGCTCAGGGCTGGCGGTGTGTAGCTTGGCGCGAGTGAGCAGCCTCCCAGCAGCAGGGAGCAGAGGGTCAGCGAAAAACTTGCTCGAATGGCTGATTTTCCAGTCGTCATGACTTGCTTCCGGCAGTTGCGATGCGGTTCGGCATGACGATTTGGCCTTCCGCGATCGAATCGGGTGGGCTGATCACCACCGCTTGATCGGCTTTCAGGCCGGTGGAGATTTCCAGCGTATTGCCGAGATCCTTGCCCACGCTGACGGCTTGCAGATGGACTGTGTGGTCAGGATTTACGATGGCCAAAAGGGTGCCTGTTGAACGAAAAATCAGAGCATTGGAAGGAACTGTGAAAGTATTTTCTTGATTTTTGCGCTTGAAATGTGCTTCCACATAACCGCCGGGAAACAAGGCGTTGTCGGGGTTGTCCAGTTGCAGTTCGGCAAGCAGGGTGTGGCTGACCGGATCAATCGCGCTGGCGCTGTGCACCAGTTGGGCAGGCCAGGATTTGCCAGGTCGTTCGCGCACATCGAGCATGACGGTGGCGCCTGGGTGGATCAGGTTGGCTTCGGATTCGGGTACTGGGACATACACGCGTAAACGGTGAATATCGGCCATGTGAAACAGCTCATGCGCGTTGCCGTTGGCGGATCCGCTGTCGATCATGGTGCCGATGTCGGCGTTGCGTGCCGTGAGGATGCCATTGACGGGTGCTACGATGCGTTTGTAGACATCAAGCTGGCGCAGCCGCGCCAGGTTGTCTTGTGCCGAAACTTCAGCCGCCTGTTTGGCTGCGGCATCATACAGCTTGTTGTCGAGATCCTGTTGAGAAACCGTATGCGTGGGCAGGAGCGCGCGGTAGCGATCCGCCGTCAGCTGCGCAAGCTGAGCGTTGGCTTGCGCTGTGTGCAGATCGGCTTCGGCCTGGGCGAGTTGCTGGTCGACTTCAGGCGTGTCGATTTCAGCAATTAGCTGACCCGCCTTGACCGGCTGCCCGATATCCACCAACCAACGCTTGAGGTAGCCGCTGGTGTGGGCATAAATCGGCGTTTCGGTCCAGGCTTGCAGGGTGCCGGGCAACACAAGATCAGGATTGTGCAGCTCGCGCTGTGGCAGCACAACATCCACATGAACGACAGACTCGGCGTGGGTATCGGCCTTGAGTGCGGCTTGCGCCTGAATGCGTGTAAAAATGCCCCAGCCAGCGCCCAGTACGGCAACGAGCAGCACAATGAGCAGAAAACGTCGCGTGCGCCGCATGAGCAGGGGGGATGAGGTGAGCTGTTGCATGGTGTTCTCCTGTTACTGCGAAGGCGCAGCTTGCGACGGCGCGCTTGTCCGCTGGTGAATGAGGGCAAACAGCGCGGGAACCAGAAACAAAGTGGCGATGGTGGCCATCAGCAGACCGCCAATGACTGCGCGGCCAAGTGGCGCATTTTGCTCCCCGCCTTCGCCCAGCCCCAGAGCCATGGGCGTCATGCCGATCATCATGGCAAGTGCCGTCATCAATACCGGCCGCAAGCGGGTAAAACCGGATTCGAGTGCGGCAGCATCCGCAAACAGCCCCTGCTGCATGCGTTCGCGCGCAAAACTTACGATCAAAATGCTGTTTGCGGCGCCCACCCCCATGCACATGATGGCGCCAGTCAGCGCAGGCACGCTCAGGGTAGTGTGGGTGATGAACAGCATCCAGACGATGCCTGCCAACGCTGCCGGCAGTGCGGCAATGATGATGAGCGGGTCGATCCACGACTGAAAATTGACCACGATGAGCAGGTACACCAGTACCACCGCACCCAGGAGACCCCATTCCAGACTGCTGAATGAATGCTGCATGGTATCTACCTGGCCGCGGATCGTGACGGTACTGCCTTTGGGCACCGCGCCTTGCTCACGCGCGACAATGTCCCGGATCTGTGTGGCGACGCTGCCCAGATCGGTGCCTTGCACCGAGCCG
>VFSW01005502.1_pt1 | contig 18701 bp, 18 predicted proteins | sample 5358111 | NCBI WGS metagenome assembly VFSW01 (sample SAMN11554181, study PRJNA540505) | mine drainage metagenome | isolation source: sediment from site ElyBrook_90M | place: USA: Ely Copper Mine, Vershire, VT | collected 2017 | reverse complement strand
CGTCCGCTCTCCAACAAAATATTAATATTCACCCCTCTCGCCCCGCGGGGGGTGTGGGCGGCGCGGGGGGGGGGGGGCCCGGGGGCGCCCCCCCCCCCCCCCCCCCCCCAATCCGGGAGTTTACCACGGGGATTCCCAGAGACCCAAAATTCACTAATCAGGTTCAAAGGTATATCGATAATGAATACGAGAACGAAAGTGTTCTGGGTACTTTTTGCGGTTATCATCCTGTGTGGAGCGCTCTACGCCTTGCCACCGGTGAGCAGCTCGATGTCTTTGGATGTCGGGAAAATATCCAGTGATATGCACAATGTGTTTTTCCCACCCGATCAAACCGAACTCGCCCTCAAGGCTCTCGCCTCCGGCACTCCAGGCCCGGGCGGGCCAACCTCCACACCGGCGACAGTTGTTCCAGTAACGCTGACGCCGGGCGACGCTTCGACCCCTACGGTCACCGCGACGCCCCTGCCGGGCTCCGTGGCGTTGAAAGGGATCCCCTACATTGACCAGCGCAACCTGTGGAATTATTCCCCCCCGGCCAGCCTGGCCATGCAGCTTTCTTTCTGGGGCTGGACCGGGAAGTTTGAGGACATCGACCAGTCCGTCAAGCCGTTTAAAGAGGATTACAACGTCATGCCATACGAGCTGGCCGATTTTGTCACCGGCCAGACCAATTTTTCCGTGATCACGCGAGAAGGCGGCACCCTGGACGTGCTCAAACGCCTGGTGGCTGGCGGTTATCCCGTACTGATCGAAGAAGGTATCAACGTCAAAGACACCACAACCGGTAAGTCGTCCTGGATGAACCATTACGCTGTGGTCAGTGGATTCAGCGATGATACCCAGGAAATCATTGCCCAGGATCCCGCCTATCCGGCCAACCTGCACATTAAATATGACACCTTCATTCAGGATTGGCGCGGATTTGATTTCATATTCATGGTAGTTTATCCATCTGATAAAGAAAAGGACCTGATGTCGGTGCTGGGGGACTATGCGGATGAAGGCAACAGCTATCGTATCGCTTATAACAAAGCTACCCAGGATATCAATTCTTCGAGTGGGGTAGATACGGTTTTTGCCTGGTTCAACCGCGGCGCCAGCCAGGTTAACCTGCAGGATTACACCGGCGCCGCCGACTCTTACGACGAGGCTTTGGCGGCGTACGCCAAACTGCCACCGGAACAACAACCCTTCCGGTTGATGTGGTACCAGACCGGGCCCTATTTTGCCTATTACTACATGTTCCGCTACACGGATGTGATCAACCTGGCAGACCAGACCATCGCTTCCACCAGTAAGCCGTACCTTGAAGAAAGTTATTATTGGCGCGGCAGGGCAGAGCGGGCCAACGATGATACAAATAGTGATATTGCCGACCAGCGCCTGGCCCTTAAATACCATCCCGGGTTTAAACCCAGCCTGGACGAGTTAAAACAACTGGGGATCAACAATTGAATTTTTGAGTTGCATCGCGTAATCATTTCGATTATATTACCTATACATGAAACGCAAAGGCATTAATTACGATGTCGGCACGTTCACGACGCAGAATAGTTCCTCTCGCCAGGAATTCGATCAAGCCGTCGTGGAGCGGGAAATTGGAATCATTAAAAATGACCTGCATTGCACGGCCATTCGCATATCCGGGCAGGACCTGGAGCGGCTCTTATTTGCCACACATTGTGCATTGAAACACGGGTTGGAAGTATGGTTTTCTCCGGCATGCATCAACGCTGCTCCGGCGGAAACACTGGACTATTTTCGGGAGTGCGCCAGGGCGGTTGAGCCACTGCGGGCGCGTTGGGCCAATGTAGTGTTTGTAGCCGGCACGGAGCTGACTTTCTTCATGAAGGATCTTGTGCTGGGCGACACACCCGCCGAACGGATGCAGACTTTCATGAAGCCCTGGCGGTTGGTTAAAAGCGTGATTAAACGCGGCTCTTTTGAGAAAAATTTAAACCGTTTCTTAGGCGAGGCAGCCAATACGGTGCGTGAATACTTCAAAGGCAGGCTCTCTTATGCGTCTGGAGCGTGGGAGAACGTCGATTGGTCGCCCTTCGACCTGGTTGGGGTAGATTATTACCGGGATGCCTTCACCAGGAAGAATTATCTTGCGAGGCTGCGCCAATACACTTTGACCGGTAAGCCGGTGGTGATTACCGAGTTTGGCTGTTGCACCTACGCGGGTGCTGAAGAAAAAGGCGGTTACGGCTGGGCAATTGTAGACCGCAGCCAGAATCCACCGCGACTGAATGGAAAATTCAAGCGCAGCGAAGAGGTACAGGCAAAACTGATTAGCGACTCTTTGGCTATCTTTGAAGCCGAAAAGGTCGCCGGAGCCTTTGTATTTACCTTTGTTATGCCAAAATATCCTTATCACGAAGATCCCTACCTGGATCTGGATACAGCCAGCTTTGGAATCGTTAAGAGCTACGCCAACCGCCTGGGTTCCACCTACCCCGATCTGCCCTGGGATCCTAAACAGGCTTTCACGACTTTAGCCGCAATCTACGGACAATAGGATGTCACTTTTTTATGTGCGAAAAGCTACGCTTGTCACACATAAAAAAGTGAGACCACGCAGGAGGAAATCTGATGGTTTTAAACACTCCCCAACTTCTCGTCGACCTGTCGGCTGACACCGGTGCGCTGAAATATGGCGCTGCGGGCTTTCTATACGGTCTGGGTAACGACGGCATCCCCAGCGCCAATGTGCTGGCCCCATTAAAGCCGCAGGTTGCCGCGCAAAAACCAGAAGGTGGTTTACAGCATCCCAACGGAGATGCCCTGAATGTTGCCGACACCTTTTTCGCTGCCGGGGGCAGGGAAATCGAGATTTATATTCAGGACTGCTATGCAAGCTGGCCATATGAACGATTGGGAATGAACGATTATGTGTCAAAAGTGGAAGCCGTTGTCCGGCAGGCCATGGCTCACCCCCACCGCCGCCAGTTTTCATATGTCCCATTCAACGTGCCCTACCAGATCTGGTACAACAAGACCGATCAAGCCGCACTCTTTTTCGCCGACTGGAACACGGTCTATCACAAAATCAAGGCCATCGATCCCACCGCCCGCCTGGTAGGGCCTAATTTCGCCAGTTACGACAGCCGCCTGTACCGGGAATTTTTAACCTTCGCCAAAGACAACGCCTGCCTGCCCGACGTAATTTCCTGGCATGAATTGGGCGATAACTTTTTCGACGGCTGGCGCACCCGCTACGCAGATTTCCGGGCGATCGAAGGCAGTTTAGGCCTGAGCGCCCATGAAATTTGTATCAACGAATACGCCCGCATCACCGGCGACCTGGGCAAGCCGGGGATCCTGGTGCAATGGATCGCCCGTTTTGAAGAAAGCAAAGTGGATGCCTGCCTGGCCTATTGGACCGACGCCGGCTCGCTTAACAACCTGGTGACGCGTGATAACTATAACAAAGCCACCGGGGCGTGGTGGCTTTACGACTGGTATGGTGGCTTGACCGGGCATACGCTGAAAGTTACTTCACCGCTGCCAGACAGCCAGGGCATGCAGGGACTGGCGGCGCTGGATCCGGCAAAAAAGCAGGCGCGGATAATTTTCGGTGGTGGCTCAGGTGCTCTCCATCTGGCACTCACCGGGTTTACGGCGGCGCCTTATTTCGAAAACCAGGTGCACGCCGTCGTGTGGGAAACGGCTTATACCGGCTTTGCCCCGACTGCCGGGCCGAGGGCCATTCTGGAAGGCGATTTCCCGGTCGTCAATGGGCAGGTCTCTATCGACCTGGATAATCTGATCGAATACTCGGCCTACCAGATGATTCTCACCCCCGCCAGTGCAGGGCTTCCAACCCGATCTACCCATTGGTACCCTGCCGAATATATCGACGCGGCCGGGGATGTCACCAGTATTGTAACGGCGCAGGATAACGGGTTTTACCAGGTCAAACTGAGCTGCCAATCCTTCCCACCGGGAGAGACGATCCGGCTGCTTCTGAACGGGGCCGACCTGGCGGAATTCCAGGCCCCGGCCAACCCCGGCGCGGATCCAGGCGCGGAATTGGATTTCACCGTTTTCCTGACGGCGGGCATCAACCGCATTGCTTTGAAACCATCCACCGGCGATATGGCGGGCAGGCTTCATTTTTCATTGAGCGACGCAACCCCGGCCAGCGGGCCGGTAAGCTCCTATGAGGCTGAAGCGCCTGGCAATACATTGGCCGGGGCGGCGGCAGTCATGGAGGACCCGGCTGCTTCTGGCGGAAAATACGTGGGTAGCCTCGGCAATGGGGCGGGCAATTTCCTGCAATTTCACGACGTGCGGGTTGCCAAAGGCGGGATCTACCGGCTGGTGGTGCAGTTTGCCAACGCCGAATTCCGCGGCGGGCATTCTTACAACAACCAGATCGTCGACCGCTGGGCCGAGGTCAGGGTCAATGGACAAAACCCGCAAAAGGTGTATTTCAGGAATACTTTCGCCTGGAATAATTACCAGACCAGGGTGGTCGATGTAAAACTTGCCGCCGGCAGGAATACCATCGAGTTTGCCAACCCGATCAAAGGTGTTTTCGCTCCCAATATCGACCGGATTGAGGTTGCGGCCCCGCTGGTTGAGATCAAAATCCAACCGGTAGATGATGCCCTGGCGGCAGGGCAGGCACGCTAACCCAATGAGCGAGCTAATCGAATGCATCCTGCGCCAGAATTTTATCGGTTGAGTGGTGCAATGAATATGAAAACACGATCAGTCAGCCTCAGTGCAATAGTCCTTACTTTTATCCTGGCTGCTTGCACCCCCGGACCCAGGCAGGCTACCGTACTGGTCAATTTTGACCTGGGCGCAGGTGGCTCCGGTTTTGCGGCTACGCTGTACGCCCAGGAGGTCAGCAGCGGGAAAACCTTTAAAAGCTTCTACGCCACCGGATCGCACGGTCTGGTGGTGCTGCCTACTTCCGCGCCGGTCGCCATCCTGGTCGACGCCCCGGGGACCTACGTCTTTTACGCCACCCTGGTCGAAGCGCCGGATGATTACCATTACGGCGATACCGGCTGTCCACCCGCCTCAGACTGCCCTTCCTCCGCCCTGGTGGCGCTCGACGTCGTCCCTGGCAATACCTACAAGGTTACCATCAGCGACCGCACACCTCTTCTGCCCACTCCCGGAGCCCCGGTGGAAGTCCCCTGGCGCCGTTAGTATGATCCATAAATTCGAAAGAATTCATCCTTTGCACACTATCAAGGATTGTAAGAATGGCGTAGAATGCGCTTGTCAGTTTACCGCGCTGACCATCACTTTTTAGGGAGGGACGGGAATGGCCCACCGCATTGCCCTGGTCACCGACAGTACTTGCGATATCCCGGCCGGGTGGATTGAACAATACAAGATCACCGTGGTTCCGCTGACGATCATCTTCGACAGCCAGGCATACCTGGACGGCGTAGAAATGCCTGCGGTCGAGTTTTACCAACGCCTGTCCGAAGGGACGCACCGCCCAAGCACGTCGCAGCCGGCTCCCGCAGCTTTTCTGAACGCCTATCGCCAGGCGGCGGAAGGCGGCGCCGAACAAATCCTGGTTATCACCATCAGCAGCGCCATGAGCGGGACGATTGAATCGGCCCGGTGCGCCGCCCAGGAATTCGGCCTGCCGGTGCACGTCATGGATGGGAAGAACAACTCGATGGGACTGGGCTGGCAGGTGATCGCCGCGGCGCGTGCCCGCGAAAGCGGAGGCGAGTTAGAGGCCATGCAAGCCGCCGCAAGGCAGGTCCAGGAAGACATGGTCTATTACATTTCGCTGGATACGATCGAGTACCTCAGCCGCGGCGGACGCATCAGCGAAGCGGCCCGGTTCCTCAATTCGATCCTGCACATCAAACCGCTGATCTACGTCCGCCCCGAGACTGGCATGGTAGGAGCTTCTTTTCCCTCGCGCTCGCGCAAATCGGCTCTGGAAGATCTTTACAAAGAATTCTTCAAACATATTAATCCTGCCCGGCCCTTGCACATCACCGTCTTGCATAACGCCGCCTTGCCCGAAGCGCAGGCCCTGGCCGAGCGGGTGCAGCGTGAGTACGCCCCAAAAGAAATGTTCATCTCGATCGTCTCACCGGTGCTGGGTGTGCATACCGGCCCGCGCGCCATTGCCCTGTGCGGCTATTGCGAAAGGTAACTGCATGCAAGCCTTACGATAATATTTGTGGGTCATAATTGAGAAGTTTCCCCGTCAATCAATCGGATCAGAAAAGGAGCAGCATGGACCCTAAAATCGCTCTTATCACCGGCGCCAGCCGCAAGGTTGGCATTGGGGCGGCGATTGCCCGCCAGTTAGCCAGCCAGGGTATGGACGTGTTCTTCACCTACTACCGCCCTTACGATCATGAATCCGGCCTGGCCGGCGACCCGGCCGAACCGATCCAGTTATTGGAAGAACTGCGCCAGATGGGCGGCGGCGTGGATAGCCTGGAATTGGACCTATCCGTTCCTGACGCGCCAATCCGATTGTTCGACCGGGTAGAAGCCTCGCTCGGGCCGGTGAGTGTGCTGGTCAACAACGCCACCTATTCGATGCGGGATGGCATTGAAAATCTCACCGCCGAGCTGCTGGACAAAACTTATGCGCTGAATCTGCGCGGTATGGCCCTGCTGTGCGCCGAATTTGTGCGCCGTTTCAAAAAGAATGTAGCGCCGGGAGCCGCAGACGCCGGCGGGCGCATCATCAATATGTCCTCCGGGCAGGGGCGCGGGCCGATGCCCGGCGAGCTGGCCTACGTTGCCACCAAGGGCGCCGTAGAAGCTTTCAGCGTGAGTTTGAGCGCCGAGGTGGGCCGCCTGGGGATAACAGTCAACGCAGTCGACCCTGGCATCACCGACACCGGTTGGATTGCCCAAGATCTGAAAGACCAATGGACTGCCGGATCTTATTTTGGGCGAGTCGGCCAGCCCGAAGACGCCGCCCGTCTGATCAGCTTCCTGGCCTCAGAAGAGGGCAGGTGGATCACCGGGCAGGTGATCCATTCGACCGGTGGTTTAACCTGAGAAATTACTTCCCAGCAAGTTGTTTAGACAACTTGTGAAATAATTCACAATATTGACATCTCCTATCATTTTTAGGATAATGATATTTATTAAATATTCAAATCTCCTGTACGACCTAATCAATATACCCTCTGGATGATTTGAATAGAAATAAAAGGGCGGTCTTTTTCCTGACATAAGCGGAAAAGCGACAAACTGCCTCTCCCTGCCATGCCCGCAGGCCCATCTCTCCGTCTCATCAAGCTGCCCATTTTAAGGGCAGCTTACCATAAATTAAGGGTTTTCTGGGATTCGGCGTGGTAGGTCCCCGGATTAGAGGCAAGTGCATGCATACGCACGGATCACTTACCTCAGATCCGAGCCTTTAGTAGAATTTAATTGAATGAGGAGAAGAACATGAAAGTCCCATTTTATGGCCATCAAAAGCAGTACCAGAGCATCAAGAGCGAGATTGATGCCAACATACAAGAAGTGATCATGAGCGGGCAGTACGTCATGGGCCCCATGTTGAAAAAGTTCGAGGGCGAACTGGCCGCCTATACCGGGTCCAAATACGCCATCGGGGTCGGCAACGGCACGGATGCGCTCTGGTTGACCTTCATAGCCCTCGGCCTTGGCCCGGGCGACGAATTGATCACCAATGCCAATACTTTCTTTGCCACGGCAGAGGCCATGTGGATCGCCGGCTGCACGGCGGTGCTGGTCGACTGCGACAGCAATACGCGCTGCATCGATCCCGAGGCGGTCAAGAAGGCCATTACGAAACGCACCAAAGCCATCGTGCCAGTGCACCTGTATGGGCAGTGCGCCCCGATGCGCCAGATCCGGCAGATCGCCGACGAAAACGGCCTGCTGGTGGTAGAGGATAACGCCCAGGCGATGGACGCTGCCGGCGATGATTTCAAGATCGGCCAGCTTTCGGATGCCGTCTGCACCAGCTTCATCATCCAGAAGAACCTGGGCACCTACGGCGACGGCGGGGCGGTATATACCAACCACCAATACGTCAACGACCGCATTCGCAGGCTGCGCAACCACGGTTCTGGCAAGCGCGACGTGCACAGCTTCGGTTTCAACAGCCGCCTGGATGACCTGCACGCCGGCATACTCAGCGCCAAGCTCAAGCACGTGCCTGCCTGGAGTGAGCGGCGCATGCAAATCGCCCAGAAATATTACCAGGGTCTCAAAAACTGTGCATTCCTCGACCTGCCGTATGCCCGCCCGGGTTACCGGCACGTCTTCCACCTGTTCGAAGTCGAGACTAAAAACCCGGCGGACCGCGATCCCCTGTTGAGTTACCTGAACGAGCACGAGATCGACGCCAAGACGCACTACTCCATCCCGATCCACCTGCAAGAAGGGTTCCCCTGGGGTAAACCCGCCCGCCTGGGCGGCCCGCTGCCCAACGCCGAGAAGAACGCCGCCTCGTGCATTTCGGTGCCGATGTTTCCCGAGCTGACCGAAGAGGAAATCCAGTATACTATCCAGACCATTTGTAACTGGCCCGGTCGTTTTTAGTCTCTATCCTAAAAATCGCAGGAGCCACTTTTTATATTTAAAAAAGCGATTTCCTGATTTTTAGGATAGGTTATTAGAAAGGCAATCATGTCCACTGATCAAAGAACTTATTCTGTCGTTATAGCCGGGATGGGTAAACGCGGCACACATCACGCCGAAGCGGTCGCCAAAAACCCGCGCTTCGAGCTGACCGGCCTGTGCGATATCACCCCGGACCGGCTCGAATCAGCTCGAAAAAAATTTGGCGTCGAGAAGGTTGATACGGATGCCGCCCGGCTCCTGGCTGACACGCGCCCGGATGTATTTATATTCTGCACACTGCCGCAAATCCGCCTGCCGCTCATTCAGGCCGGGGTGGATGCAGGGGTAAAACTGATCGCCTTCGAAAAGCCCGTGGCGATGTCGATGAACGAGGGCCTGGCTATGTTCGACTTATTACGCAAAGCCGGGGTCAAGAGCGTGGTCAGCCACCAGCACCGCTACGGTGAGCATTACCAGAAAGTGAAAGAGATCATCTCCAGCGGAGCGCTCGGGCGGGTACACACCGTTTACGGTCACTCCACGGGCTGGATGATGCACATGATGTCGCACTTGGTCGACTATACGAGCTGGTACAATGACTATTCCCCGGTCGAGTGGGTGGTGGGCCAGGCCGCCGGCAAAGAAAAGTTTGCCGACGTGCACAGCTCGCCCGATTACATCTCCGCCCTGGTGCAGTATGCCAACGGCGTGCGCGGTGTGATCGAATGCGGAGCCGGCGCTCCGGACGTGCCCGAGGTGGAAGCATGGTGGCGCAAGTGCCGCATCGGCGCCCAGGGCACCGAGGGGTTTGCCGAAGTGCTCACTGGCGGCGGCTGGCGGGCAGTGACCCGCAAAGGCATATCCTCCGGGCTTGGCGGCATGGATTACGACCACGATATGCCGCCTTACATCCAGGATATCGCTGATTGGCTGGACGACCCGGCTAAAGTTCACCCGTGTAACGGCGAGACGGCCTTCAAGGGCCTGGAAGTGATGATGGCGGCCTGCCGCTCGGTGGTTCAGCGGGGGAAGATCACCCTGCCGCTGGGTCCCGGCGAGCCCGAACTGGACGCGCTGGAGCGGGTTTTGCCGGCTTGATTCATTTTTTTAGAGTAAACCTGCGTACGCAGGTTTACTCTAAAAAAATGGTAAAATCCCCAGATGAATTTTACTAAAACAGACCGGCTGGAGCGCGAACGGCAAACTGTCCGGCATATGATCGAGATTTACTGCCGGAAAAACCACCCTGCTGAAAGGCCCGGTTTACAGCTTTGCCCCGCCTGCCAGCAGTTGGCCGATTACGCCATGCAGCGCATCGAGCGCTGCCCCTTTAAGGCCAACAAACCCACCTGCGCCAGATGCACGGTGCACTGTTACAAGCCGGCCATGCGCGAGCAGGTACGCCAGGTGATGCGCTTCTCCGGGCCGCGCATGCTGCTTTATCATCCAGTGCTGGCCATTGCGCATTTGTTGGATGAAGCTCGCAAGACCTAAAAATTTATAATGTGAGGGAGCCTACGCTCCCTCACATTATAAATTGTTTATTACAGCAGTTCAGGAACTGCTGCCCGGCGTAGCCGTCGGTTGAGCAGGAGTCTGGGGAGCGGAATTACCTCCCAGGCCGCCGCCAAACCCGTGCCGGTCAAAGCCACGCATACCGCCGAACCCTCTGGAACCGCCCAGTCCGCCGAAAATTCCCGGCAAATCATTACCGGTCTGATTCTGCAAGAGCTGGTCAGCCTGGGCCTGGGTGATCACACCATCGGTCACAGCCTGCTTGACGGCTGCCTGGTAGGCGTCCTGTAAGCTGGTCTGAAACTTGGTGTCATTGGCCAGGGCATAGCGGCCCTTTTCCAGATCGGCCTGCGCCTGAGTAATGCTGCCGGCCTTGACGGCGTTATCCAGGTTGGTATTGACAGCCTGGGTGTAAGCCGCCTGCAGTTTGGTTACGTCGATCCCCAGGGCGTTGGCCAGCAAGGCGTTGTAATCGATCCCACTGTTAGCGCCGAAGCCAAATCCGCCCAGTGGCCGGTTGTTGATCCCTCTGGCGGTGATCTGGTCCGCCTGGGCCTGGGTGATCAGGCCTTTACTGACCGCCTCTTTGAGCGCTTCAGCGTTGGCAGATGCATAAGCCGCCTGGAGCTTGGTCACGTCGATCCCCAGGGCGGTCGCCAGGTCTTGTTCCGAATAACCGCCAAAATCGCCGCCCCTTAGGCCTACACCTGGGCCGGGTTGAACCTGCCCATTAGGGGTAGCGGGAGCAGGCGTCGGCGCCTGGGCAAAGATATTCGTAAAAACCAATGCTCCACCGGCCAATCCTAGCAACACCGCGCCAATAATTCCAAACAAAACATACTTTTTTCTAAGCATAAGATACTCCTGTAAGGATAGAATGTGCCTCAGGGTTGTTTCCCCGGGCATCTTTAGAATAGCAGGTACTTATTTATTTTTAGTCAATAAACGGTTGAAGTATGGTTTACCCGGCCTCGTTGGACCACCATAAGTCACAATCGTCGCCCCTTGAGAGATAAAGTCGGTCTAAATTGTAAGATATTCAACCGCCATACTCTCTAATAGGAAAGGTCCATTTTTTATCGAGCGGCATCGAATGTTCTTTTTCAATGTAGAGAGGAAAATATTATGAGCCCCGATTTGCATCAAAATCAACCGGCCGCCGGTTTAGAGGTGGCAACCCTGGCAGGCGGATGTTTCTGGTGTCTTGAAGCGGTTTACGATGACCTGCAAGGAGTAGTCGACGTGGTGTCCGGTTATTCCGGCGGGAAAACCCAACGGCCCTCTTATGCGGCCGTATGTACCGGCCTTACCGGGCATGCCGAAGTCGTACAGGTCACTTTCGATCCAAAACAGATCAGCTACCGGGAAATCCTGGAGGTCTATTTCAGCATCCACGACCCAACCTCGCTCAACCGCCAGGGGGCTGATACGGGCACGCAGTACCGTTCGGCCATCTTTTTCCATACCCCCGAGCAAAAAGCCACCGCCGAGGAGTTGATCGCGGCATTGAATGCCGAACATATTTGGGACAAACCGATCGTTACCCAGGTGGCGCCTTTCACCGAGTTTTATCCGGCTGAAGATTACCACCAGGAATATTTCGCCCGCAACCCCGACCAGGGTTACTGCCAGGTGGTCATCGCCCCCAAGGTAGCCAAATTCCGCAAGAAATTCCTGAACCGGCTGAAAGTTACGGTCTGACCCAACCGGATACAAAACATACAACCTTTAAATTCGAAGGATTCACTTTTTTATGTGCAAAAAAACCGTAGTTTTTTTGCACATAAAAAAGTGAATCCTTCGAATTTTTAATTCCTTTCCGTATTTGAAAACTATCGAACGTAGATTGTCAAAAAATGTTAGAATCACTTATCCACATCTATTCCACTTCACCTGAGAGGTAACGGGCATGTCGAAAAAGAAATACACAAAGCAATCCAATCGGGCCAGGTCTGATCCCAACCGCAATTTTCGGATTGGCGCCATTGGCGTCATCATCCTGGTTGTAGTAGCCATCGTGGTTTTGGTGGTGCGCAACCTGCCGCGCGCCCAGCAGAGCGCAGGCCAGGCTGGCGCCACGCAGCCCGCCCAGGCCGGCGGCGAGGTTCCGGCGCTGGTCGGTACCAAAACGTACGCCTCCGCCCCGCCCATGCTGATCGACAAGAACAAGCAGTATACCGCCACGGTCAAAATGGCCAAAGGCGGCGAATTCGTCATCCAGCTTTACCCGGATAAAGCCCCGATCACCGTCAACAGCTTCGTCTTCCTGGCCCGCCAGGGCTACTTCGACGGCACCACCTTTCACCGTGTCCTTCAGGGCTTTATGGCCCAGGGCGGCGATCCAACCGGCAACGGCACCGGTGGGCCGGGCGATGAGTTCGTATACGAGGGCAGCGACCTGAAGTTCGACAAGCCGGGTGTGGTGGCCATGGCCAATACCGGCCCTGCTACTCCCACCAACGGCAGCCAGTTCTTCATCACCTTTGGGCCAACCCCATCTTTGGACGGCGGCTATACCATCTTCGGGCAGGTGATCAGCGGCATGGACGTGGTCAACGGGATTACCCTGCGCGATCCGCAGACCAACCCCAGCTTTACCGGAGACGCGATCCAGACCGTTACGATTACCGAGAAATAATGAAAAGTTACCGAATTTGAGAAGTTGAGCGTGTCCACGCTCAACTTCTCAAATTCGGGAGATAGGGAGGTGACCGGTGAAATATGCGATTAGTTTACCCAATGGGCATGCCTGCGGCGACCCGGCCAGCCTGGGCGAGTTCGCCGCCCTGGCTGAGGCAGCCGGTTGGGACGCCATTGTCCTTGAAGATTACATCGTATGGCAGGGACACTCCGAAGCGCCAGCCTTCGACCCGTGGGTAGCCCTGGCGGCCATGGCGGTTCAGACGCGCACCATCCGCCTTGGCACGCTGGTCACCCCCATCTCGCGGCGCCGGCCGTGGAAGCTGGCCCGCGAAACGGTCAGCATCGATCAACTCTCGGCCGGGCGCCTGATCCTGGGGATCGGCCTGGGCGACTACACGACCGATACCAGCTTCAGCCACTTCGGGGAAGAGACCGATCTCAACCGGCGGGCTGAAATGACCGACGAAGGTCTGCAAATCCTCACCGGCCTGTGGAGTGGGACGCCGTTCCACTTCGACGGCCAGTACTATAAAGTGAAAGAAGTGACTTTCTTGCCCACGCCCGTGCAGAAACCGCGCATCCCCATCTGGATCGGCGGCGCCTGGCCATTAAAAGGGCCGACTCAGCGGGCGCTGCGCTGGGATGGCGCCTGCTTTTACAAACTTCCCCCGGATGATGAAATGACCCCTCAAGACGTGCGCCGCCTGGCCGAAATGGCCAGGGAGCAGCGCCAGCCGGGGACAACCTTCGACATTCTGACCGGGCATGCCGCCTGGCAGGTGAACAAGGATCGGGAGGCCGAGCGCGCCCACATCGCTGCCCTGGCCGAGGCCGGGGCCACCTGGTGGTCGCTGTACGTCCCGCCCGACTCCGAAGAGGTCATGCGCCGCTATATCGCCAACGGCCCGCTACGCGTCGGCTGACCTTCCCGACCTGCGCCGTATAACAACGATGGAAAAAACTTTGTTTCGTTATCAGATTAGAGGAGATCGAAATGGACATACAAGGCGCGATTATTGACCAATATGGATCGGCATTGGAAATGTTGAAACAGGCCATGATTAAATGCCCGCCGGCACGCTGGGACGACCTGCAAGGCCGTAAGCGATTCTGGCTGGTGGCTTACCATGCCCTTTTTTACACTCACCTGTATCTGAGCGATGATCTAAATAATTTCAAACCATGGGAAAAATATCGCAAAGGCATTCACCGCCTCGGGTCTTCTCCCGATAAAGCGGAGACTGGCGAGCCATACAGCCGGGAAGAGATGCTGGAGTTTTTGGAGTTCTGCCGGCAAACAGTTGTAGAAAAAGTCTCCTCTCAAAATCTTGAAGCTGAATCCGGCTTTGAATGGCTGCCATTCAATAAGCTGGAGCTCCAGTTATATAACATCCGCCACCTCCAGCACCATGCAGCCGAGCTGATCGAATGGCTGGGCGCCAACGAAGGCATCGACGTGGATTGGGTCGGAATGGCGCCCGCTCCATCGTAAAGAACTAAGATTTTTAGATATGAACGTGCGTACGCACGTTCATATCTAAAAATCTGAAGATTCAAACCTGCTACATACCCAGGATTTGTACCCAAAAATCCGTGTACAATGAGGATGAAAATCTCTAATTCCAATTCATAAGGAGCGGTCATATGGAATCAGATGAAATCCTCCGCAAACACCTTTTAGACCTCTTGCGCGGCGGGAATGCCCACATGCCTTTCGATGCGGCAGTGGCGGATTTTCCGCCGGACCGCATCAACGACCTGCCTCCCAACGTGCCGTATAGCCCCTGGCACCTGCTCGAACACATTCGCCTCACCCAATGGGACATCCTCGATTTTATCGTCAACCCCAAGTACGTCTGGCGCAAGTGGCCGGACGAATACTGGCCGGCCAAAACTGCCCGCGCCAGCCAGGCCCAATGGAACGAGACGATTGCTAAATTCCATGCGGATTTGAAGAGCCTGGACGACCTGGTCGCCAACCAGGCCACCGACCTGACCGAGGAGATCCCCCACGCCAAAGGCTACACCATCCTGCGTGAAATCCTGGTGGTATCCGACCATAACGCCTACCACATCGGTGAGTTTGCCATCCTGCGCCAGGTGATGGGTACCTGGCCGGCCAAACGCGAAGAATAGCTCTCATCCCAGGTGGTGCATGACAGAATTATCATTGCAGAAACGCAACCTGACCGCCCTGCCCGAATCCCTGCGCCGCTCGGACAACTTGCAGCGCCTGGAGCTGGGCGAGAACGCCCTGGAGTGCCTGCCGGAGTGGCTGGGGGAACTGGACAGCCTGGAAGAGCTCGGCCTGGACCTGAACCGGCTGTCGGAACTGCCCGAGGCCATCGGACGGCTCGACCGTTTAAAAAAGCTCAGCCTGTACAGCAACCGGCTCACTTGTGTACCCGATTCGTTCTGGCAGTTGACCAACCTGGAATTCCTCAACCTGAGCGAAAACCACCTGCCCTCGCTCTCAGACAGGTTGGGGACCTTCACCCACCTGCACACCCTGGATTTGGGCCACAACCTGCTCAGCGCTCTGCCCGAATCGATTGGCGACCTGAGCAGCCTGGCTTATTTCCTTTACCTGAGTAACAACCAGCTGGCTGCCCTGCCCGCTTCGATCGTGAAGCTGGACAAACTGGCCTATCTGAATGCCACCGACAACCAGCTGACCGCCTTGCCGGAAGAGATCGGTAAAATGGCGGGCCTGAAAGAGATCCGGTTGTACAATAACCGGCTGATTGCCCTGCCTGAGTCGCTCGGCGAGCTGGCCCAGCTACGCGAGCTGCACCTGATGAACAACCAGCTTGTGCGCCTGCCCGAGTCGCTGGGAAACCTATCCAATTTGAGAAAGTTGATTCTGACCGGCAACCGCCTGGTGGCTCTGCCCGCCGGGCTGGGCAGCCTGGAGCGGCTGACCGACCTGGATTTGCGCAACAACCGGCTGGAGGCGCTGCCCGAGTCGATCAGCAGCCTGGCCAACCTCAGGTACCTGGATCTACGCGCCAACCGGTTGACTTGCCTGCCCGAAAGCCTGGCCAACCTGCCGGCGCTGGAAAAGTTGGACCTGCGCTGGAATAAATGGCTTTCTTTGCCGTCCTGGATCGCACATCTAGAGCAGCGCGGCTGCGTGGTGTACTGGTAAGGAGTTTCTATGCCAACCCAACTGCCTGTACCTGATGTATCGGGAATACCTGGCGTCCCGATCGGGATAACCGTTCTGCGCGACCAGCCTTACTTCGTCAACTGGCACTCTCGTCAGAAGCTGGACCTGTATGTACCGCAGCAGGCTGACCATCCCCTGTCGTTAATCATCTGGATTCACGGCGGCGCCTGGTTGGAAGGCAGCAAGGACGAGTACGCCCCGCTGGAATACCTGGCCGAAGGCTACGCTGTGGCCAGCATCAACTACCGCCTCAGCCAGCATGCTATTTTCCCTGCCCAAATCGAAGACTGCAAGGCGGCCGTGCGCTGGCTGCGTGCCAACGCCAAGAAACACAACCTCGATCCCCAGCGCTTTGCCGCCTGGGGCGCCTCGGCTGGTGGGCACCTGGCTGCCCTGCTGGGCGTGACCGGCGACGTAACCGATTTCGAGATAGGCGAAAACCTGGGGGTGTCCAGCCGGGTACAGGCGGTAGTAGACTATTTTGGTCCCACCGACTTCCTTCAGATGGACACCCATCGCACCCCGGATGGTGTGCCACACGACGAAGCCCAATCGCCGGAATCGCTGTTGGTCGGCGGATGGATCCGCGAGAACCCGGGCAGGGTCGCCAGGGCTAACCCGCTTACCTATGTAACCGCCCGCGCCGCCCCCTTCCTGATCGTGCACGGCGATCACGACCCGCTGGTGCCCCACCACCAGAGCGAACTGCTGGAAGCCGCCCTGCAAAAAGCCGGTGTGCCAGTCACCTTCTATACCGTTCAAGGAGGCGGGCATGGCGGGTTTACTGACCCGCACGTGCCAGAGGTGACGAAGAAGTTCCTCGAAAAATACTTATAAGCTATCCCTGTTCCAGCTCTTCCCACCGCTCGTACGCCTGGGCCAGTTCCTCTTCGATCTCTTTCAACCGGTTGGCCGCCTGGGCGATCTCGGCGCTGTCGCGCTGGTAGAATACCGGGTCGGCCATAGCCGTAGTAAGCTGGTGCTGCTCGCTCTCCAGGGCTTCGATGCGTCCTGGCAGTTCGGCCAGCTCACGCTTTTGCGCTTCGAGGGCGCGCTGTTCTTTGTAGGTCAGCTTGCGCGGCGCGGCTGCGGCAGGCGGGGTTTCTTTAAGGGATGCTGGCTGGGCAGGTTTGCGCGCCGCCGGAGGTGCCGCCGGGGGCAGTTCGGCTTTCTCGGCCTGGCTCTGCTTCTGCCAATCGTCGTAACCGCCAACGTATTCTTTCACCTGCCCGCTGCCATCCATACCTTCCAGTACCAGCAGGCTGGTGACCAGGTTGTTCAGGAAGGCCCGGTCGTGGCTGACCAGTAATAACGTGCCGGGGTAGTCCAGCAGCAGGTCCTCGAGCAGTTCGAGGGTCTCGATATCCAGGTCGTTGGTGGGCTCGTCCAGCACCAGCAGGTTGGCCGGCATGGCGAACAGGCGCGCCAGCAGCAGGCGGTTGCGCTCCCCACCTGACAGGGCGCTGATCGGGGCGCGCACCCGGTCCGAGGAAAAAAGAAAATCTTCCAGGTAGCCCACCAGGTTGCGGGATTTGCCGTTGATGGTAATCGTATCGCGCCCCTGGCCGACGTTATCCAGCACGGACTGGTTTTCGTCGAGCTGGGCGCGTAACTGGTCGAGATAGGAAACTTCGAGGTTGGTGCCGTGCTGCACTGCACCCGCATCCGGGGCCAGCTCGCCGATCAGCAGACGTAACAGGGTGGTCTTCCCCGACCCGTTTGGCCCGATGATACCCACCTTGTCGCCGCGCTGGATGGTGATTGAAAAATTATCGATCACGGGCTTGTGGGCGTAGGCATAACTGAGCCCTTCGGCTTCGATCACCAAGCGGCCTGAACGCCGGTCGGCCTGGATCTGCATGCGCACCTTACCGGGCTGTTCACGCCGCTGCTGGCGGATCTCACGCAGACGCTTGAGAGCGCGCACGCGCCCTTCGTTGCGCGTGCGGCGCGCCTCGATCCCCTGGCGGATCCACTGTTCTTCCTGGGCCAGTTTCTTGTCGAAATTTACATTTTCTTCCTGCTCGGCCGACAGCATGGCCTCTTTGCGCTTTAGAAAAGTCGCATAATTGGTATTCCAATCGAACAGGCGCCCACGGTCCAACTCGACGATGCGGGTGGTCAGCCTTTGCAGAAAAGCCCGGTCGTGGGTAACGAACAGCAGCGTCCCGGCCCAGCGCACCAGGAAATCCTCCAACCAGGTGATCGTGTCGATATCCAGGTGGTTGGTCGGCTCATCTAAAAGGAGCAGGTCGGGGTTCCTGACCAGGCCGCGCCCCAACAGCACGCGCCGCTTCAACCCGGCCGAAAGCACGTCGAATTCCGCCCCCGCATCGAGACTCAAGCGTGAAATCACCTGTTCTACCTGCAACTGCCCCTGCCAGTGGTCATCCGCTGCGGCCCCGGCCGTGGTCAGTCCACCCGCGATGATTTGTGCGACTGTCCCGGCCAGGCCCTGGGGCACTTCCTGGGGCAAATAAGCCAGGCGCAGGTTCTGCTGGCGCGAAACTGTGCCCCGGTCGGGTAATAAGTCGCCGTTGACCAGCTTGAGCAGGGTCGATTTTCCCGCCCCATTACGCCCCAGCAGCCCGACCCATTCGCCGCGTTCGATTTGCAGATTAATATTTTCCAGGAGCAGTGGCCCGCCAAACCCCAGGCTCACATCCTGTAAACTGATCAATGCCATAACAAAAAATACCTCAAGTATCTATGCGAAAAATTGGAAATTTCACTTTTTTTATATACAAAAAACCTACGGTTTTTTGTATATGAGAGCGTTCGGAAACTTAACAATATCATAGGTTAGCCAAAACCATCGAAC
>VFSW01005501.1_pt1 | contig 18703 bp, 19 predicted proteins | sample 5358111 | NCBI WGS metagenome assembly VFSW01 (sample SAMN11554181, study PRJNA540505) | mine drainage metagenome | isolation source: sediment from site ElyBrook_90M | place: USA: Ely Copper Mine, Vershire, VT | collected 2017 | reverse complement strand
AAAGGGACACTTCTAACGAGGTAAGAAAGGGGACATTTCTAAAGAGGCTTGACACTCTCGCAGAATACGGCTTGACGTGCCAACTCTGCTGGCCTTACAAAGAAAGCTTATGCCATTGGTGTACGTGTTTGCATCGTCGAAGATGGAGGCGCAGCCGGTGCTGGCGCTCGCTCCAAAGAACGTTTCTGCCCAACAACGGCGGCCAGTAATCGTTGAGCAGGGGGAGAGCCGCTTTGCTGTGGTTATTACCGGCATGGGGACCGGCAATGCCCGGATTAAGGCGGATGCAGCCCTGGGGCTGGCCCGGCTCGGTCCGGCTGGGGGACCTCCTACCACACAGAAGCCGGATGCGGTATTTCTGATTGGTTTGTGCGGCGGGCTTACGGAGGCGATGCGTGAAGAACGGATCGTTGCTTATACCGAGTGTCTTTCGGCGGACAAGTCGCCCCCGCTGCAATGTTCACAAGCATTGACGTCCGCCGCCATCGACATACTTCACAAGCACCGAATCGGATGTGATCGGGTAATCGGAATCACGTCTCCGCGCATCGCGTCCTCGAAGGGTGACAAACAGGCTTTAGCTCGATCGGGCGCTTCGGTGGTGGACATGGAAAGCTACCAGGTTCTCTCCGCCGCCGCGCGCGTTGGCATCCCTGCCGCCGTGCTGCGGGTTGTCGCTGATCCGCTGAATACGGATATGCCGGATTTCAATCCCGCGCTTGATGCGAACGGAGGGCTGATCGGCGACAAGGCAATTTGGATCGCTCTCGGGTCGCCCCTCGAGACGTTCCGTCTACTCGCCGCTAATAAGCGTGCGATGGCGCGACTCGCGCCGGCTGTAAAATTGATTTTTCAATCGAATTGTTTTTCGAAATTGAGCAGCCAGCTATGAAACTGAATTTTCTCTAAGCTGGAAGTCAGGACGGAGCGATGGTCGCAGTAACATGTTTCCGGGTCCCATGCGGGGAGTCTCCGCTCCTGCTGTATTGGGTTGCGAGCTCATCAAACAAGGCTGGCCTTCTTTTCGTGGTCGCCATGGTCTTGCTGCTTGTGCTGTTGGTCTTTTTCGGTATTCGCCAAAGCCGGGCCGAGCGAAAGCGCTGGCTGCTTCGCGGCCAAGTATTTGACGAAGGGTCAGGGGCAATGCGGCACGGGCGGGTAGCTGGCCATTTTCACCGGCGTGAGGCAGCAATATTCAGCTCTGGCGGGGGGAAACATGGCCCCGCGTATTTCAACGCCCAACTTGCCTGCTCGTCGCCACTCAGGTTCGAAATCTACCCCCACGCCACCATCACCATCGGGAAGCCGAAGAACGCCTTCGAGTCAGGTGACGCGGCCCTCGATCGGGAATTTGGTTTTACCAGCGATGATTCTGGCCGTTTCCTGGCCTGGTTCCAGCAGCCGGAGAACAACAAACAGGTCGTCGCCATGCTTCACCGTGACTCTCATCGATGCCGGCTCGAACTGACTAAGGGGCAGCTCGTTTGGGGGATTCGTGGCGGTATAGCGAACGAGGCGGATCTTCCTCCGGCGCAGGCGGATAGCCCGCGAGGGCGTTTTGTGCCGGCCCGAGCTGATCCCTCAACAGCGGAGGAGTTGGAGCGCACCGAGGTTCGAGAAATTCTGGAAAGCCTGACTCAACTGGCGAATGCGCTCGACAGCAGGACGTAGCGATCGACCAGGCCTCGGCTTCGCTAGTTCTAGCGCCCAGCGTCCGGGGAGAATGGAGCCGATCTGTCGGTCTTGTTCGCGAATTTCCGGTCGCCGCGAGACAAGGCAAAGCCCGTGCACATGTACCGTGTCGCTGTTGTAATCGCCGCCCTCATTATCATTCCGATTCCCGCGAAGGGCCAATCAAGCAACTCGCAAGCCACGCTTGCCGAGGCGGACCGGCTGGCGATGCTCTACAACTGGCCGCGAGCGATACCCCTTTATGTGAAGGCCGAAAACGAATTCCGCAGTGCGGGGGACAACGAGGGAGAGCTCGAAGCCCGGCTGGGCTGGATTCAAGCCCAGGCTTATCAGGAACCATCAGAGGCTCTGGCCGAGGAGATTCAGGCAGATTTGCGGAAGCCGAAGGTGCAGGCAAAACCCGCTTTGATGCTCCGCTGCCTTGTGGCGAAGGCGACCGTCGAGCAACAGGTCAACGAGAACTCTTCGCGCGTCTCCTGGGGGCAAATCCAGGAACTCGCTGCTCAATTGAACGACGGCCGCTGGCAAGCAAGGGCCCAGGCCGAGCTTGCGGAGATTGATTTCCTGGACGGCGATGTCGCCGCGGCCGCCACACAACTGAAAACAGCCCTGATTTCCATGTACCTCAACGGCGACATGGGTGCGGCGATTTATTACGGGTCCATTGCAGGCAATGGATTAGTTGAGGCCGGCCAGCCGGAAAACGGAATCGCGTACTGCCAGACCGCCATCAAGACGGCGCCAACCATAAAAGACCTCGGCTTTCCATTCATGGCCTACGAGGGCGAGGCGCGCGGGCTGATCGCCTTGCACCGCTATGCTGAGGCGCGGCAAGCGTTAAATGACGCCATTGCGAAGGCGCAGGCGGAATCGTCATTCGCGGCTGAGGCCCAACTGCTCGTAGTGCGGGGACAAGATGAAATCGCGGAGGGGCGGCCCGAGGCGATCCAGGATTTGCAGCAGACGACGGAGTTTTGCCAGCAGCATGGCTTTCAGCACGTTTTGGCGTGGGCAACCTTCGAGTTGGCCACCGCTTACAGCCTACGTAGCGAGCTTCCCCACGCCCAGCGATACGCAGCTTTGGCCGAGCAAAGAACAGAGAGGCTGGATGATAAATACCATCTGCCGGAAGACCTGGCGCTAATGGCGGACCTTGCGGCCAAGTCAGGCCATCAGCACCAAGCAGACAGACTTTACGACCGTGCCGAGGATGTGACGAACGGCTTGCTGGTCACTCTGCCGAGCCGCCAGGTAGAGAGCTCCCTTATCGCCACGCTGAGCAATGTCTATCTCGGGCACTTCAAGCTTGCAGCGGTAAAGCTGAAAAACGTCTCTGAGGCATTCGAGATTCTCGAAAGCGCACGAGGACGGTCCATTGCCGATCAGCTTCGCAGCGGAAGCGAGATCAAACCGCCGGCAAACCAGATCACAGAGAGCGCCCAGCACGAATTAACGCGGTTGCAAATGCAGTTGCTCCATACGACATCCAGCCGTGACAGGGCCAACCTATTGCAACGCTTGTTTGAGGTGGAGCAGGTGTTGGGGCCGGAGGGTGAATCGCGCACGGCTCTACAAAACGCTGCTCTCCAGGCGAACCCCGCCACAATGCGCGACGTTCAGCAGTCATTGGACGCAGACACAGCCATTCTGGAATATGTGCTGGACGATCCGAAATCGTTCTGCCTTTACATAACGCAACACCACGCTGGCGTGATTACGCTCCCGGCGAGCCGCGCCCAGATCGATCAGCTTGTTGCCGCATACCGGGAGCAGGTCCTCACGCGCGCAGCTTCGATTCCAGCTTCGGGCGCTCTTTATGCTGATCTGATCCAGCCAATGCCCGCGCAGGCGTTGAAAACCCGGCTGGTTGTGGTCCCTGACGGCAAATTGAACGTGATCCCGTTCGATGCGCTCATGGATGGCGGCGGCCAGTACCTGCTCGTCAAGCACGTGGTCGCATACGCGCCATCGGCGACCGTTCTCCGCCTCATTGCAAACGTCAAGACGATAAACCGGGCCCCGATCGCTTTCCTCGGTGTGGGCGGTGTGCAGTACCGAGTGCTGACAGCTGATGCCTCTCCAGGCGCGAAGGCTGTAACCAAAGGTGCAGCGTCCGTTTCGAACCCCTTTGACCCAAAAGCCGAGCCGCTAGGTGACTTACCTGAAAGCGAGGATGAAGTCAAGGCAGCCGGCAAGATTTTCGGCAGTTCGAGCGCGCTCTTGCTGGGCCCGGACGCAACCGAAGCCGCATTCAAGGCCGAGCCTCTCGACCGGTTCAAAATTATTCACATCACCGCCCACGGAATCGCCAGCCCGCAGTTCCCGGACCGCGCGGCGATTGTGTTAGGAGAAGACCCCGCCCACCACGATGACGGCCTATTACAGGTGCGCGAGATCAGAGCACTTCATCTGAAGGCTGATTTGGTGACGCTTTCCGCGTGCGATACGGGCGCCGGTCGGTTAGAGGGGGAAGAGGGGATCGAAAATATCGAGCGCGCGTTCCTGTTCGCCGGCGCGCGATCTGTGCTTGCTAGTCTGTGGACGGCTTCCGACGTTTATACGACGGACCTGATGGAGCAGTTTTATCGCAATCTCGCAGTGGGGGAGGATGAAGCCGACGCGCTCCGTAACGCCAAGCTTGCCTTACTGAGTCAATTCCGCGCCCAGGCGGCGCCGTTTTATTGGGCCGGGTTCACGCTGGTGGGCAATAGCTTTGCTCTGGTCAAACTATCCCCCAATTAAGCCCGCCCGTACTGGCATCACGAGGACCGCTCAAGCTCGCGTCTTACCTTTAGGAGATGGACCATGACCGTCGAAGAAGCATCCAGGGCTCTTTCGCAGTGGTTGATGACTAAGCCGGACGAGGCAACGGCCCAGAAGTCGGCGCTCGATTACTACGGCAAGTATTTTGCGCCAAGAAACCTGAAGAACGTGACCCAAGAGGGATTCAAGGAGTTCTTACTTATCAAGAACAACAAACATTGGACCGGTATCCACCGCCAACCCCAAATCTATGCCGACATGGACCGACTGCGGGAATGCTTGGAAATGCTGCTAGACGAGTCGAAACCAATTGAGCATCGACTCAATGATATGGTTCCCAAGGGAAAGCCGCCATTCATTCCGGGGCTAGGACGCGCAGTTCTAACCCCGATTCTGATGTGTGTTTATCCCAATAAATACGCAGTCTACAATCGGATCAGCTTCCAGGGCCTCGAGATGCTAGGGCGGAACAAAGTCAAGCAGTCCGACCCGTTCTCAAAACGTTACCTCATCCTGAACGCATCTTGTCATGAACTTAGCGCAGAGATTCAACAGCCGCTCTATCTGATCGACTCCATGTTCTCCCTCATTGTCCACGGGGTTGAATCGCCTCTTACGATGTCACGGGAAGACAGGGAGAAAAGTTTTCCTCCCGACCCGATCGACACTGAAGAGCTGAAGCCGGAGGGCCCTACCAGCGCGTCCTTTTCGCTGGAGAAACACCTGCAAGAATTTATCGTCAGCAATTGGCTGAAAACTCCCCTAGCAAAATCGCTCGACCTCTACGAAGAAGACGGTGAGACCGGAGTTGAGTTTGCGACTGAGGTGAGCGAGATCGACCTCATGGCTCGCGATCGGACGTCCGGCGATTGGGTAGTCATTGAGTTGAAAAAGGGCAGGAACAGCGATGCTGTTGTGGGTCAAGTTCTCCGGTATATGGGATGGATCGCAAAGCACAAGGCCTCAGCCGGTGAGAAAGTACGAGGGATTATCATAACAGGAGAGTCAGATGATCGCATCAAATACGCTATCTCGGCAGCACAGAACATAGAGTTCTTCACATACCGAGTCAGCTTCGATTTGGTTACAGAGCAGCTTTTATGAAGGGAGCACGACGCGCCTTCCCGTTGGGTGGTATTCACTTCGGTGGGCAACGGTGCTTTCCAGATTGCGCCTCGTCAAATGCGCTGCAGGGTGCGAGGTGAACAGCGAGAGTTACCGCAGAGGTCTTCCCGCGCGCTTTACCAACCAATCCACCAGTCCGGAAAACCACTTCAGGGACATCCCCACAACAAAAAATGTCGCTCCGAACAGCAATGTGAGAACGCGGGAGATCCAGGCTTGAGGCCATTGAAACCAAACAGGGAACCACACGAGAAAAATACCAAAGACGGTCAGCATTGAAAAAAGTACCCAACGCCGAGGGCGAGCGTCAGGTTTCAGTGAATGGTAAAGCCATCCTCTGCGAAGAATGACGACAGACGTGAAGACAGCGGCTGCAGCCAACACAGCGAAGATACAGAGGATGCCAGCCACAAGCTCGGACATTTGGTTAGGCGCAGAACCGTTCATATGTTGCATGGCATAGGTTGAGCGATTCCACGCTGGAGTCCGTGCCGTGGGAAGCACAGCCGTTCAGCCAAAGAAGAACCGCAGCTCCACCGCGTTCAGTGCTACCAGTCCGTGTCAGCTCTTACAGCGGAACATGCCTTAGCGCGAGACAACGCTGTAACTTGCCCAGCTTTCGCCCACTTTGCGCACGGCGAGAGAGCACGGCCAAGCGGAGGTCTTTCTCGCGTCGATGCGAATTTTCAAGACGGTCAGTCCGTTCACTAAGTTCGCCGTCCCACGGGCGCGCGCAACAGGCTGCCCGTTAGGTTGCCGAAGTTCAACCTCATAGTTCCCGGGCTCGCTCCCGACAGGCAGATCGATGGTCATTATAAGCTTGCCGCGCGGGAGTATCAGGGGAGGCAGCGGCGGACCGGGTTCTGCGCCACGCAGTGCTTCGTGGCCTCTCAGGTCGAGGCTCGCTTGTTCCCACCCTACCGCCCAGGCGATTACGCCCTGACCCAACGGCACGCCGAGTTTGGCGAGCACCGTCCATCCTACTATGGCGACCAGTACGGCCGCAGCCGCGACCAGTCCCACGGCGCGAAGCCGCTTCGCTCGCACAGCTTCCTGACGGAAACCGGCCAACTCGCGAGTACATGGCGAGCATCGGGAGAAGTGGTCCCACCACCGATCTGCCTCCGCGCCTCGGAGCCTTCCGAACACGATGGCCCGGATCGTCTCCGCACCCGGACACCCCTTCCTCTCAGGGTTCGGAAAATCATTCAGGAATACGTCTCTCGCTGCCTTCAGCAGCCGCTCTTCTTCTCTTCTTGAAAATGGTCTTTTGCTCAGGGAGGGACCTTCCGATGCTCATGAATTGCTTGCCTGTACGCGCTTGCAAGCTGTATCTTCCGCCGCTCAATCCTACGTTGGTTCGCCATTCCCGGGACTCAGGAGTGCGTCGCGCACCTTCTTTAGCCGGTAGAGGAAGCGCTTCATTGCCGCGTCCCCGCTGATTCCACATTCCCGACCGGCATCATCCCATGAGAGGCCGCTGAACGCGCGTTTCAACAGTGTCATTCGGGTCCAGTCGTCTGGCAAGAGGTCGAGCGCCTTCGCCAGCACGAGCCGGTCTTCAAGTTCCTTGAGCCACGCCCGGTCTTGCCCCGCATCCTCTTCGGCGAGGTCTTCATTGAAAGCCACATATCGCTTTTCCTTGATGACGAAATCTCTCAGGCGGCGACGGAAGATGCCGAGGATCCAGGCGTCGAGATCGCGCACCAACCGCAGCCGGAATCCCGTCTTTAAGCTCTTCAGAGCTGATTGAAGGGAGGATTCCCAAACTTCCCAGAGGACGCTTTCGTCGTCGGCCAGTGGACTGCCTCGTAGCTCTCGCTTCGCGTACGCTTGCGCCTGTGGCCACACTCGCAGGGCGACAGTCTTCAATTCTTCATTGATCGTCTCGCCTTGCGCCACGGAGTGCTCTAAAATCCAGGCGGCCGCCGCATTCTTCGCATCTTCGTCTGCCATCGTGGAACCTTCTCTGCCTTCTCCCTCTCCATTGGGCAAAGACTGCCATCGAAAATGATCACTGTCAATACCTCACCAATGTTTACAGAAAGCAGCGGGTCTGATGCCATGGAATCGCCACGGCGTTCCGCCGCTCTCAAAAAATATTTTTGAAACTTTGGGAGTTTTTGCGTTTTCAATGCCCCTTATATAGTGAGGAGGAGAGATCCCCTATCCGCACAGCTAAGCATCACGAGCGTGCATGGTTCGCCCAACCGTATCACGTCCTCCTCCTCCGAAGCGAACCCTTTTTACTTGACGGAGGTTCTGAATGTCACCCTGGACGCAGGCAGTACAAGTCCTCGAAGCCGCCTTCACCGGCCCGATCGCTACTGGCTTAGCGCTGGTGGCGATTGTCGTGGGCGGGTTAATGTTCGCGTTTGGAGAAGGCGGCGCCAAGCGGACGATGGCCGGAGTCATCTTTGGCGTCGGCATGGCCGTGGGCGCCGTCAACTTCATGTCCTGGCTCTTTCCGTAAGGCGCTGTTCAGAGTAATCCCTTTCGAGGCGCGGCGATGGAACGAAGAAGCAATCCCGTTTTCCGGTCTCTCAATCACCCGCTCACCCTTATGGGGGCGGAGAGGAGACTTTTCTTTTTCTCCCTCATGATGGGGGCCGCGGTCTTTAACCTCTTGCACACTTTCCTGGGCGGAATCCTGATGTTCTGCCTGCTTTATCTGTTCGCGCGCTGGGCCACCCGGACCGACCCGAATATCCTTCACTTCCTGTTGAATTCCGCCCGGTTGCGCACCCAATACGATCCGGCGAAATTCACGCCGGTCAGCATTCGCAGGGTCCACCATGTTTAGGCTCGACCGCGCGCTCAAACCATATCGCGAGTCCGGCTCGCTCAACGACCAGGTCAATCTGTTCGGCTTCATCGACGACGGTGTGTTTCTCACTAAGAGCGGCGACGTGGGCCTGATGCTTGCCGTGAAGGGCGTGGATTACGAGGGCTTGGCGGCCAGCGAGATCGACCAGTACGCCAAGCGGCTCGAGTCCGCCTTCAAGATTTTTGACGAGAAATGCCGGGTCTACCAATACCTGTTCAAGCGCAACCACGAACGCATCCCCAGGAGCTCCCACGAAAACCCGATTGTGAACGCGGCCATTCAGAACCGGGCGGCATTCCTGGAAGGCAAATCCGACCGGCTCTATTCGCTCGACATCCACTACGCTGTGCTGATGGAGGGCCTGCCGAAGCAGAAGGCTTTCCTCGCAACATTGACGGAAGCCCACCGCGAGCCGCGCCGGGCCTGGAGAGAACTCAACGGCCTGCTTTCCACCCAAAAGCAGGTGCTCTTGCTCGCGAGCCAACTCGCCCGCGCCCAGGCCTTGCTCCGGCAGAGGGCGGAAAACTTCATCCTGCAGGTCAACGACTTCCTGGAGGCGGAGGTCCTCGCGAAGCACGAGGCCTTCGCCGTGCTCAAGCGCACACTGAATTTCTCACCCTTGAAGCTCGAATGCGCCCGGCTCAAACACGACACGTTTCTTGATTACTACCTGCCGGAGTCGCACCTCGAATGCCACCGCGGCTTCCTGCGCGTGGACGATTACTACGTCAAAGTCCTCACGCTCAAGGAGCCTTCGGCCCGCACCTATCCCCTTATCTTCGAGCGGTTGCTCGAAGTCGAAGCCAATTTCTTCATTGTGACCGAATGGAAGAAGGAAGCTTCCGACAAGACCCGCCACCTGATCCATTCCCGGCGCCGGCACTATCACACCACCAAACGCTCGTTCGTGAGTTACCTGAACACGTCGGACGCGCCGGCCAACTCCGCCGATGTCCTGGTGGATGACTCGAAAGAGGCCCAAATCCGCGACCTCGGGAAGGCGCTCGAAGAGCTTGAAGTCAAAGGGAACTATTTCGGCCGGTTCTCGCTCACAGTGGTGATTTACGACCTTGACCTCGCCAAGGTGGAGGCGGCGTGCGCCGATTTTTACAAAGTCTTCAGCGTCACCGACGCCGAGCTCTACGATGAACGCTATAACCTCTTGAACGCCTACCTCGCCACGGTCCCCGGCAACTACGCGCTCAACGTCCGCCAGATGCTCATCACCAACGCCAATTACGCGGATTATTCGTTTCTCTTCACGCTCCATTCGGGGGAGCGCGAAAACCGGCATCTGGGGCGCGAGCACCTCGCGGTCCTAGAAACCAACCACAAGACGCTCTACTTCTTCAACCTTCATCACAGCGACATCGCGCACACGCTGATTTTGGGGCGAACCGGATCAGGGAAATCCTTTCTGCTGAACTTCCTGATGACCAACCTGCAGAAGTACGACCCTTACACGTTCATTTTTGATCTGGGCGGCAGCTTCCAAAGCCTCACCAAGCTCTTGGGAGGCTCGTACATCCGCGCCGGGATCGAATCCCGCGAGTTCCGAATCAACCCGTTTTCGCTGCCGCCCACGAAAGCGAACCTGGATTTCCTGGCGCTCTTTGTCCGGGTCCTCGCCGAGACGCAGGGCGGAAAGCGGCTGACGCCCGCCCAGGAGCGCGAGCTTTACGAGCAGATCGAAAACCTCTACCAGGTCGAAGACCCGGGCCTCCATACGCTCTCGACGCTCGCCAACACGCTGCGGCGCGACCTCGACTCGCACCTGTACAAGTGGAAGCAGGGCGGGCAGTTCGGCTTTCTCTTCGACAACGCCGAAGACAACGTGACGCTCTCCCGCTTCCAATGCTTCGATTTTCAGGGGATGAAGGAATACCCACAGGTCCTGGAGCCGTTGCTCTTTTACATCCTGCACCGGGCGGACGCGATCATCTCCGATCCCAAGATCAGCCACGTCTTCAAGGCGTTCTTCATCGACGAGGCGTGGGTATTCCTCAAAAATCCAGACCTGCGGGCATACATCTCCCAGGCCCTGCGCACCTGGCGCAAGCACAATGCTGGCCTGGTGCTTTCCACCCAATCGCTCGAGGAGCTTCGCAAATCGGAGATCCTCGATATTCTCATCGAGACCTGCGGCACCAAGATATTTCTTGCGAACCCCGACCTTGACCGCGAGCTCTACCGCGAGCAATTCCACCTGAACGATAGCGAGCTGGAGCTGGTGACGGGCCTGGTTCCCAAGCAGCAGATGCTCATCAAGACCCCGAACGTTTCAAAGGTCGCCAATTTGAACGTCGATCCGAAAAGCTACTGGATTTATACGAACGACCCATTTGACAACCGCAGGCGCGAGGAAGCCTTCGCCGCGCACGGTTTTGAGAAGGGCCTGGAAATTCTCGCAGGAGAGAGGCGATGAAGACATTCTTGCTGGCCGTAGTGTTTCTTGCTTTGCCGGGGGCTCTCCGCGCCGCTGACGGCGCGCGCCTTGTGCATTATTCCGAAAAGGACGTGATTCCCATCTACGCCAGGGTGCGTTTTTCGACGCTCATTGTGCTGCCGGCCAACGAGGAGATCCTCGATTACACGACCGGAGACAAAGACTATTGGATCATCAACGGCGCCCACAACCTGTGCTACCTGCATCCGGCCGCGGCCGGGATCGCAACCGACATGAACCTGGTGACGGCGAGCGGGCACATCTACTCGTTCCTGCTGACCGAGATCAGCAAGAATCCGGGCGCGCAGGCGGACTTGAAGGTGTTTGTGGTGCCGAAGGAGGGATCAACCCTGGCGAAGGCCGACGACCCTCCGGGCGGCGATCCGCCCAAGTACGTCCGGGCGAGCGAAGTCCAGGCCTACCGCGACGAGCTCGCCCAACTGCGGAGCCAGGTGCAGCGGGAAATCCGGGCTGTGGACGCGCGCGCCGCGAACGAGATCGAGCAGTACCGCGCGAGCTTCCCGCAAAAGCTGCGCTTTGATTACCAGTACGGCCGCAAGGCGGCGCGGGCCCCGTTCCAGGTCTCCGCCATCTTCCACGACGACAGGTTTACCTATATCCAGTGCCACGCCCAGGAGAAGCCGACGATTTACGAGATCAAGGACGGCAAGCCTGATCTGGTGAACTTTGATTTTGCAAACGGCGTCTACATCGTCCCGGAAGTGGTGAACGAAGGCATAATCGCGGTGGGGAAGAAGCGGGTCGAATTTAGCCGGCGCACCCCGCGGGACTAGGAAGCGAGGCAGCCATGGAGCAGAAGGTCGAGGACAAAGCGCCGAAGCCGAAGGGCTTGATGCCGAAAAACCTGCAGGCCTTGGTGATGGGCGGGATCGCACTACTGATGATTCTCATCATGGCGGTGACCGGGCATAAGCGCCCAAAGATGCCCGAGGCGGCACCGGCATCGCCCAAGCCCGTAGCTGATCCAGTCGATCAGCAGAAGGTGGCGAGCCTACAGAAAGACATCCAGCAGGAACAGGAGCAGTCCGCGCCGCAAGTCGAGGCGGCACTCCTTCAACAGCAAAGACGTCTCGCCGCCGAGCACGAGCTGGCCGGCAACCCAGCCAATCCCTACGGGACGCCGGTAACAGGCACTCCCACGAACGGCGTCTACCCGCCCGGCGCTTACGCCGTCGGGTCGCAACCTGGTACGGCGGCGGCTTCCGATCCGGTGAGAGAGGACGCGAGGAAGCGCCGGTACGAGTCGCTCTTTGCGGACAACGTCGCGCTCAGCTATCGCAAAGACACGCGCGGAATGCAGCCGACCGCGGCGGAGCCAACAGGCAGCGCGGCGTCCGCCGCGGGCGCGTTGCTGCCAGGGGCAAACAATGTCTTTGGAAGCCAGCAGCAGCTTCTAGAGCAGGAAGCGGCTCAGCTTCAACAGGAAGAGCAGATGCTCGAATCGGCTCAGGCCGCCAGCCTCATCCCAAAGACGAAACTTCCGCACCCTCTGCCACCGCCCGACAAGACCGAGAAGGCCGATTCTTCGCACGACCCAAAGCCGGAGGCCGATCCCCACAGCCCTGACGTGGCCGCGCCCGGGGCGTTCAACCACGCGGACGGCAAAAATTACATTCTCTTCGAGGGCACGGTGATCGAGGCAGTGCTTGTAAATCGCCTTGAAGGGAGTTTTGCCGGGCCGGTCACGTGCCTGGTGACGAATAACGTGTATTCGCACGACCGGCAGCACTTGTTGATCCCGGCCGGCGCCAAAGTCTTCGGCGCGGCCAAGCGCGTCGACACCTTCGGGCAGTCACGACTTGCGGTTTCGTTTGACCGGCTGCTCATGCCTGACGGCTATTCGGTCAATCTCGACCGGTTTGCCGGCCTCGGCCAGCAGGGGGCCACCGCGCTCAAAGACAAGGTGAACAACCACTACGCCAAAATCTTCGGGGCGGCGCTTGCTCTGGGTGTTTTGGGCGGCGTGTCCGAGCTGGGCACGGGCGGGGTGTTGACGGCGGGAGGCGGAGACCTCATCCGCCAGGGCTTTGGCATCGGCATGGCGACCTCCGGCGAGCAGATCATGGACCGCTTCCTGAATCAGATGCCCACAGTCACCATCCGCGAAGGCACGCGGGTGAAAGTCTATCTTACCAACGACCTCCTTCTCCCTGACTATAATCAGCACAAGATGCAAGGCAATCTCTAATTGGGGAAAAAGGAGATTTTAACAATGACACGAAATACTGGAAGCCGCCTATATCGAGGTGCGGTAACATCCTGCGCCTCTGTCATCGCCGTTGTGCTTACCATAACTGCGTGCCACCAAGGAAAAAAGTACACATGGGCTGACCGCTTTCCGCAGGACGACTGCAATCCCCGCACTGCAAAGGCAAGAGAAGAACTTGGAAGTTGTCCCAAACTCGGAGATCCGCAGCAGCCTACCCTTCAAGAAAAGCACGAGTTTGTGGACTACATGAACAAAAAGAATGCCATCGAGGGAACGATCCTGCTAGGTGACTACTATCCGCCTGGGTGCTGGAAATGGAGCGTTGACCCTAACACGCAAGATATCAACTCTGAACCAACAGGCAAAAAAGAGTGTGGCCAGAACCTTGGAAAGAAACTACGCAATTACAAGATTCCCTGAGATTTCCAAATCTGCGAAAGGAGATCAAATCATGAGGAAACTTCTCGTTGCTTTTCTCGCGACAATCGCCCTAGCGGGTGCTCCCCGCACTGCGCGCGCTCAATTGTTCGGCGGGATCGTGTACGACCCGACCAACTTTCATAACGCCGTTCTCCGCTATTACCAGCTCCGTATGCAGCTTGCCGAGATGCAGACTACGTATTCCGAGATCGTGAACGGCTACAACCTGGCCGTGACCATGGCGCGGGACATCCCGAACATGGCCAACCGGTACGCAGCAAGCTGGGCGCCCTGGCGCTACGCGAGCGCCCTGGACGTGTACGGCAACACCAGCCCTTGGACCAACGCGGCCAATTCGGGCGCGCTCGGAACCGTCCTTAATGGCTACCACCGAGCCACAATCGCCTTGCAGACGTATAATCCCGCGTATCTTGCCACCATGCCGCAGGCGATCCAGCAGGAGCTTCAATCCCGCTACGCCACCGTCGAGCTCCGCGACGGCGCCAACGAAAATGCCCTTGAAACTATCGGCGCGATCCGGGCGAACGCTGTTGCCGCGACTAACGCCGTAAGGAACGTTCAGAACGATTCCCTTTCCAACAACCCTTCCTTGAACACCGAAGTCTCTGTGCTGAACAAGGTCAACGCCACCGGACTTCTCGGCCTGCAGACCTCCCAGGACACCAACAAGCTGCTGGTTGCGATCCTCGAACAGCAGACCATCCAGGCCAAGCAGCTTCGCGATGCTGAGACCCAGGCGATTGACAGCGATGTCTACCAGCAAGCTAACGCCGCCGCTCTCGATCAGCAACTTACCGGGGGCTTGGAGTCCGCTTTGGCCAATTTTACGATTCCCTAATCCGGCCGCTGCTGCGCCAAACTCTCGAGGAGGAACATGGGAACCCTCACCCAAATCTTCAACTTCATCTCGCAGCTTTTGACCCAGCACGGCGGCCAATTTGCCTATATCGGCCAGACCATGTACATGGGGCTTGCCACAATCATGGTCGTGTGGTTTGGGATTAAATCCGCCCTTGGCGCGGGTGAGGTGGTCGGTGGGTTTCATTTCGGTAAATTTGCTGACCTTTTGCTGATGATCGCTTTCGGCTATGCGATGGTGAATTATTACAACTCGCCCATTCCCGGCTTTGGAATGAGCTTTCCTCAGCTTGTCACCAATGAGTCGAGATACCTCACGAACCTGATTGGGCACACAGCACTCCAGAACTCCGAAGCCACAATCAACACGTACTGGGGGCGCATTCCAGCCCCAGGGATTACCAATCTAACAGCAAGTTTTGAGTATGTCGTCATAGAAATAATCATGGCTGTTTGGAAATTCGTTGCCATTGCCGTAAACCTCTTCGGCCCCGTGGCCATGGCGGTCGCGGTCCTCGTCGGCCCCATCTTCATCCCCTTTTTCATTGTGCCCAAGCTTGATTTCCTCTTTTGGGGATGGCTTAAGTTCTTCATCAGTTATGCCTTTTATCAGGTCATCGCGGCCGCTGTGAGCTTCATCCTGTGCAACGTGGTCGTTGCCATCCTGATGGCGCCGCCCTTCTATCCTGTGCCCTTCGATCTGGGAGATCTGCTTGGAATGCTCGCCGTTCTCATGCTCGGCGGAGCGTACATCTTGCTCAAAGTGCCGGCCATGACCAACCACCTGTTTAGCGGCGGCTCAGGCATTTCCACCTCCGGCGACATCTATAGGGCCGTTGCCGGACTGATGGGGTAATCCTATGGCGAACACCGATTCCCCCTTCAACGAAGCCAAGCAGCTCTACCTCGAAAAGTACGGCGACGCTATCGTCACCAACACCTACCTCAAGATCGCCGTCGCCCTGCTCGCCCTGGTCGGCCTGGGCCTGATGGTCCTGAACATCAAAACCATCAACACCTTTCGCGACTGGCGGCCGCTGGTGATCCGCGTGGACGATCTCGGCCGGGCCCAGGCGGTCGATTACCGGAGCCTCGAATACCACCCCGGCGACGCCGAGGCTAAGTATTTTCTTTCGGAGTTTTGCCGCCTCTATTACCGCCGTAACCGCTACACGATCAACGACGATTTCACCAAGGCGATGTATTTTCTGGACGGGAAGCTGGCGAACAACATCATCGAGCAGTCGAAGCAGGCCGGCACGATCAATAAATTCCTCACCAATCCTTCGGGGCCGGAGGTGGATATCGACGTTCAGAAAGTCACCCTGGACCCCATGACGAAGCCACCGTACCACGCCGAGGTGGACTTCTACCGGGTCGAATACAACCCGGCAGACCATTCGGTGATTAAAAAGACGCTCTACACGGCGAGCTTCCTGTATATCTTCCGCCGCCATGTCCCGAACGGCCTAATTCCGGTCAATCCACTCGGCTTGACGATCACCTATTTCCGAGTGGACCAGGCGTTCACCGACGCGGGGAAGGGGGTCCAGCAATGAAAGAAGGCGCCGTAAACGCCCCCAGCGTGCGCGCGGAAGCCCCAAAGGTTACCTTACCCCTGTCCAGACGCTTTAGCGCGTCTGTAGGCGGCTCGCACGCCTTCCCAAGCCCCACACAAATCATGCCGGAGGGCCATGATGCCGGTTGATACGCGGTTCGCCGCGCTCGTTTTTGTCGTTCCATTTACCGTTGCCGTCTGCATCGTGGCCGTCGAAACTGAGCTTTCTTCAAGCGCCAGCTTCACCGGCTTTCTGGTTCTAGCCCAGAATTTCGCCCAGCCGGAGCAGCCCGATGATCGCTAACGCGCTCTTTGTGGCCGCTGTCATCATGTTGGCCTTGCTTCTGCTTCTCGCCCGCGAATTACAGTTTCTCGTCCCCTACCGGTATCTCCTGCTCCACCACTATGCCCGGGCCGTCTCTCTCTTCGCGGTTGTGCTCTTTTTGAACCTCACTGCCGCCGCCCTCGCGCTGGGCCGGCGGTTTTTCCTCAAGGACACGGGCCGGAAGCTGGCGCATTTTGACCGTGAGCTGAACGCCGGCGAGACCCCCATGCCGCCGCACCTTCACCGCGAGGAGCTCGACTGATGGCCCGAGGCCATGATTACACACTTGATGATCACCGCGAGCCGGCTAGCCGGATGCCCGCGCCACAACGTTCGCCTGACCTGGAAGTGGCCGAACAAGGCGGCCGTGGGGGAGCGCACGGAAGCGCCCCGGCTCCCTCCGGCGCGCCTGAAATTCGCCCTTCGGAGACCGATAGGTCCCGCTCCGAGCGGCGACCCTACCTTGAAATCGACCGCGACCGCGCTCTGATGCTCCGGGAGTCTGAGATCAGGACGCTCGCGGAAATCGGCAGCTTTCGCACCATCTCGCTTCAGGATTTAGTTCGCTACTGCTATGGTGGTGATAACCGTCAAGCCCGGGAGGAGGTCAGAAATCTTACCCGGCAGGGGCTGATCCACGTTCGAACCACCCGCCCCGCACAAGCCATCTATGTTGCGCTCAGCCGCGAGGGGCAGAGATTCTTGAAGCGCCAGCGGCCCGAGGGCACGGCCTCCAACCAAGCCTTTTACTCGCGCTTTGTGAAGCCGCGCGAGACGAGACACGATGCCGCCCTCTACCGGCTTTATCAAGAAGCTGCCAGCCGCATCGCCCGCGAGGGCGGCAAAGTTCACCGTGTTGTCCTCGATTTCGAGCTGAAACAATCCGTCTATCGCAAGCTGGCCAAAGCCCGCACGCTCCCCGAAGCGGACCAGGCCCAACGGAAGCAGGAGATCGCCGGGGAACACGGCCTCACCGTCGTCAAAGGCAAAATTCCGTTGCCGGACCTTCGGATTGAGTACGAAACCGCTGACCGGGATCAGACCAAGGTCGACCTGGAGCTTGCCACCAGCGACTACCACCGCGACAGCTTGGCCGAAAAAGCGAGGGCGGGTTTTGCCATTTACGCCCTGCACGAGGACGCCGCCCCGCTCCGTCGGGCCATCGGCGATCCTGAGCTCACGAGGGACATTTTTTCGATATGAACATCCGCCTGGAAGACCTCGCGACCATTCAAGGGCACGGCTACACAGAGACCGAAGCGCAATTCCTGTACCTGGTCGCCACCCACTCCGGCTACTTCACCATTCGCCAATTCCTGGCCTTTACTGACAAGTCTAAGGGCTGGTGCGTGAACCGTTTGACCAGAAAAGCCAGCAGCCGGAAGCACGTCAGGCGCACCGAGTATGCCAGGCAAACGCATGTCTTCAACCTCTACTCGCGGCGACTGTATGGTGTGATCGGCAAAGAAAACCTTCGCAATCGCCGCCGGCAATCGAACGAGCTCATCCACACCCGGCTTCTCATTCTCGACTTCGTTCTGGCTTACCCCGACGAGGCTTACCTTGAGACCGAAGCCGAAAAGGTCGCCTATTTCAATGAGAAGTTGGGCCTGCCGCTGCTCGTCCTGCCAGGGCGAATCTACCGCGGTCTGAAGTCCACCAAGAGCACGAAGCGGTGCTTCGTAGACCGCTTTCCGGTCTTCATTCCCCGGCACGATAACGCCTTTTCCATGCCACCCGTGGTGACTTTTACCTATTGCGATACGGCGAGTTCGAGCCTTTTCCCGTACATGACTCACCTGCGGAATTACGAGAAATTCCTGCGGCGGCTGCCCGACTTCAACTTCATTTACGCCTCGCCAGACCCTGGAAAGTTCGGCCGCGCCCGGTCATTTTTCGAGCGCCTGTTCAGCGATTCCGGTCGTGTGGATGCCCGCCGTCTGCTCCGTTACTTCGAGCTGCGGATGCTTTGGGATGGTCCCCAGAGCGGCAAACTGACTCGTGCCGACCGGGATTTTCTGAGGGACACGTTGGACCAATATCACGGGGAACCGTTCGAGTCCGCCTATCAGAAATGGGCCACGGCAGGGCTTTCCATGGAAGAAGCGAGGACCTTGCTTCGGCCCGGGGAGTGCCAACCCCAGAGGACATTTAAGACCTATGTGCTGCCCGAAGCTTACGACATTTTCTATACCGAAGCGAGCCTGGACTACAGAACGTCCCTTCGGGATCAACGTTCTGTGTCCCGTTCTGTCTCGCGTTCTGCCCCCTGTGACTCTTAATCAGCGGTCGCGCAAGGAGTTACGTCTTGCGCGGTGATCTCAATATGACGCTGCAAAAACACACCTGTGGCCGGGAGCGACCCCATTTGGCGGGCCTTCGGTCCGGCCAAATCCCTGCGGGCTTCGGGGGGCGCCCCCGGCCACGTTTCGCCCCCG
>VFSW01005500.1_pt1 | contig 18704 bp, 14 predicted proteins | sample 5358111 | NCBI WGS metagenome assembly VFSW01 (sample SAMN11554181, study PRJNA540505) | mine drainage metagenome | isolation source: sediment from site ElyBrook_90M | place: USA: Ely Copper Mine, Vershire, VT | collected 2017 | reverse complement strand
TGACTTCCAACCAGGCGCGTATACAGGTGAAGGCAACCTCACTCAACCGGGGCGAGGTGATGCGCGCTTTCCGGCAGCCGGAAGTCCTCCGCCTGGGATGGGACCTGGCTGGGATTGTCGACCAGCCCGCCCAGGATGGATCCGGCCCGAAGGCTGGCGCACGCGTGGTGGGATTTCTGAGCACAGGCGCATGGGCCGAGCAGGTAGCGGTGCCTACCAACGCCCTGGCCGTGCTCCCCGATGAGGTTTCTTTTCAACAGGCGGCTACCCTGCCCGTGGCCGGTTTGACCGCCCTGATGGCGCTCGATCTGGCCGGACCGCTGCTTGGCCAGAAGGTCCTGGTGACCGGTGCGTCCGGTGGGGTAGGTGATTTTGCCATCCAGATCGCCCACCAGTCCGGCGCCTATGTGGTCGGCCTGGTAAAACAGCCGCGCTACCGCGACAGTGTCCTCAAGATCGGAGCGCAGCAGGTCGTTGCCAGCGAAGATGGGTCTGCAGCGGCCGAGTTTGGCCCCTATAACATGATTGCCGATGGTCTGGGAGGGAAAGCGTTGTCGGTTGTCTTCACCCAACTGGCGCCTTTTGGAATTTGCGTCACGTATTCCAGCGGGTTGACCGGCACCGATGTAGCCTTCTCGAGCCGGAAAATCGCCGGTGGAGGCAGGCTATATTTTCTTCTCGTTTTCCAGGAACTCCAGCGCCAGTCGGCTTCGCTGGGGCTGGAGCGGTTAGCGCATCTGGTCGCCGAAGGCAAGCTGCATCCGACGATTGCCGTGGAAGCATCCTGGAGAGACGTTGCCGGACTGGCGCAGCGCTTAATGGATCGCGACTACAACGGCAAAGCCGTGTTGACGATCGATTGAATGGGTCTCTAAGGTTTCCTTTCCCAGGGGATTACCGATATAATTCTGTTGTAGCCAAATTGGTATTCCCAGGAAGGAAACCCTATGAAACTCGGCATCAACGCCTACACCTATATGTGGTCGATTGGTTTTCAGGGGCCCAACCCGGATTACCCGGGCCGGGCAGCCCGCCCAACTTACCCGCTCACTCCCCTGGGGCTGTTGGAAAAAGCTCATCAGTTAGGCGTCAGCCTGGTGCAGACCGGTCCTAACCTGCCTTTGGACAGCCTGACGGAGGGGGAGCTGGAGCAATTCATCCGCCAGGCCCAGGAATGGGGTATCACGCTCGAACTGGGGACGCGTGGGCTGGATTATGACCACCTGGTCGGGCAGGTTGCTCTGGCTGAAAAGATTGGGGCGCGCCTGATCCGTACCATTCCCGTGCTGAATGGATACTATGCCGGCGAAGGCCGGCAGATCCCCCCGGCCCTGCGCAGGATTTTGCCTGTTTTGGAACAGGCCGGGATCCAACTGGCCATCGAAAATGGCGCCATGCCGGCGGATGATTTGAGCGCTGCCCTGGATGAGGTTGGCAGCCCACATGCCGGCGTGGTGCTGGATATGGTTAACTCGCTGGCGGTTGGCGAAGGCTGGAAAGAGGTCACCCGCAAGCTGGCTCGCCACGTGATGTGCGTACATTATAAAGATTTCAGCATGCGCCGCGCCTGGCATATGATGGGGTTCATTTGTGAGGGCACGTCTTCTGGCAAAGGCATGGTCGATACGCGCTGGCTGTTCGACGAGCTAAAGGTTTCCCCGTACGATTTCAACGTGATTGTCGAACTCTGGCCCCCCGAGCAAGCGCAGTTGGAAGACACCATACGGCTCGAACTGCAGTGGGCGGCAGACAGCGTCGCTTATTTACGCCAATATATCCCATAGATAAAATTCAAAGGATTCCAAATGAAAAATAGAACCCTGCTCATGATCCCTGGCCCGATTGAATTCGATCCGGCGGTGCTTTCGGCGCTGGGCACGCCGACCACCGGGCACCTGGCGGCTGATTTCATCGAAGAATTTGGACAGGCGTTGGAACGCATGCGCCAGGTATTCCTGTGCCCGGATGGGCAGCCAATCGTGCTGGCCGGAACCGGCACGCTCGCCATGGATTCGGCCGGCGTGAACCTGGTCGAGCCGGGGGATAAGGTCCTGGTAGTCAATACGGGCTACTTCGGTGATCGCTACGGTGTATTGCTGGAACGCTATGGCGCCCAGGTCACGCATTTGCGCGTGCCTCCCGGCGACCGGCCCGCTCTGGACGTAGTCGAGGATGCCCTCCAAAACGGGTCGTTTAGGCTAATGACCGTTACCCACGTGGATACCTCGACCGGCGTGATTACCGATATCAAAGGGCTGGCTGCCCTGGCGCGGCGCTACAACGTACTCAGTATTGTGGACGGAGTTTGTTCGGTGGCCGGCGAAGAGCTGCGCATGAGCGAATGGGGCGTCGACCTGGCTTTCACCGCCTCGCAGAAGGCCGTCGGCGTGCCGCCCGGTCTGGCTTTGTTGATGGTGGGACCGCGCGCCTTGCAGGCTTTTCAGGCGCGGCGTACGCCCGTCAGCAATTATTACGCTGATTGGACCAATTGGCTGCCGGTGATGCAGGCGTATGAAGGCCGTAAATCCAGTTATTTTGCCACGCCGGCGGTCAACCTGGTGTTTGCCCTCAACGTCAGCCTGGGCCAAATTTTGCAGGAAGGCATGCAGGCGCGCATCAACCGGCACGTACGCCTGAGCCAGGCCTGCAAAGCCGGGATTGGGGCGCTGGGCCTCAAGCAGGTGCCTTTGCGGCCTGAATACGCTGCCAACACCATGACCGCCCCGCGTTTCCCCGCCGGAATCAATGGCGCCGAATTCGTCAGCCGGGTCGGCAAAGCTGGGGTGACCCTGGCAGGAGGTCTGCTTGCGCCCATTCGCAGCGAATATTTCCGTATCGGTCACATGGGCGCCGCCACCTTGGGCGATATTTTGGCAACCATCGGCGCTATCGAGATTGCCTTGAAAGAATCAGGCTATGCATTTCAGGCTGGGGTTGGCGTGCAGGCCGCCCTGGCCAGCGCCGCTGACGCATAAAATTAGGGAATCAGGCCTTCACAATCAGGATGAATTCCGCTTTGCGCGGGCCGACCTGCTGGCGTACCTCTCCCACGCTGCCGCGGAAGATTTTTTCACCCGGCAGAGTCAGATCGCAAGCCAGCACAATCTGCTGGCCTTTGCCAAACGTCTTGTATACGTCGTCCAGCAGCGACCCCAGGCGATAAGGTGTATCCATCAGCACTACCGGCATACCCAGGCCGCGTAAACGCATCAGCTCGCGGCGGCGCAGCTCGGCTTCACGCGGCAAGAAGCCGCCAAACACGAAGCGGGTCAGGTTGAAATCCAACAGGGATAAAGCCGCCATCAGGCTGGAGGGGCCGGGGATCGGGACGACCGGGATGCCGACATCCGTGACCTGTTGGACCAGGTAATGCCCCGGATCAGCGAAAACGGGCGTGCCGCAGTCGGAGATCAAGGCCAGGTCCTGCTTGTTGAACAGGCGCACGACGATATCTGCGGCTTGCTCCTGCTCGTTGTGCTCGTTCAGTGCGATCAGTGCTTTCGGCGACACCCCTAGTTTCTTGAGCAAGGTGCTGCCTTCACGGATTTCTTCGCAGATCACACAGTCCACACTGCGCAAGACTTCCAAAGCGCGCAGCGTGATGTCAGCCGGATTACCAATTGGGGTAGCTACAATAAACAGACGGCCAGTTTGGTTCATAGGTTCCTTTAGTTGAAATTTATTGCCTGGAACGGACCAGCCGCCAGATGCGGCCGCGCGGCGAGAAAAAGTAGGCCACCAGGAAAATCAACGTGGCCATCAGGACGATGGATGCACCGGAAGCAATATTTAGATAATAGCTCAGATACAGGCCAATGATCCCGGACAAAACCCCGAATAGAATTGACAAAGCCATCATCACTGGCAGGCGGCGGGTGAGCATATAGGCTGCCGCCGCCGGGGTGACCAGCATAGCCGCCACCAGTCCAATGCCGACCGTTTGTAAGGAGATCACAATCGTCACCGAAAGCAGCACGAGCATCAGATTCCGCAGCAGTCCGGTCGGCATGCGCAGTGTTTTAGCCAGCACCGGGTCGAAAGTAACCACCAATAGAGGGCGGTAAAAGATGACCACGGCCAGGATCACGGCGGCTGCCAGGCTGCTGATCAATACCAGGTTTGCCGGGCTGACTCCCAACACGTCGCCAAACAGAATATGGCTCAGGTCGATAGCGTACGTGCGGATGCTCGAAATTAATGCCACACCCAGCGAAAGGGCGGCCGCGAACAGGATTCCGATCGCAGTATCTTCCTTGATCGCTCCCCCTTGAGAAAAGAAACCAATTCCCAGAGCAACGGCGAGGGCGGCGATGAGCGCGCCGATCAACAGATTCCCGCCCAACAGATAGGCAATGGCGATGCCGGGTAAGATCGCATGCGCCATGGCGTCGCCCATAAATGCCATCGAACGCAGCACTACGTAACATCCTACCAGGGCGCACAGTGCTCCAACAATCACGGCCGCGGCAAAACCGCGCTGCATGAAACCATAGGTAAAGGGTAACCATAAATAATTGATCATTGCGGCCTTCGTTTTTCTTCTTCAGGGGCGCAGCACTCATCCACAATGATCGCTCCATCCAGATACAGCACCTGGTGACCAAAGGCGGCTGAGATATTCAGGTTGCTGAAGACCTCAGCCGGAGCGCCGTAAGCCACCAACCGGTGGTTCAACAAAAGTACCTTTTCAAAACGTTCGGATGCCATCGGCAGATCGTGGGTCGAAACCAGAACGGTTACCTGCAATTGCTTCAGGTCCTGTAAAAGCTGTAAGGTGGCTTCCTGGGTGCCGGCGTCTACGGCTGTAAAGGGTTCGTCCATCAGCAAGATGTGAGGTTCTTGCGCCAGGGCGCGGGCCAGGAATACCCGCTGCTGTTGTCCGCCAGAAAGATCGCCAATTGGCCGGCTGGACAGTTTTTCGATGCTCATTTGTTCCAGGCTGCGTTTGACGATGGCCTGGTCTCGGACAGAAGGGCGGCTCATCCAGCCCACTTTACCGAAGCGCCCCATCATGACCACGTCGTGGACGGTTACCGGAAAACTCCAGTCCACTTCTTCACGTTGAGGAATGTAAGCTACACAATCTTTATGTTGGCCGAGCGGCTGTCCATGGATGCGGATGCTGCCCTTGCGCAGTGGTAACAGTCCAACCAGGGCCTTGAACAGCGTCGATTTTCCCGCCCCATTGGGACCTACGACGGCTACTTGCGCTCCGTGCGGGACCTCGAAAGAAACATCATCCAGAGCCGGGTGCCCATTATAGCTGACGGTAACGTGATCTAATTCCAACCGGGCAGGTTCACCGGATATATCAGAAGGAGACATGATTACCTCAATTGTAGAAAAGATTCAATTAGGGACGTCAGAGGCGGCGTAGCCGCTTCTGACGTCCCTAATTGTAATTATCCCTTTAATGCCTGAACGATGATCGTGGTATCGAAACGGATCATATCCAGGTAAGTCGGAGCAGAGCCATTAGCTGGTGTGATGGAATGAGTGTAAAACTCGGTGATCACTTTCACTTTTGTTTCCTGGGCGATCTGTTGGGCTAATTGGGGGTTGCTGCCGGTTTCAAGGAAGATCGCTGGTGCGCCTGTTTTGTTGATCTGGTCGACCAGTTGTGAAAGCTGTTGGGCTGAAGGTGAGGCATCCGGACTGACATTGGGGATGATTGTGCCGATAATTTGCAAACCGTAATGGTCGGCGTAATAGCCAAAACTCTCGTGGTTGGTTACCAGCAAGCGTCTGGCAGGAGGGATTTGGTCGATCTGGGTTTTTACCCATTGGTCGAGTTGATTGAGTTTTGCTTCGTATGCAGCAGCATTACTGGCGTAAATGGCAGCTCCGCCTGGGTCCGCCTGGCTCAAACCAGCGCGGATATTTTCAACATAGGTCAGAACCTTGGTTGGGTCGAGCCAGAAATGGGGATCGGTGACGCCAACCGGCTCACCTGGGCGGGGATTGCGACTTACCAATCCAGTGGTAGCTACGATTACCTGGTGGGATCCACCGGCGTTATTCAATACCGTAGTCAGCCATTCTTCCAATCCAAAACCATTGACGATTAAAACGTTGCTATCGGCAATACGAGCAACATCCTGGTGAGTCGGTTCGAAGCTGTGTGGATCCAAACCGTCTGGAATCAGGGTATTGATTTGAGCCCGGTCTCCGGCCACATTTTGGGCAATGTCACCCAGGAAAGTCTCCACTGCCAGTACCTTCAGCTTAGCAGCCGGTAGGGATTTTACCGGCGAACAGGCGCTGCCGCCGATCAAGAAAAAGAGGCTTATCGTCGCAATTATTCTGGTCAAGAATTTCATAAACTAACTTTTTCCTCAGGTATCTGCAAATTTTGACAATTAGAACACAGCCCGAAAAGCTGCAGCCAGTGTTCCTGGATGGAAAAGCCGCGTTCTTCTCCAATCGTGATCATCAGAGGCGCAAGATTATCGCCGCTGAAGTATTCAGCTCGGCGGCAGACCCGGCAAATCAGCAGGTGCTGGTGGCCTTGCGGGGCGGCAATGAATGAATGGCAGCCGTTGGATTGGTGGACGCGTAGGATCAGGCCGACTTCTTCTAATTTCTCCAGGGTACGGTAAATCGTCACCAGCCCAATGCTGGGGTAGTTCTGGCGCGACTGTAAAAATACCTGGGCTGCGTCCAGGGTGAACTGGCTTTCGGCTAAGATCTTCACCACTGCCTGGCGTGGACCGGTCAACCGGTAACCGCTGGACTGCAATTTCTCTAACCACTGTTCGGCGCGCTGGTTGTTTTGGCTCGTAACCAACCTCCTTAACTGATATTGATAACCATTTTCAATTATAACATAGGCATAAACTAAAAGATATGCTATATTTGGGGAATATCTGAATTTGAGGTTTGCGGGCGGGTTCCCGCACGTAAACCTCAAATTCAGATGACCCTCCGGAAACAACCCAAGCTGATGAGCCGCCTAACCCGTACATCTCTCATGTTGGCCTTTTTCATTGCCCTGGACAAGGGTCTGGCCTTTTTGCGCCAGGTGATTATTGCCCGCCAATTTGGGCTTTCGGGACAGTTGGATGCGTTCAACGTTGCCAACAACATGCCCGATCTGTTGTTTGCCTTGATCTCAGGTGGAGCTCTGGCAGTTGCGTTTATCCCTGTTCTTTCCGAGGTCTTGAATAAAGAAGGCCGCAGCCATGCGTGGGAGCTGTTTTCACGCATCGCTAACCTGGCGTTCCTGGTAACCGGTCTACTGGCGATCCTTATCGCTGTCCTGGCGCAGCCACTGGTACACAACTATATTGCTCCCGGTTTTACCCCTGACCAGCAAAAGCTGGTGGTCGAGTTGATGCAATTGAATCTGCTGGCGACCCTGATCTTTTCGATCAGCGGGCTGATTATGGCCGGCTTGCAGGCCAACCAGCACTTCCTGCTGCCGGCTATGGCGCCGCCGCTTTACAACCTGGGGCAGATTTTTGGGGCGCTTATCCTCGCTCCAGCCAAGGGGTACGTGATTGCTGGGGTTGTCCTTCCGGCGTTTGGCCTGGGTGTGGATGGGCTGGTGTATGGGGTAATCCTGGGAGCATTCTTGCACCTCGCCATCCAGATCCCCGGACTGATTATGTATGGTTTCAAATGGCGCCCCAGCCTGGGTTTGAAGGATGCTTCGGTGAAAAAAGTGCTGGTCATGTTTGGCCCGCGCCTGTTCACAATCCTTTTCGTGCAGTTGACCTTCATCGTACGCGACAGCCTGGCTTCTCTTTTACATCAAGATGGCGCGGTCACCGCTCTAACGTATGGTTATATGATCCAACAGGTGCCCGAAACCCTGATCGGCACGGCCATCGGAATTGCCATTTTGCCCACCCTTTCCGAGCTGGCCTCAAAACAAGATTGGGAGACCTTCCGCGCCACCATCGAGCGGGCAGTCCAGGTTCTCTTAGGGCTGACGATCCCAATCTCGGTCGTTCTGACCATCGGACTGCGCCCGTTATTGGCGGCGGTTTTTCATTTCGATACCGCCGGAACCGATTTGCTGTTATGGACCACGCGCGGCTTCCTGCTCGGCCTGGCGGGGCAGGCGTTATTGGAAGTAGCCAACCGGTCATTCTATGCCCGCCAGAATGCCCTGATTCCGCTGGCAGGCTCTCTGCTCAATATCGTTATCTATGTCATCCTGGGGATGCTGCTTTTCCGCTGGCTGGGCGCTCCGGGAATCAGTTTGACCGATTCTGTGGCGTTTACTACCCAGGCCGTCGTATTGCTGCTCATCTTGAACGGGCGCTTACCCGACCGGGTTCGAGCCGGGCGCACGGTCGCAAGAGCCCTGCTGGCCGCCCTGGTGGGCGGGGGAGTTTGCCTGGGCATTTTCACCTTGCTCAGTGGAAGGATTTCGCCGGTCATCGTGGGTGGCGCCAGTATCTGCCTGGGTGGGATTGCGCTGCTTCCGATGATCTGGCGTGAGATGCGTTTGTTATTACACCTCTAAATGGATATTGACTGTTTTCTAACTTTGGGTTGGAAAACCCTACCTTATTTTGCCTACCCCAAAAAGCTGGACTTTTCTACGGTATAATACGCCTTATGGAGAATTTACCTGCCGGGGATACTGCCCCGAATAAACCGATCAATTCCAATCCAGATCCAAATACTGACGACTCGACTCTGGGTGAAACGATCCCGACCAGAAACTTATCTTCGGCCTTCGACCAGGGAACTGTGTCTGCCGATGATGGAGAAACCGCCCCGATCAGAAACCAATCTTTCATGGCCCAGGAACAGGCAGAGCCATTATCGGAGAGTATGCCCGACCCCTTTGACGGGCCGGCGCCTGCCGGTGTGTCCGAACCTGCTGTAATAATCGGTGATACCGCCCCTATCAAGGTTCAGTCCAAGCGCGGTAAAAAATCAGGGCCGCGGCGCTGGCCCTGGGTTGTGCTGGGTTTGTTCTTGCTGGTAGCCGGGGTTCTGGCCGGTGGATATTATGGATACCAGGAAGGGATTCGTATCCGCCTCTCTCGCCAGGCCACCGAGATAGCCATTCGGGCCAAAGAACAGTTCGACCTGGGTAATAAAGACCTGGCAGATGGGAACTACGAAAGCGCCCGCAAGCGTTTCGAATACGTTGCCCAAATCGCTCCCGGTTTTCCCGGTATTACCCAAAAACTTACCCAGGTGATGGTCGTTCTAACCCACACGGATGTACCCCCAACTGCCGTGCCCATCGCTACGAAACCTCCCCTGCTGACTCCCACACCGGATATGCGCGGCGTCGAAGACCTGATCAAACAGGCGCAAGGTAACCTGCGCAATAAGGATTGGGACGCCGCGATTGCTACCCTGGACAATATCCGCAACATCGATCCGACTTACCGGGTCGTCGATGTGGATGGCATGTATTACATCGCTTTGCGTTTTCGTGGCATGGATAAAATTCTAAAGAACGGCAGCCTGGAAGGCGGGGCATATGACCTGGCCCAGGCAGAAAGTTTTGCACCGATTGACCACGAGGCAGATAGCTATCGCACCTGGTCGGCGCTTTATCTGCAAGGCGCAGCTTACTGGGGCATTGATTGGGTGAAGGTTATCGATAACTTTGGTAACATCATGCAATCGCTTCCCGGCCTGCGCGATGGCTCTAATATGACTGCCGGAGAGCGTTACCGCATCGCTTTGCTCCACTATGGCGACCAACTGGCAGCCGCCGGGGATTGGTGCAATGCTCAGAAACAATACGAGGCTGCCCAACAGGTCAACCAGATCCCGGCCGTCCAATCGACCCTGGCCCATGCCAAGAACCAGTGTTCACCACCCACTCCGAAACCATCCAAGACTAAAAAGCCTCAGGCTACTGAACCGGCCCCTGAGCAGCCCTCAGATACACCTGTACCGGCTGATGAACCTACTGCAACATCGGAACAATCCCAGCCCCAGCCCCAGCCCTGATCGTTTGCGCGGGCAATCCGTCAGGACCCATTCGCTGGTGTGATACGAACGTCTGCATCTCCTTAATCAACTTGATTGAATTTTGTCTGAACCCAATCCGCAGTTCCTCTGATAGTTACCACCTGTAAATAAAAGCATTACCTTCAATTAGAGAAAAGGACTATCCAATCAGGGGGGAAAACTCTTGTTTAAACCTTGTGGAAGATAGATCGAGTTGGACACAAACCCTGGAGGAAAAATGAATAGGAAATTCCAATCCATGCTGAAACAGCAATGGGCAAACCGTTTGCTTGCACTTTTCATGTGTGCAAGCCTACTCTTGAGCAGTGTTGCTGCGCGGCCTTTGGCCCAATCTTACGATGAGGCGCCGCCTACCCCGACTTCTGCGCCGGTAGTGGACACTGCCACGCCTGAGCCAGTTTCCCCGACTCAGGAACCTGCGACTCCTACCGAAGTCGCCGCTACCCCAACTGAAGAACAGGCTTCTCCAACCGCAGAACCGCCTGTTCCAACCGACGAGCCGGCCACACCAACTGCTGAGCCGGTCACACCAACCGCTGAACCGGCTTTACCAACCCCGACTGCAGCCGCCCCAACACAGGCGCCAACCGAACCGGTCGCTCCGGTGAAACCGGCCCAGGCAGTCAACCCGAAAGTAGTCAGCGGGGTAAATTATCACCAATTGGTGATCAAATTCAAGAGTGGTTATGCTTCGTCCCTGTCAGGGCAAAGCCTATCGGCGCAGTCTACTCCAGGGGTGGCGCCTTTATTAGATCTGCTACAAGGAGCGCCGGTAAAACCCCTCTTTAGCAGCCTGAAACAGGCTTCGAGCGCTCAGATGACCTCTCAGGCTGCTCAGGCAGAATCCGTTTTGAGCCGCTATTTTGTGGCGCAGCTACCTGAAAGCACTGATTACGCCGGTGCTCAACAGATTCTTGACTCGATAACGGCCTTCCCGTTCATCGATACAGCTTATATGGAACCCATCTACAAGGCAGCTATTACGCCGACGGATGATTTCTCTGGCGATCAGGGTTATCTGGGTGCTCAGGACGGGACGGCGGCGAATAATGGCATTGAAGCCAGCACATATGCCTGGCTTTTAGAGGACGACCATCAGAAAATCGGCCGCGGCCTGGATGTGAGTATATATGATATTGAAGAAGGCTGGCAGATCGGCCACGAAGACCTGCCGATTACCAAATCTCATCTGCTTGAAAGTGCCAATACTTCTCAGCAGGATTGGGTTGACCACGGTACCGCTGTTCTGGGCGTGCTCGGAGCCTACGATGACGGCAAAGGCGTGACCGGGATTGCCTCGGACTCTCAGCTTTGGATGGTCTCTAATGTACAGAACGACGACCTGACCACGCGCTCTTTGGCGGATGCAATCAACCTGGCAGTTCTGGATGGACTGCCAGGAGACATCATTGTGCTCCCCTTAGAAGCGCTTGGCCCGGTCAGTGAAAAAACTGCCAACTGCTCGGATGCCGAAAATGCTTCTTTTGAAGATATCCCGGTAGAATACTGGCAGGCCAATTTCGACGCCATTTCGGCCGCTACCGTCGCCGGATTTATCGTAGTCGAAGCGGCTGGCAATGGACAAATGAACCTGGGCGCCGACCGTTATAATGACAAATTTAACCGCGATTCGCGCGATTCAGGTGCCATCCTGGTTGGCGCTGGGACATCCGGTGTGTCGGATGACCCGCGTCTGCCGGTATGCTCGACCAACTATGGCAGCCGGATTGACCTGCAGGGTTGGGGTGAAGATGTTGTGACCACCGGTTACGGCGACAAATTCGACGGCAGTCCTGCTGATCCGGTAGATCCGAACCGGTTCTATACCAATTCGTTTGGTGGTACGTCCGCGGCTGCCGCGATTGTTGCCGGAGCAGCGGCTAGTTTTCAGGGGGTAGCCAAGGACCGTGGTTATACTTTAACCCCTGAAGAGGTGCGCGATGCCTTACACAGCACAGGTAAAGCCGAGAATCCGGGTCCGGATCCCATACCCGCTAAAAACATCGGCCCGTTGCCCAACCTTAAGGATGCCATCTCGAAAAAGATCCCTGAAACGATAACTCTTCTATCTCCGCCAAATTCAAGTACCCCATTGGACACTTTACGGCCCACCCTGGACTGGGCCAGTTTTTACAACGCTTCTTCTTATGAGCTTGAGGTCTATAAGGGGGGCGTGAACAATAGGATAATGGATAGAATAACCAACAGCACAGATTATACGTTCACCGATGCACTCTCCTATGGAGAAACCTATAATTGGAGAGTAAGGCCGATGGTCGATTCGGTGTGGCAGAAATGGTCGGTTTTCTTCAAATTTGTAATCAGTCAGGATGCAATCACCGTCCCGGCTACCACGCTCCATTCTCCAGACGACGGGACAGTCTTCAACAATGGTCCTGCTGACCATCACACTTTAACGTGGCATGCTTCTACGCCGGCGGTAACTGGCTATCAGGTCCAAATTTCTACTGCTTCAGATTTTCCGGATGACCCACTGGTGACGCAGACGATTCTCGTTGACGCGCCTGCGGTTTCTTACGACGCGACCACCCTGGAATTTAATACACGTTATTACTGGCGTGTGCGCTGCGTGATTGCCGGCCCCCCCGATAATTACAGCGCCTGGACCTCCATCCGTAAAGTATCTACGGCGCTCGATCTGGTTGGGTCGCTAACCGCACCTCCCGATGGCCTACCGATTGATTCACTTCGGCCAGAATTTTCCTGGGCAGTTGTGTCTGGCGCCAAAGCCTACTCCTTGCAGGTAGCGAACAATACCGGGTTTTCAAGTTCATCGATAAAGTTCTCCGTTACGATCAATATCGCATCAGGCGATTCGGCTCCCCATACCTATTACCTGATGAAAAGTGATCTGCCAAGGAACAGTATTCTTTACTGGCGTGTTCGTGACCAGGGAAAATACGGCTGGTCCGCTTATACAGATTATTTTACATTTACAACCGGTAATCCACCCGGAGTCCCGTCCCTGGGGCAGCCTTCAAATGCCAAAAGAGTGACTAATCCGGACGATGTCGTACTGAATTGGTCTACGCCTGCTGGCGCACAGCATTTTTGGCTCCAGATTTCAACGACAGACGATTTCACCGATTTTACTGGCGGGGTGAATGATCATGATGCTACCAATCCATTTCCCGCCGCGCTCGATCCAAACACCAAGTACTTCTGGCGTGTGCGTGCCGGGGATGTGGTATCCACCTGGGGTAACTGGTCAGGTTCACGTTATTTCTACACCACACCTCGTGATCCGGAGAATCTGGTAGCTCCGAACCCGTCTCCAACGCTTTCCCTCGTTCCAAAATTCTCCTGGGATCCTGTGGATGGAGCCAGTTCATATAGGATCCAGGTGCTTAAGTACTCCGAACCATTAAGTTCTTGCACCACCTCGTCTGTACTGGATAAAACCATTACATCCGCCCCACCCTATACCTTGACGAGTCCCTTACCCCGTCTTGCCAACCTGTGTTGGAGAGTGAGCGCGATTGGGCTGTATGGCACCAGTAACTGGACAACCGATGGGAGTGAGTTCAAAACGCTTGATCCGCCTTACGCTCCAGACTTGTCCAGCCCGGGCAACGGGGCTTCTTTGGCTACTTTTGCTCCTCTGTTGGATTGGGATAACTCGCCTAACCAGTCTACTGACCATCCTACCCGAACACCTAGAATGTATCAGGTGCAGGTTTCCAAGTCATCAAGTTTTCCCGATACGCTTATCGACACCAATATAGCCAATGGAGTAACCAGACTGCAACTTGCAGTGACTGACTTGCCCGTAGCCGGCACTTATTACTGGCGCGTGCGCGCTTGCGTTGAATCAGACCCGTTACAGAATTGTGACGATGACCTGTATTCTGCCTGGTCCTCGACAAGGAGCTTTATTACTCCGCCGCAGTTTGAAGGCACGATCTACGACGCCATGGATGGTCCAGGAAACCCCGTTCAATTTGTAAACTTGCAAGTATCTGGGACTAACTGGACGACCACGACCGATAATAATGGGGAATTCTCGTTCAAAGGTTTACCGCCTGGCACCTACGATCTGCTCATCTCTAAAGGAAATTACATGCGCCAGACGCGCAAAATATCCGTCAGCCGGGGCAACAACCTGATCCAGGATTTCGGTATAGTCCCCATCCCTGCTGACAATGTCATGCGTATTCAACTTGTCTGGGGTAGCAGCGTCCCTGATATGGACAGCAATCTTTGGCTGCCGAACATCAACAAATGCCTGGTCAATGAGCTGAACGTGGATGGCGGCATAGGTTCAGGCCCCTGCCAGGGTCTGGGCGGCCCGGCCAATGCCGAATTGGTACCGTTCCACGTCCCGGGAGTGGATGACAGGCAAACCTACGGCACCGAAGTAATTACCATCGACAGCTACTATGCAACCACAGACAACGACCAATACCTGTTCGCAGTGTATCTGAATGCTGCGGCCAGCAAGATGGGCGGGTCAGGTGCAAAAGTGACCGTCTATCAAGGCTCAGACTTAAAAGGCACCTTCAGCGTACCTTCCTCTTCCAGTGGTGTCTGGTGGAAGGTGTTCAAGTTCAAGATGGGTGCGACAGAAGCAACGGTTACCTCGTTGAATACTGTCGGAACCAAATACCCCGGACCCTATTAAACAAAAAGTTACGCCAATCAAATCAAACGCCGGCAGGATTTCCTGCCGGCGTTTGATTCCAGCCCTCGGCATACTCCTTGCACTATACAACATGAACCCTTCAGGAGTTATAAACCTTTATGCAGACAAAAATATTTCTTTGGGGCACGTGGTTAGTAGTCATGGCAGTGTACATCGGGTTTGCCGGCGTCTGGGGAGCGTTGATCCGGCAGCCGTGGCGAAATAAAGCCTGGCTATCGGCTGGATTTGGCTTATTTGTCATCTTCCCAGCTTCGCTGGCGCTGCCTTTTATTTTTTATGGCAGGCTGCTGGCGTGGAGTGCTGCGCTGGTGATCGCCGGTTTATTTTATCTGCATCCAGCTAAATTTCCAGCCTGGCTATGGGACCAGCTCTTTATCCGGTATTACTTTGCGGCAGTAATGTTCCTGATCCTGGCCTGGTCTGCCAGCGCAGGCAATCCGTTGGCCTGGCTGTGGTTGGGCCTGCCTGCCGGATTGGCTGGCTGCCTGACCGTCTGGAAAGCGCACAAAATCTCCGGTATTCCCGACCCGAATTCTAATTAATGGTTAGCGGGCCGCTACCGGAACTGGCAGCATTTGGGCGGTCAAATCGTGCGGCAGGGCGCTGGTCACGCGTACGGGCACAATCTCACCTACCGGGGCCTGCCCCTCGATGAGCACCAGTCCATCGATCTCGGGTGCATCCCGATATGATCGCCCGATGGAAATGCCGTTGTCGTAACCTTCTACCAGCACGTCCAGGCGCTTCCCCACCCATGCCTGGTTGCGCACCATGGAGATGTTTTGTTGGAGGAGCATCAACCGCTCCAGGCGTTCTTGCTTTACCTCAAGGGGCACCGGATCGCCCAGGGGTTCGCTGGTAGTGCCTGGTTCGAATGAAAAAGTAAACGTCCCGACATGATCGAACTTGATTTCCTGAACGAAATCCAGCAGCGTCTGAAATTCGGCTTCTGTTTCGCCCGGGTAACCGACGATGAAGGTTGTGCGTAAAGCCAGGTCTGGCATAGCCTGGCGCATTTTTGCGAGCGTCTTGTGCACCCAATCAATATTTGCCGGGCGTCTCATGCGGCGTAATGTATCCGGATGGGCGTGCTGGAGAGGCATATCCAGGTAGTGTAAAATCTGCGGGTTTTCAAACATAGTCTGGATCAGGCCATCCGTCACATAGCCCGGAAAGGCATACAGAATGCGGATCCAGGGGATATCCGGAGATTCTTTAACCACCTGTTGTAGTAAGTTCGCCAGGCCATCTTTCATGCCCAGGTCATGCCCATAATCGGTCGTATCCTGGGCGATGAGCACCAATTCCTGTAATCCACGCTCTTGCAACAATTTCGTCTCGTGCAGGATGGTTTCCATTGGACGGCTGACCGTGGTGCCTTTGATCAACGGGATAGAGCAGAAAGCGCATGGCCTGCGGCATCCATCGGCAATTTTAAGATAGGCGCTGCTGCCCTGGACGGCGGCGCGCAGTACGCCATGTTCATCCTGGCCTACCGTTGGAGATTCGGGCAGGTTATACAGGCTGATCGGGTGCGGGTGGGCTTCACGCAGCTTCTGTACTACCTCGACGATATCCATCCAGCGGCGCGTGCTCAAGATGGCGTCCAGGCCAGGCACCTGTTCGGCCAGGTTTGTTCGATATCTATCGATCAGGCATCCGGCGGCAATCAAGAACTGGTTCTTTTTCTTCCTGGCTGCCAGTTCGTTCAATACCTGGATTGATTCTTCTCTGGCGGGTTGGATGAAACCACAAGTGTTCACAATCAACAGGCTGGCCTGGGATGGTTTTTGTACTGGAAAGAAGCCTTCTTCTTGCAGCATGGCAGACATTGACTCAGAATCGACCGTGTTTTTCGCACAGCCGAGAGATACCAGATAAAAAGCTTTTGTGTTCATATTTTTTACCATTAAGGAACATATGGGGTGATAGTAGAAGTTGGCAGAGTGGCGGTCGGTTGGAGCGTCACCGTGAAAAGTGGTGTGGCGATAGGGGTAGCGGAAAAGCTGGCGGTGGGAGTGATCATCCCTTCCTGGGAGAAAACCAGGTTGACCACCTGCCCTACGGTCCCCATCTTGCCAAGATCCTTTTGGTTGAAATAAACCTCAACGGCCGCGCCGTTTCCGGTTTCTAATTGGATGGTATTTTTGGCCGAGTACGGATAAGCATTGCCTGTCATCACCCGCCCGTCAAAAACAACTTTTCCATCGGCAGTAATCCGCATCCAGGCGCGCTGCGATGCGATTACATATACCTGCAACGGCAGGTTGTCCAGGGTAGGCACCGGGGTTGGTTCTTCATTTCCCGAAGTTTCTTTGGTAGACTCGGCCTCATCCACCGGAGTATTCATCGCCCCGCCTGGCAGGCTGGTGCTGGCATCGACAGTTTGGGAAGGAGTGATCAGCAGCATCTGCGCAATCGAAGGTGGAGTGATTTTTTTCTCCTGGGTGGTGATCGCATTGACCTGGGCCGCGCTCCAGATGGCGAAGCCAAAGAATACCAGGATCACCAGGCTGATGACTAACAGGTCGGGCGTCAGAAATCGTTTTAGGACGGATGGTTTGGAAGGCGCCTGGGGATGGCGTGAATAGCCATTGGTTGAACTTTGCGGGACAACGCGTTCTACTCGGCGGGCCTGCTGGGCTTCGGCAAAACGCATCAGCATGGCTTCGGTGTCCAATTCCAGGAAGCGAGCGTAGTTGCTCAACATGCCGCGGCCTTGCGCCAGGGATGGCAGGTCATCTACTTTTCCAGCTTCCAGCGCCTTCAAGTAGTGCAGTCGGATGTGCAGGTGTTGTTCGATATCCGATAGTGAAATTCCCAGGATTTCACGGCGTTGGCGTAAATCCCCTCCGATTTCATGAAAAATTGTCCCGGAGGGCTTTAATTCTTCTTCTGCAACAGGTTCCGGCTCGGGTTCGTTTTCCTGGATTGGCTCGGGAAGTGGAGCTGGCTCAACTTCCGGTTTTTCGGAAGTGGAGGGAAGGCTTTCTGCGATGGGAAGCTCTTCAACTACTTTTTCAGGTTCCTGCGCGATGACCGAATTATTTTCCCACGCGATCATCAACGGTGAAACAGGCAGGCAGAGGAAATCGGCATACATGCGTAGAAAACCACGTCCCTGAACGTCGGATGGCAGCAGTTCACGCTGGTCACGTTCCAAAGCGTCCAGAAAGTGCGGGCGGATATGTAAGGCCTGAAAAACCTCATCAAGGGTCAATCCCTTTTCCAGGCGGGTTTTCTTGAGCAGTTCGCCGATTGTGTCAGACATGATTACCAGTATTATAACAAATGCCTGGGTGAGTCTGTCAGACCCGGATAATGATTCTAACGTCACATGTGCCGGGGTTATACTCCCCCGGCACATGTGACGTGTAATTTTGAATTATATGGTTTAGAAGGCCGAAAAAGATGGGCCTCAGGCGGCGGCTTCTTCTTCCGTGGCTTGTTCCTCAGCGGGAGCAGCTTTCTTCTCGGCAGCCGGCTGTTCACCTGCCACAACCGGTGACTCGCCTTCGCGGTGGACGAGGATCTTGACCTCAGGGGTCAGATCGACGGTCAGGCGGATGCGCGCCTTGTATTCGCCCAGCGTGCGGATGGGCTGCAATTCTACATTGTGGCGGTCGATCTTGGTATTCAACTTCTGGTTCAACGCATCGGCGACCATCTGGGGGGTGATTGAACCATACAATTTACCGGTTTCCCCGGCCTTGCTGGCGAAGGAGAGGACCACGCCGTTGACCTGTTCGGCCACACTGCCCATCTCGGTGTTGAGCGCATTGCGGCGTAGGGACGCCTGGGCGCGGATATGGTCGACCTGTTTCAGCGCGCCGGGCGTCGCCAGAACTGCCAGGCCCTGGGGTAACAGAAAATTGCGGCCAAACCCGTCGGCAACGCGTTTCACATCGCCGGCACGCCCTAGTTTATAAACGTCTTTCATTAAGAGAACTTTCATTGCTCAAGCCCTTTCGTAGAAAATATAGGATGGATTTACCGGAACGAAGGGTACAACGTTCCTGGACGGTGAATTTTACAAGAGATGAGGCCACCGGTCAACAACTTTCCGTTGACACAACTTGCCGTTGAACCG
>VFSW01005499.1_pt1 | contig 18704 bp, 12 predicted proteins | sample 5358111 | NCBI WGS metagenome assembly VFSW01 (sample SAMN11554181, study PRJNA540505) | mine drainage metagenome | isolation source: sediment from site ElyBrook_90M | place: USA: Ely Copper Mine, Vershire, VT | collected 2017 | reverse complement strand
CCCCCGCCCTTCCCCCGGGGGGGCGGGTGGGGGCCCGGCGGCGGGGGGGGGGTGGGCCCGGCGGGGGGCGGCCCTATCCCCCGGTTGCGGCCGGGCCCGGAGCCGGTCGGACAACGCGGCGGTGAGATTCGGCACGGCGTGACACTCCTTCGACGTCCCCCCGGTGCTATCAGTGTAGGGCCCGCTTTCATCTCGTCGCCGAGTCTGCGACACTGGGGCATGACCCAATCGACCCGCCGACTCACGACGGGTGGCGACGTTGCCACCGAGGTCGATGCGTCCACCCGAACGACGACGGAGACCAAACGACCGTGGAACGTCGTGGTTTGGGACGACCCAGTGACGCCGATGAGCGTCGTCGTCGTCATCTTCAAGAAGATCTTCGGGTACTCCAACAACAAGTGCACGCAGTTGATGCTGACCGTCCACCACGAAGGGCGTGCGGTCGTGTGGTCGGGCGAGCGGGAGCGAGCCGAGGGATACTGTGTGAAGATCCAGGTCGCGGGTTTGCAGTGCACCGTCGAGGAGGCCGCGTAGTGGCGACGAGGATGTTCGTGCGACGCCGCGACGGTCGGATCGAGGTGCGCCTCAACGACGCGGGGCGCTCGGTCGTTCGCGACGCCGTGCGACGAGTCGTCGCCGCGGAGAACGACGTCGACGACGAATGGCACGCGACGCTGAACGGGCCGATCGACCCGAGTCGCGATCAGGACGACCCCCTGCTCACCCTGGCCCGCCAGCACGACGTGGCGTCCAACGCGGAGCTTGCCCTGATGACCGTCGACGAGCCGTTCCTGAGCGAAGGCGAGGCGTGGTCCTGGCTCAGCACGCTCCAGGTCGCGCTCCGCGCTACCGCCAGCGCCCACGGGCTGGTCGACGCCGATCGGATGTCGGCCGCCGACGCGGCGGTGCGCGCGGAAGTCGAGACGCTGCAACTCCTGTTGTTCGCCATAGCGGAGGTCGTGTGACGGAGCCGTGAGGGCGTTCGTGGCGTCCCGCTGGTTGGCGGATGGGCCGACAACGTAGGCTGCGTGCATGCCGTCACGAAGAGTTCGCCGTCTTGTCGTCACCGCGCTCGTCGCTGGTGTGATCCCGTTCACCGCCGCCGTGGCCCTCGGGTCGACCAAGCCGACCGTGTCGACGGTGCTGGCGGCGGCCAAGAAGGCCGTCGTGTCGGAGAAGAGCGTGCACATCGTCGTCTCGTCGATTAGCGGCACGACGAAGAACCACGTTCGGGCCGATCTCGGCACCTCGAGCGGCCAGGAGTACTTCACGTCCGGCACGGCGACGATCTCGATCGTCGTCACGCCGAAGGACGCCTACCTGAGCGGCAACCCCAAGGGCCTGACGACGTTGATCGGGCTCACCGCCGCCCAACAGAAGAAGGTGGGCACCAAGGTCATCGTCATGAAGGCGGGGACCACGCCGTACACGAGCTTCCAATCCAACCTCACCGTCGTGGCCTTCGCGTCCTTCCTGCCGACGTCCAAGGGGGTATCGCTCGCCCGTGACCAGCACGGCGACTACGTGCTCTCGTGGTCCAAGGCGGCGACGAGCACGACGGTCAAGACGACGAGCGTGCTGACGATTTCGGGGGGGCGCAAGGCGCTGCCGATCACCGAGGTCGTGACCGGTTCGTCAGGCGGAGGCACGACGACCTTCTCACGGTGGGGCAAGTCGTTCACCGTGCCGGTGCCGAAGCAGTCGAACACCATCGCCTACTCCTCGGTGGTATCGGGGTGATCCAGCCGGCGTACGGCTGAGCGCGGCACCCCGTTTCATCAGGTACGGGACTGGCGTCGAGGTTCTTTGGACTTTCGGCCCTACCGGTCTATGGACTCGGGCGCGCGATTTCCACTAGATAGTCCATAGGCGAGGTGAGAAATCACGGGGGGTGTCATGGGTCAGTACCGCGACGCGTGGGAACGCAGCATCAAGAGTCCGAATGAGTTCTGGGGCGCCGCCGCCGCCGGGATTTCGTGGTACCAAGAGCCCACCGTCGTGCTCGACGAGTCGAAGGCGCCGCTCTACCGCTGGTTCAGCGACGGCGTCATGAACACGTGCTACAACGCGCTCGATCGCCACGTCGAGGCGGGCCGTGGTGCCCAGCGGGCCCTCATCTACGACAGCCCGGTGACGGGGATGAAGCGGGTCTACAGCTACGACGAACTGCTCGACGAGGTGTCGCGCTTCGCCGGGGTGCTGAGCTCGCTCGGCGTGACCAAGGGTGACCGCGTGGTCATCTACATGCCGATGATCCCGCAGGCGCTGATGGCGATGCTCGCCTGCGCGCGCATCGGCGCGGTCCATTCGGTGGTCTTCGGTGGATTCGCCGCCCACGAACTGGCCATGCGCATCGACGACGCGGCCCCGAAGCTCGTCGTGTCCGCGTCGTGCGGTATCGAGGTCAACCGCGTGATCGAATACAAGCCGTTGCTCGACGCGGCCCTGGACGAGGCCACGCACCGGCCCGACGGTTGCGTGATCGTGCAGCGCCCGGAGTCGGTCGCGACGATGCAGGCGGGCCGCGATCACGACTGGGACGAGCTCATGGCCACCGCGACGGCGGCTCCGTGCGTACCATTGCAGGCGACGGACCCGCTCTACGTCCTGTACACCTCGGGCACGACCGGTCGCCCGAAGGGCGTCGTGCGCGACAACGGTGGCCACGCCGTCGCGCTGACCTGGTCGATGCCGAACATCTACGACACGAACGCGGGTGAGGTCTTCTGGGCCGCGTCAGACGTCGGGTGGGTCGTCGGTCACTCCTACATCGTCTACGCGCCCCTACTCGCCGGCGCGACGACACTGTTGTACGAGGGCAAGCCCGTCGGCACCCCCGACGCCGGCGCGTACTGGCGCGTCATCGCCGAGTGGGGTGTGAAGACGCTCTTCACCGCGCCGACGGGGTTCCGGGCGGTCAAGCGCGAGGACCCCGAGGGCGCGCTGATCAAGGACTACGACCTCTCGAAGTTCAAGTACCTCTTCTTGGCCGGCGAGCGCCTCGACCCCGAGACGTACACCTGGGCGAGTGACCGGCTCGGTGTTCCGGTCATCGACCACTGGTGGCAGACCGAGACCGGTTGGCCGGTGGCCGCGAACCTGATGGGTCTCGAGGCGATGGCGGTGAAGCCCGGGTCGCCGACCGTGCCCGTGCCCGGTTTCGACGTCCAGATCTTCTCCGAGACCGGCGAGCCGGTGGGCCCGGACACGGAGGGTCTCCTCCTGATCCAGCTGCCGCTGCCGCCGGGGTGCATGGTCGGCGTTTGGGGTGACGAGCAGAAGTTCTTCGACACGTACCTGAGCCACACGCCCGGCTACTACCTGACTGGTGACGGGGGGCACTACGACAGCGACGGCTACCTCTTCGTCATGGGACGGGTCGACGACGTCATCAACGTCGCGGGGCACCGTCTCTCCACGGGGGAGATTGAGGAGATCATCGCGTCGCACCCCGACGTCGCCGAGTGCGCGGTCATCGGTGTCGCCGACACGCTGAAGGGCCAGGTCCCCAGGGGGCTCGCGGTCCTGAAGAACGGTGTCACCCGTGACCACGACGAGATCGCGGCCGAACTGGTCCAAAAGGTACGTGACCAACTGGGGGCCGTGGCCAGTCTTCGCCAGGTCGACATCGTCGGCGCCCTGCCCAAGACCCGTTCCGGCAAAGTGCTGCGCAAGTCGATGCGGGCGATAGCCGACGGCGTCGACATGCCCGTGCCATCGACGATCGACAATCCGGCGACCCTTGACGCGTTGCGGCCGGTGCTGCGACCTGAGGCTTAATCCTCGGGTCCGGCGTACCGGGTGAAGCGCGCCCGTTCGATGAAACCCGTATCTCGGTAGACGTTCTGTGCGACGACGTTGGCGCGCGCCACGCCGAGCCCGAGCCAGTCGACACCGCTCGAGTGCGCCGCGCCGACCAGCGATCGCACGACGCGGTGGGCGAGGCCCCGGCCGCGGTGGTCGGCGGCCGTGGCGACCGACGACACGACGTAGCGACCGGAGCGCCATCGCGTCAGCGCCGCCACGGCGACGAGTCGCGGACCATCATTGATGCCGTACCAGGCCACGATGTTGTCGTCGCCCGGCCAGGATGACGATTGGGGTGCGTCGTGGGAGAGCAGTCCGCTGATCGCTACGTCGTCGGCGATGACCTCGACGTCGAAGGCGTGCGCCGCGCACCGTTGGGCGTAGAAGTCCCACTCACCGCGCCGCACGAGCGATCCCGCCCGCTCTCCCCAACTCGAATCGACGACCAGACAGGCCCGCCACTCCGGGAGTGGTGTCGCCGCCGGGCCAACCACGAGTCCGAAGTGCTGTTCGAGGTCGGCGGTGAACCACAGGGCGTCACCATCTCGCTGGGCGCCCCCGAAGTGATCAGGATTGACGAAGAACTCCATCGGGTTCGCCTCTCCTAACAGCGACGACGCCCAGGAGAGAGCCAATGAGAGGTCGTGTGTCGACTCGGTCACGTGCCGACTGTACCGGAGGACTCATAACCGTTGGACGGGACCACGGCACCACCGGTCGCCCTTCGGCGGTCGACCGTCACTCGTCAAACAGTCTCGCCGTGTGGTGGGAGTCGGACAGCTCCCAGCCTCGACAATCGGTCGGCGATCGTGCGACGACAGGTGCGACGACGGCTGGAGAAAACGCCCTCATTGGCGAGCCACCGGCGGCCGGGGCCGGTAGGTCGGCCGCCCTGGCGGCTAGGACCGACGTCCGTCGCGAGAGGCAACGGCGATCAGAGGCTCAACTCACGCTCGATGGCGGCCAACTCCTCTGGCGAGCCCTGCACCTTGGGGCCCGTGAACCAGTGGCGCGCCGAGACCGCGTACCAAATTCCGGCGAAGCCCAGAACGACGACGACGGCCAACGGGGTGTAGTTGAAGGAACTGAGCGTCACTGGCGAGAACTGGGGCAGCATGAAGATCACGCAGATGAACACCACCCACACAATGGCTACCCAACCGAAGAACGGTCCCCACTTCCCGAGTCGCCACGGTCCCGGCGTGAACGCGGATCCATTGATCCGTCGAAGGAACACCGGAATGAGGTACGCGACGTAGAGCCCGATCACGGCGATCGAAGTGACGGCGCCGTAGGCGACGGGGCTCCACAGGTAGGGAACCGAGAGGATGAAGGCTCCCACCGCTCCGAACCACGCCGAATGAACGGGAACGTGGCGACGGGGCGAAACGTGGTGCCAGAACTTCGAGAACGGAACAGCGCCGTCGCGGCTGAAGGCGAAAATCATGCGAGAGTTCGCAGTCACCGACGACATGCCGCAGAAGAACTGAGCGCCAATCACGACAAGGATTAGGAGCTCGGCCAATACTCGACCGGCGGCGTACTGGAAGATGGTGGCCCACGGTACCGTCGCCGACGCGATGGCGGCGTAGTTCGTGAAGGCGACGCCACCGATAGTCACGGGGTAGTGGTGGGGAATGGCCATCGATACGCCCAAGAGCAGGATGAATCCGGCTACCAGTGAGATCCAGATGGAGTGGACGATGCCGCGCGGCCCGCCCGCACTGGCGTTGAGGGTCTCTTCGGTGACGTGCGCCGACGCATCGTAACCGGTGAAGGTGTACTGAGCGTTGAGTAGACCGATGAGGAACACGTAGAAGGGGATTGAGTACCCGGAGAGACCTGCGAACGCGTGCCATCCACTTGAGCCGAAGAGGAATGAGGCGCTCTGGTGGCTGTGCGAGGATGGTGCGCCGTACAGGATGGCAACGATGATCGCGACGCCCGCTAGGTGCCACCACACCGACACGTTGTTGAGCAGTGCCACCAAGCGGATTCCGAAGGTGTTGAGCAGTCCCTGCGCCAGCAAGATGACAGCCAAAATCGCAATCGTGTGTCCTCGCGAGAGCCAGTACGGCTGGTTGGTGAAGAGGGCGAGGAAGGCCGACACCGAGAACGCCGCGCCGAAGCTGATTCCCGCGGTGACGGCGACCTGGCCCAAGAGGTTGAACCAACCGGTGAACCACGACCAGATGGGGCCGCTCTTACCTGGCGCCAACTTGGCCGCCCAGTAGTACAGTCCGCCGGCGGTCGGGTACGCGGAGCAGATCTCGGCCATCGAAAGGCCCGCGAAGAGTACCAACGTTCCCACGAGCAGCCAGCCCCACAACATCGTCGGCGGCCCCCCGTGCTGGAGGCCGAAACCGTAGAGGGTGAGACATCCGGAGAGAATCGAGATGATGGTGAACGAGATAGCGAAGTTCGAGAAGTGGCTCATCGAACGAGTGAGTTCTTGCGCGTAGCCGAGGCGGTGCAATTGCTCCGTGTCGTTCGTGGAAACGCGCTCCGTACGCTCGGCCATGGTCCCCCCCCCAGGTCCCGGTCCACCGTCAACGGTGGTGGCGTCATCATACGGAGGGCGGAGGCGCCGCGCAACCCGGTTCGCTCAGTACGAGGGGATGTGCTGTACTGCTCGGAAGGGTCCCCGGCGTCAGCCGTCGTGGCGAGCGACGTTCCCATCGCCGGGCCGCCCCGGAAGCGAGTATCCAGGGCCGAACGGTCGTTGGAATCCGTCGCAGCGCCGGCGTCTCGGCGGTTCTACGTCGGGGACGAACCGACAACCGCGACGTCGCGGGACTCCGCGCACGATCGGCGACGTTCATCCCCGGTCGCCCATCCCGAGCCCCGTGCGCCCCGTCGCGGCTCCGGTAACGTGATGACGGAGAATCGAGTGGACGCAACGTCGGGTGGGAGGAACGATGTCGAAGGTGGCACCTGGTCGTGTGAGTCGCGACGAACTGCTGACCCTGGTCGATGGCGGCGAAATCGACACCGTGATCCTGGCCGTCACCGATATGCAGGGGCGTTTACAGGGAAAGCGCATTGACGCGCGATTCTTCGTCGATGCACTGGTGGAAGGACTGGTTGAGGGCTGCAGCTATCTCTTGGCGTCGGACGTCGACATGCGCACGGTCGATGGCTTTGCCCTGACGTCGTGGGAGCGAGGCTACGGCGATCTGGCCTTTCGCCCCGACTTCTCGACGGTGCGTCGCGTACCGTGGCATGAGGGGACGGTGATCGTCTTCGCCGACGTCGAGACCGTTGGTGGTACGCCGGTAGCGGTGTCGCCACGTCAGATCCTTCAGCGCCAGGTCGACCGTTTGGCGGACCGGGGTTGGACGGGACTCACCGGAACGGAGTTGGAGTTCATCGTCTTCACTGACAGTTACGAGGCCGCGTGGGCGGCCGGTTATCGGGGTATGACGCCCGCCAACCAGTACAACGTCGACTACTCGATTCAGGGAACGTCGCGGATAGAGCCGCTCCTCGGCCGAATCCGGCGGTCCATGCGCGGTGCGGGCATGGTGGTGGAATCGGTGAAGGGGGAGTGCAACTTCGGTCAACACGAGATCGCGTTCCAGTACGCCGAGTTGGTCGACAAGGCCGACGAACACGGGCTCTTCAAACTTGGCGCGAAGGAGATTGCCGCCCAGGAGGGTTACAGCCTCACCTTCATGGCCAAGTTCAACGAGCGCGAGGGTAACTCGTGCCACATTCACCTGTCGTTGCGCGACAGCGATGGACGGCCCGTCTTCGCCGGTGACGGACCGCACGGGTTCTCGCCGGTGTTCGAACGGTTCCTGGCTGGGCAGTTGGCGTACGCGCGCGAGCTCGCACTCTTCCTCGCTCCCAACGTGAACAGCTACAAGCGCTTCGTCGAAGGCTCCTTCGCGCCGACGGCGCTCCTTTGGGGGATCGACAACCGTACGTGCGCCTTCCGGGTCGTCGGACACGGACCGTCGATTCGCGTCGAGTGTCGGATACCCGGCGGCGACGTCAACCCCTACCTGGCGATTGCGGCGCTCGTGGCCGCCGGCCTACGGGGCATCGACGAATCGCTCGTGCTGGAGGCGCCCTTCGAGGGTAACGCCTACGTCGCCGACGCACCGCGCGTACCCACCTCGCTGCACCAGGCGCTGGCGCTGTTCGACGCCTCGACGGTGGCGCGCGACGCCTTCGGCGACGAGGTGGTCGACCACTACGTACATGCGGCGCGGGTCGAGGTCGCCGCGTTCGACGCCGCCGTCACCGATTGGGAGCGATACCGAGGATTCGAGAGGCTATGAGTACCACCGTTTCAATCATCAATCCGACCACGGAGACGGCGATCACCGACGTGACGATGCACGACGTGGCCGAGACCGACCGGCTCATCGAGCGGGCGTCGACGGCGTCGAGGGCTTGGCGGTCGGTCACTCCCGTCGAACGGGCACGCCTGCTGCGGCGATTCGCCGAGAACGTGGACAGCCACGTCGAGGAGCTCGCCCAACTCGAGGTGGCCAACTCCGGTCACACGATCGCCAATGCGCGATGGGAGGCGCGAAACGTTCGCGACGTCCTGCACTACTACGCGGGCGCGCCCGAACGACACGCCGGGCGACAGATCCCGGTCGCCGGAGGCGTGGACATGACCTTCTACGAGCCGATCGGCGTGGTTGGGATCATCGTCCCGTGGAACTTTCCGATGCCGATCCTGAGTTGGGGGATCGCACCAGCCCTCGCCGCGGGCAACGCCGTGGTTGTGAAGCCGGCGTCACTGACCCCTCTCACGGCGCTCCGCATCGGTGAACTGGCCCTGGAGGCGGGCATCCCCGAGGGGGTGCTGCAGGTGATCCCGGGGGAGGGGTCGACGGTGGGTGAGCGATTCGTCACCCATCCTCGCGTTGGCAAGATCTGTTTCACGGGTTCAAACGTGGCGGGACGGCGGGTCATGGAGGGATGCGCGGCGCAGGTCAAGCGCTTGACGCTTGAACTAGGGGGGAAGAGCGCCAACATCGTCTTCGCGGACGCGGACCTCGAGAGAGCGGCGGCGATGGCCCCCTACGCGGTGTTCGACAACGCCGGTCAAGACTGTTGCGCACGATCGCGCTTGCTCGTCCAGGCTGCGGCCTACGACCGGTTCATGGAGTACTTCGAGGCAGCGGTGAAGCGGGTGAAGGTCCTCGACCCGCGAGACGAGGCCAGCGAGATGGGTCCGCTCATCACCGCCTCGCAACGCCAGAGCGTGGCCGCGTACGTGGACGAGTCGACGGTCGCGTTCCGGGGCGGCGCACCGACTGGACCGGGGTACTGGTATCCGCCGACCGTTTTGGACGGCAGCGATCGGTCGCAGCGCTCGTACTGCGAGGAGATCTTCGGGCCGGTGGTCTCGGTGGTGCGCTTCGACGACGAAGCTGAGGCCGTCGCCATCGCCAACGAGGGACCGTACGGGCTGTCGGGATCGATCTGGAGCCGCGACATCGGTCGTGCGCTGCGCACGGCCCGAGGGGTCGAGACCGGGACGCTCTCGATCAACTCGAACTCGTCGGTGCGTTACGCCACCCCCTTCGGGGGGTTCAAGCAGTCCGGGCTGGGACGAGAGCTGGGCCCCGACGCGCTGCGGTCGTTCAGCGAAGAGAAGAACGTGTTCATAGCAACGGAGGAATGATGGGACGGTTGGATAACAAGGTGGCGATCATCACCGGTGCCGCCAGCGGTATCGGTCTGGCGACCGCCCGTCGGTTCGCGAGTGAGGGGGCCAAGGTCGTCGTCGCCGACGTCGCTGACGGAGCCGGGAACGACCTCGCCCGTGAGATCGGCGGGACGTACGTCCACGTTGACGTCGCCGATGAGGCGAGCGTCCAGGCGATGTACGCACGCGTCGTAGAGGTCTACGGCGGGGTGGACGTGCTCTTCAACAACGCGGGCATCTCGCCGGCCGACGATGACTCGATACTCACCACGGGCCTCGACGCGTGGCGGCGAGTTCAGGACGTCAACCTCACGTCGGTGTACCTCTGCTGCAAGTACGGCATTCCGCTGCTGCTCGAACGCGGTGGCGGGTCGATCATCAACACCGCCTCCTTCGTGGCGGTGTTGGGCTCAGCGACGTCGCAGGTCTCGTACACGGCCTCCAAGGGTGGCGTGCTGTCGATGAGTCGCGAGCTCGGCGTACAGTTCGCCCGTCAGGGGATCCGCGTGAACGCCCTCTGCCCGGGACCGGTGAACACCCCGTTGCTTCGGGAGCTCTTCGCCAAGGATCCCGAGCGCGCCGCCCGTCGACTCGTCCACGTCCCGATGGGCCGGTTCGCCGAACCGGAGGAGATCGCCAGCGCCGTCCTGTTCCTAGCGAGCGATGACTCCTCCTTCATCACCGCGTCGACGTTCCTCGTCGATGGTGGTATCCAGGCGGCGTACGTCACCCCGTTGTAACGCCGTCTCCGGGTGGGGTGAAGTATTCGCTTAGATACTTCTCCCCTTCGTCGGCGAAGACGCTGATGACGGTGGCGCCGTCGGCCAGGTCGTCGCGCACGCGACGGGCGACGACGAGGTTGGCGCCGGAGCTCGGGCCGACGAGTATGCCGAACTCGCGCGCGAGGCGGCGCATCTCGGCGATCGCCTCCTCACTCGTCACCGCGATCACCTCGTCGACGAGGTCAGCGTGGCGGCGGTAGATCGGCGGAACGAAGCCGTCCGAGATCCCTTCGATACGGTGCAGGGCGACGTCGCCGCAGACGATGGTGCTCGACTCGCTCGGTTCGAGGGCGACGATACGCACCGAGGGGTTCACGGCTCGCAGGGCCTGCCCGACCCCGATCAACGTCCCGCCCGTCCCCACCCCCATGACGAAGGCGTCGGGACGCCGACCTTCCGGGAGCTGCTCGATGATCTCGCGCCCGAGCCAGGTGCGGTTCTCCTCCACGTTCCACTCATTGGAGAACTGGTGCGGGGCGAAGTAGCCGGCCAGCTCACCGAGTCGTTCAGCCTCCTGGAGCGCGTCGTTGACGTGGAAGGTTCCGACTGTGCGAAGTTCAGCCCCGAAGGCGCTCGAGATGGCGGCCCGCTCGCTGCTGAGCCCTTTGGGCATGATGACGAGCATGGCGTAGCCCTTCACTGCCGCCACCATGCTCATCGCGTTACCCGTGTTGCCGCTCGAGGCCTCGACGATGGTGTCCCCGGGTTGGAGCAGGCCCTCGCGTTCGGCTCGTTCGATGATGTAGCGCGCCATGCGCGCCTTGATCGAGCCGGACGGGTTCAGGTACTCGAGTTTGACGAACACTCCGTCGATCTCCACCAGCGGCGTGTCGCCGATGGCGTCGAGCACGGTCAGCCGCGTAGTCGCCACGGTTCGCTCCTCCATGTCCTCTAGTGGACAGATTATGCTCGCGCCGACGCCGACGCCGACGCCGATCCCGGTGCAGTGTTCAGCTCGAGGTGGTCGAGCGTGAACCTCGCTTCTCATAGAGACCGAAACCCGCTTGACTGCGCACCAGTCGGTAGTCGCCCTCGATCTGGCGTAGCACACCTCGGGAATTGTTGGGGCCCAGGGGAGTGGGGAGCAGCAGGTATGTCACCTGGCTCGCGACCGGGAGCCTCGCTCCCGTGTCGTTCAACAGTCCCCAATTCGATGCGCTGAAGGGGTTGGGCCACACGTAGACCTGGGCCCGATGGTCGAGGTGTGCCACGAGCGGGTACCACGCGGTGACGACGGCGTTCGGGGGCACTTGTTTCTCCAGTGCGTTGAGTGCGTTGATGGAACTCGATGGCACCCAGCCGGTGTAGGGCCGGTTGACTGAGAACGGTGCGTAGCCCCAAAGGGCGCATGACCAGACCGCCGCACCCAGAGCAACGATGGTCATCGCACCGCGCCGTCGGACGACGGTCTGTTTGGTGATCGCGTAGAGCGTGCCGAGCACGAGAACCGGTGCCAACGTCACCGAGTACTGGTACAGGATCTGATGCATGTAGGGGTCAGAGCTAAAGACGTTCTCCGCGACGACGAGGACGCCGATGAGGGCGATCTCGGGCGCGAACAGAAACATGAAACCAACCGTGGAACCGAGCTGCCAGAGATAGAAGGGACGACCCTGCGAGCCAAGGTAGGACCAGAGCCGACCGGGCCGGTGGATAAGGGTGCCGAGCAGCCCCGTGACGCCCCCGAAGGGAATGCGCGAACTGTAGAAACTTGATGAACCGAGTAGCCAAGGAATGATCAGCCAGTTGGCCACCATCGCCCAGAGCGCCGACGCTGCGACGATTGACCATCCCAGTACGCGATCTCGCCGCAAAGCGACCCAGACGCCCAAGGGAACGACGAGTAGCGCCGCATCCTCCTTCACCATCAACGCGAGCGCCACCATCACGACGAGCAGCACCGATCTGCGTTCGACGGCGGCGTAGATTGCCAGGCTGATGAGGAGAACCTGGAACGCCTCAGGATGGAACTGATCGAGGTTTCCCTGCTGTAAGAGGGGATTGAAGAGGTAGGTCGCCACCAGCGATGTTGCGACGAACGTGCTCTTCGCGTATTTGCGCGCAAGTAGGTAGATGGGGACGGCGGGACCCGCCAGCAGGAGCGTCTGCAGGATCAGAAGACCCTGGGGCTCAGGGAGTAATCGGTAGACCGGCGCGAAGAGCAGCAGAACGAACGACGTGTGGTCACCGAAGAGATTGCGTCCCATCACCGTGACGAATGGCACCTGAAAGTGTGAGATCAACCACAAGCCCTGATCGAAAATCGCGAGGTCGAAAGGCGGGTAACTGTACTGGTAGTACATCCGGAGACTCAGATGGATAAACCAGCCAACGTAGGTGGCGACAAGCAGCGTCGCCGCGATGTGCGGCATCTTCGCCATGGGAGCCGTGGCTCGAACGATCCGATTCGAGATTGCACGCGTGACGAGGCGGGCGGACTTCACTGGTCGCGACCGGCGCCGTTCGATGCCAGACACGCTCCACGACTCGTCACTCATTGGCATGAAACTAATAGGAGCGAACGTTGAGAATCTACGGATTCTGGTAATGCTTGGGGAACGGGACTCCGCAACGCTCTCGTGTGCCCTGGGCGTTTTCGCCGGACGGCGACGCTCGCCTCGACGTCTCCGATGTCCTGACCGAGCGAAGGTTCCGGTCGCGACGAACCTTCGCCAATGCCTCCACGTCGCCGCACTCGTGGCGCGCCCATCAGGTGTCGATACTCCATCGGCCCGCAGCGGCTTCGCCGTCACGTTGTCGGCTGGACTTCAAGCGTCTTGGCACCGAGCATCGTATTGTGACCCGGCTTCATTTCGCTGCTCTCCGAATCCACCGGCCGCTCCCTCAGCGTCTTCAGTCGACGCTATCGAGGGCCAAAGTGACCAGGATCAGCGGTCACGATGCCGAGGCATCAGTTGCGACTCTTTGAAGCTCGGGGCCATCCAACCTGCTGTTTTGGGGCAGAGTTCTACTCACGTGCTTGAAGGATAGATTCGCATCTCACGCCAATCGCATGGCTTTCGAAGTCGGTAGTCATTGCACCGCCCGTCGAGCGGCGCGAACCTCTGGTGAAAGGTGGTCGAGTTGCCAGTGGATCTCGACGCCGCCGGCGTCTGGCCCGTCCGGGGCGGCGAGTCCGACGGCGTGAGCTGCGTATGCGGCCGCTCCTATTGCGTGCGCCCCCATGTCAAACCCCGACGGCTTGCCCTGCGGAGCGGGCCGCAGCGGCAGCGGAGGAAGCCGTGACGTAACCCACGGCGACGCCACCGACGAATCGACGGCGAATCTCTCCGGCGGTGTTCAACTCTCCCCGGGCAAACGCGCGGGTCCGGGCGATGAGGGCTCGCGAGCGGTCGTCACCCGGAGATTCGGCCTCAAACAGCGCCAGAACGTCTTCTGCGCAGTCGGCGGCCCAATCGGCGACAAGACGTCGGTCGGCTTCGCTGAGTGTCGGAGGAGATCCCATCAGTCCGACTCGATATAGGCAAGGAGAGTATCCCGCCACTTCGCTAACTCCACCTCGCAAAGATCTGGAAACTGTGTCGTAGCATGCCGTCTATGAATATCATCGTGACCTCACTGAAGGGCGGTGTCGGGAAGTCGACGTCCTCCATTTACCTTTCCGCGGCAGCCGTAGAGCGGGGCTACGACCCCGTAACACTCATCGACGCCGACCCCCAGGCGTCGTCAGCCGAGTGGCTCGAGACGTGGCCCTATCCTGGTGTAACGGTCGTCGAGGCCCCGTCGGAACGCATGGCGATTCGGGCCATGGGTCGAGTCGAGGGCCTGGGTATCGTGGACACGCCTCCGGGTAACGAACGGGTCACTCAGGCGACCGTCGCCATGGCGGACGCGGTCGTTATCCCCACCCGCGCGGGTGGTGTCGAATACTCGCGCGTGCTCGTCACGCTCGAGTTGATCCCCGCTCGGATTCCGCGAGGCGTCGTAATCTGTGCCGCGCGACTGGGCACGAACGACCTCGAAGCAGCGATCGCCTGGTGGAAGGAACAGAAGGTGGAGATCTGGGGAGTGATCCCTGAACGCGTCGGCATCGCCGCCGGACCCGAAGCGCGCCTCAACCGCGAAGGCCTTGAGGGTTACGACGGCGTGCTGCATCGAGCACTGCGCGGGTGGCGGTAAGGCACAACTCGTGGCGTGACGTGGCCAGCGACAAGGCGTACGCCTGGTTAGAGGAAAATCTCCAAACTGGTCCGCCCGCTGCGGTGCACCCGAAGGCTCACTGCTCGTGGTGACGGGAGACAACCACGAACATGAAGGTCTTCTCGAGGTGGCTCGGACTGGATTCATGAAGTCTTTCCAACGAGGGTGTCCGGTATGGGCTTCGACATAGCGCTCAGTCACTCGAGCGAAGCGGCCCTTGCGCTCGGATAACTTGGGGGTCACGACAACCGGAAAGCCCGGTGGGATGAGTGGTCCATTCAGCCTCACGCAATGACGGAATGCGTCGCTCGCTCGGCGTGCTATCCCAGCCTTCCAAGGCGAACGAAGTACACCGCGCTACGCCAAGGAGTTCGAGATCGCCCATAAGAACTCAAGTCCGTCGGTGAGCGTCCGAGTCGTTCAACCAGTGATAGCGGCGTCGTCCCCGGCGGACGCGCTTCCCCTGATCGGGCCGTCGCGCATCGAGACGACGGGTCTGGCAACTCGATCGCCTCGCCGGCTGACAGAGTGGTCTCGTCGACGTCGCTACGGATTCGTCGTGGCCGGCGCGATCTACCTCGCCCTCTCGCTCTATCTGTGGAGTCGGGTCTGGCTCACCGGCGATCCGTCGACCATGACGACGTGCGCCTGCAGCGATCCCGCCCAGCAGTTGTGGTGGCTAGCGTGGCTCCCTCAGGCACTCCTGCACGGCCACAATCCGTTCTACTCAGACGCACTGTTCGCCCGTTTCGGTGGTATTAGCGCAATGTCGAATACGAGTTGGATGTTGCCGGCGTTGGTGTTATCGCCCATTACGTTGCTTTTCGGCGCCATCGCGTCGTCCAATGCGGCCGACTTAGTGGCCCCCGTCGTGTCGGGAGTGGCCGCATTTGCGCTGGCCGCTCGGTTCGTTCAGAGCTTCTGGGCTCGAACCGTGGCCGGTGCCGTCTTCGCGTTCTCGCCCTTCTTCATGGCCGGAGTCGTCCTCGGACACCTCAACTTCACCTTGGTCGCCTACGTTCCGCTGGCGTTACTGGTGGGCGACCGGCTCCTGCGCGCTGAGATCAAACCCGTTCGCGCTGGGCTGCTTCTCGGACTACTCACGGCGGCCGAGTTCTTCGTCGGCGTTGAGGTCATCGTCTTCACGGTCATTCTGGCCGGTGCGCTGCTGCTCGCGTTCATGCTGATACGGCGGAGCGCCTTCGCGGCAGCGATCCCGGGTCTACTGATCGCTGGCGCGACCGGACTTGGTGTTTGCGCGGTCGCCCTGGGGTACCCGATATGGGTCACGCTCTTCGGCCGGGCCCACGTCATGGGGCCCTACTGGTCGGGCGCCGGCTCGACCACTCGGTACTGGCCCAGAGTGCTGCAACATCTCCGCGACGTGGTGCTACCTCGCCCCCACGTGTTTTCGCCGTCTCGAATACTGGCCGAGACGGGTTACACCGGTGCGCGCGGACCGGGATTGGACTACGTGGGTCTGGGCATCGTGGTCGTGCTGGTGCTCTGTGCCCCCGTGGTTCGCCGGCGGAGTCTGTACGCAATCTTGGCCGTGGCCGCCGTGATCTGCACGCTCCTGGAGTTGCCACCACCTGGTCTGTGGCGCGCCATTCCCGTCGTGGGTTCTGCGATGCCGTCGCGCTTCGCGTTGGTCGTCGCGCTGGTGCTGGGTCTGATGCTGGCGCTGGTCATCGACGGTTGGGTGAGGCCATCGCGGCCGTGGGCTCGTCGACTGAGTCAGCGTTTCGGACGGCGGGCCGGACACGTCGCGGGCGCGGTCGTCGTATTCGTCGCGCTCGCGCCGGTCGCCGCCACGTACTCGGTCCCCTTCGTCGTCCAGTCCGCGACCGTCCCGCGCTGGTTCGTCGACGCCTCCTCTATGGCAACGAGTGCGACGCCACTCCTCATCCTCCCCTTCGGGAGCGATCGGGCCGAGTCCATGGCCTGGGAGGCCGAGACGGGCATCCACTCACAACTCGTGTGGGCGTACGGCTTCGTTCGCGGAGCCAACAACGTCGACGAGTACCGATCGTCGCCTCCCGTCGCCGCGTTCCTTCAGCGAGTGACGACATCCGGCACCGCACTCACCGCCTCTCAGAGCCTTCGTGTCGCTGCGATTCTCGTGCGCTGGTCGCCACTCGAAGTGGTCCTCGTGAAGTCGCTGACACCGCCCGCCGCGGCGGCCAGCCTTCGCCGGATCCTCGGGCCACCGACGAGCGCCAAGGCCGGTGCAGAGATCTGGATGGTCGACCGCTGATCGTGCACGACGACGGTGCGCTTCAACGATGGAGGGGAGTACCGAACTCGGGCTACCGCGACCTCGGTAAACCTCCAGCGAGTTCCCCTTCGACCATCTCCGTTGGTGAAAGCGCAAAGGCAACGAGGTCTGGGCGCAGCGGTGGTGACGGCCAAGCCGACTTGTAGTGGCCAGCCCTAGGGTTGCTCGACGGAGTCCACGGCGAGGTTGAGGCGCGGGCTCTGTCGTTAGTTAGATGCGCGTTCGTACGGCAAGCACGCCGAAGTCGCGGTTTCCCTATCTGTTACCCGCTCAACCGTCGCTTCTTCGGGGAGTGGCCAGCGGCCAGGCGTGCGCGCAACAACCTTGGTGCGCCGGCCGGGACTTGAACCCGGAACCTGTTGATTAAGAGTCAAATGCTCTGCCAATTGAGCTACCGGCGCGAGTCGAGTCTATACCGTCGCGCCGATCGTCGACTGGCTAACGGTGTTGAATGGCCTTGACCTCGAGGAACTCTTCGAAGCCGTACTGCCCGAGCTCTCGCCCGATACCCGACTGCTTGTACCCGCCGAACGGTGCGACCACGTTGAAGGAACCGCCATTGATCTCGACCTGACCGGTTCGGATCTTGCGAGCCACCTCGAGGGCCTTCTCGTCGGTCGCCGCCCAGACCCCGCCGGCGAGGCCGTAGATCGAATCGTTCGCAATCGCCACGGCCTCCTCCTCGGTGTCGTACGGGATGATCGAAAGGACGGGTCCGAAGATCTCCTCCTGGGCGATCGACATGTCGTTGGTGACGTCGGAGAAGATCGTGGGCTGCACGTAGTAACCCTGCTCGAGACCTTCGGGCGCCGTGATCCCGCCGCAGAGGAGGCGCGCACCCTCGTCCAGACCTTTCGAGATGTAGTCCCGGACCCGTTGGAGCTGCGCGGCGCTGACGAGCGGACCCAGCAGACTCGAACCGGTCACGGGATCGCCGGGTTGGAAACCCACCACGGTCGCGAGGGCCACCTCTTCCACCTCCGCGAGACGAGAACGGGGCACCACCATACGCGTCAGGGCCGAGCAGGTCTGGCCGGAGTTGAGGTAGCACTTGAAGATCCCGTCGGCGACGGCCTTGGGGAGGTCGGCGTCCTCCAGAATGATGTTCGCCGATTTGCCGCCGAGCTCCAGGGAGACCCGCTTGACCATCTCGGCGGCGATCTGCATGACGCGCTTGCCCGCCCTCGTCGAACCGGTGAAGGTGACCATGTCCGTCTTGGGGTGAGCGACGATCGCCTCGCCGACGACCGGCCCCAGGCCAGTGATCATGTTGAAGACCCCCTTGGGCAGCCCGACCTCGTCGATGATGTCCGCCAGGAGGAAGGCGTTCACGGGGGCGACTTCGCTGGGCTTGAGCACCACCGTGCATCCGGCCGCGAGGGCGGCGGCGACCTTGTTGGCGATCTGGTGAAGCGGGTAGTTCCACGGCGTGATCGCGGCGACGACTCCGACCGGCTCTCGCACCAACGTGGAGTTCCCGACCTCCTCCTCCCACGCGAAGTCGGCCGCCCGTCGAGCGTTGTCGGCGAAGGTCGCGATGGGCAGACCCACCTGGATCCCCTTGGCGAGCATGAGTGGCATACCGACCTCGTGGGCGATCGTCAGCGCGATGTCGTCACTTCGTTCGGCCAGTTTCTCCGAGATCCGCTGCAGGTACTCGGAGCGCTCCTTCGGGCTCGTGTTGGACCACGGGGTGAACGCCGCCGCCGCCGCCTCGACGGCGCTGTTCGCCTCCTCGACGGTGCCGAGGGGGACCGTGGCGTAGAGCTCGCCAGTGGCCGAATCGGACACGGGCAGCGTCTCACCTGACCTGGCGGCCACCCACGATCCGTTGATGAAGAATGAATCCCGTTTGATGGTCATGACTCCCCCTTCGGGGACCGCTCTGGGGCCCACGAGGGAGAATCTACACGGACGCGTCGAGGTGGCGACGTCGAAGACGGTCCACGTGGGGTGAGCGACGGGGGTCGAACCCGCGACCTCCAGGACCACAACCTGGCGC
>VFSW01005498.1_pt1 | contig 18704 bp, 37 predicted proteins | sample 5358111 | NCBI WGS metagenome assembly VFSW01 (sample SAMN11554181, study PRJNA540505) | mine drainage metagenome | isolation source: sediment from site ElyBrook_90M | place: USA: Ely Copper Mine, Vershire, VT | collected 2017 | reverse complement strand
CTGCAAGCGCTGGGCTTCATGGTGGGCGACATGAACGGCATCGAGGAGGCGCTGCTCACGTTGCGGATGCAATCCCCCGCGAAGTTCGTGGAAGCGCTCAGCGTGCCGATGCTGCTCGAAGGCATCGACCCTGCGGAGTACACCATCGCTGCTGATGTGGCAAGCGCGTACAATCGCGCAGGGAAGGGCAAAGCTGCGCAGACCCCCATCACCACCCAGAATGTATTCACCGGGCTTGCGGCTGGCATCCTCGCCATGTACGGCACCGGTCCAGGCGCTCTACCGGGTGGAGCGACCGCCAGCGCCGTGGCCGCTGCGAACACGACCGCACAGGTGGCAATGGTCCGCCAGCAGGCAGCGAGCAATGTGGCGATGATTTTCGGCGGCATTGCCGTTATTGTCGTGATCGTGGTGGTATTGGTGATCGTGATGCGCAACAAGAAGAGCTGATGGGACGCCCGATCACCACAAGCCAATTCGTGAAAGGCAAGGTCGGAGGCTTCCCCGACCGCGACCCCTTGAACGAGGTGCATGTCGAAACGGGCCAAAAAGCGCCGTGGCGCAAGAAGCCCACCACGGTGCAGGAAGTCCTCGACCGCATAGCGGTGGACCGCGACTTCCTGGTAAACCTCATTGTATGGAACAACCCCCTCGCCGTGGCCGAGCACGTGCGCACAGCCTTTGGCGCGAGCGCGGAAACCGCCGCCGCATGGGCAGGCAAAGACCTCATCGGCTTCATCGCCGTGATGGAACGCGCGGAGCAGGACGCCGTGGTCAACGTGAAATGGATCTACGGTGTGAGCGGCGCGCTGATGGATGATACCATGCGCCTGCTTGCCGCCCACCTGGAGGAAATAGGCCCGCCCAGAGGGGAGAAGATCGTCCAGCTCATCGTGATGGGCCTCTTGATGGGATACGCCGCATACAGCAGCGCACAATCGCAAGCGGATGCGAAACGCGCCGCCGAAGAAGATGCGCAACGCCAAGCCGCAGCCGCCGCTGCGAATACCTCGAAAAAAGCGGCGATGCTGAAGAAGAGCATCAACATCGCGCTCATCGTGGTAGTGGTGGCCATCATCGCATTCCTCATCTGGAGATCCGGCAAGAAGTGATGGGAGCTGCAACCAACATAGCGAACACCACGGGCATCCCCAAGCGCACACTCACACTCGTGCTGGTGATACTAGTGCTCATCGCACTGCTCATCCTTTACCGGAAAGGACCGAGCTGGTGGGCACAACTCTTCAGGCGCGACCTGGGTGACTACAGCAACCCCACGCCGAGCGACACGCGCAAGAAGGAACTCGAAGAGTTCGCGCGCGAAGGCTTCCGGGACATGAGCGGGTTATTCCCCGGAGACAAGGAAGTATGGATGGAAAAGCTGAACGCGCTGAACGATACCGAGTTGAAGTACACGGCGGAATTTTTCCCCTCCGTGGCTGATGGCGGTAGCCTGAAGCAATGGATCGATGATGAGCTGATGCCTTTCGCCTCTATCGATGAAACGCTCATCGCCCGCCTCAACCAGATGAACCTCTGACCTCTCTGTCGCCCTGAGGACGCCGAAGGAACCAACCGAAAAACCAACAACACAACAACACAATGGACACTCCTGCAATCATCACCGGAAAGCGTATGCACCCCATCATCGGGTTCATCATCCTCGTCATCGCCATCGTAGTCGCCATCCACGCGGCTGATGCGCTGGATCGCGTAATCAGCAAGTGGCGCGTGGCCAAGGAAGTCGACAACAACAAAGTCGTGGCCGATGCGCAAGGCGCATCGGTGAACAACCCCACGGGTGTTAAGTGAGCGCAGCCGGTTATTGAACATCACGCCTCCAACCGCTGACCACATGGCCTTGAACCCCATTGCCGCTGAAGTGACGGACCTGCTTTCGCAACTGGCCGCTGCGAAAGCGCGGCTCACGGCGCTGAACAATCAGCGCACTGTGTTAGGGCTGACATATCAGACGGATAATCCTCTCATCGTGGCGAAGGATCGCGAAGTGCAGGATCAGGTCGCCGTTGTCAACCAGCTCACAGCACTGGTGGCCGCCAAACAAAAGGCGATGGAGGAATTGGATTCCGCGGCCGCCGAAGCTGTGCGGAATGGCCTGGACCCCTCCTCAGCCTACCAGAAAGCACTTGCGGACACGCAACGCGCCACCGGCGCGAAGTATGTGTACTATGCCGTGGCCGTGGTCATTCTCATCCTGGCCATCGTGTACTTCATCCGCAAGCGCAAGAGATGAAGCACAAGGGCTTGCTTATCGGCGCGCTCGTAGGGGCGGTGCTATTGCTCGCATACCAGAACCAAGGGATGCTCAAAGCGAAATACGACCAGTTGAAAGCCGCCGCCAAAGTCGCACAGGCGAACGTGAAACTCCCGTGAGAACCGCCATCGCTCTCTCCGCCTTCACCATCGCCATCATCCTCGTGGCCATCGCCATTGCCTTGCACGTCAAACAGCTCAGAGCAACAGCTCCATCAGCATGAAAAAGCTCATCATCATCGGGGGCCTCATCGCACTCGCCATTGCCGCGCGCATCGCGTGGGTGAAGTTCCAGGCTAAGATGCAGACGGCGCAGTCACCACCCCGCGGCCTCAACGCTGACACGAACCGCGCACGCGAAAAATGAAGCGCCCGGCGGTCTATATCCCGGTCGGGCTGCTGGTGCTCATCCTCATCACCGCATTCATCCTCACGCGCAAGAGCGTGCTGGTGCCACTGGCCATGAAAGCCGAAAAGCGCAACCACCCGGAGAGCGATGTGGATGAGGCCGCCTTCCAGACCTTCCAGACCAGTACGCTGCTGGGCATCGCATTCAACTTTTGACCGATGCTCATCAGCTCGAATGGCCTCAAGAAACTCATGCTGCGAGAAGGCTCACGGGCCACCGCGTACAAGGACAGCAGAGGCATCGACACCATCGGCGTAGGGCACGTGATTCTGCCGGGTGAAGAGTGGATGCTCACGGCAACACTCACCGAAAAGCAGATAGAGGAACTGCTCGCAGTTGATAGCATGGTGGCACAAGATGCCGTGAACGCGGGCCTCACCACCAGAGTATCGCAGCCGCAATTCGATGCACTGGTGAGCCTCACCTTCAACATCGGCGCGCACGCCTTCGCCACCAGCACGCTGCTCGCACGGATCAATGCCAAGGCACCGGCTGAAAGCATCACGCAAGCCTTCCGCATGTGGAACAAGCCCCCTGAGATCATCCCGCGCCGGGAAACCGAAGTGCAACAGTATTGGTCTCACCTCCACACGCTCATCCTGCTGCTCCTCCTCATCGCCGCTGCGCTGATGGGCACGGGCGGCACCCTATACCTCACGGCATGAAACCCGGAGCGAACACCTGGTTGAGCGGCCTCGTGAGCGCGTTGGTCATCACCGGCACAACGGTGGCAAGCCTGAGTGCGGACATCCACCATACAGTACGCGACGAAGTAAAGAGCGCCACCGCCTCGCTCACCGATACCATCGCTCACCGCATGGAGAACGCCATCGCCGTGATCACCCATCGCGCCGATACCGTTACTGTGCGCGCCATCGGCACCATCAGCGACAGTCTCAGCCATCAGCTCGCCGCGCAGCCCAAGCCACGCGAGCACATGCAAACGCTCATCGTGGCCGCGCCCCCAGACCTCGCACGCGACAGCGCACGCGACGAAGCGGTGGCCCGCATGAACTACTTCGCCCACACTCTTCTTATGGAGATGATCCGCAACCGCACCGAGCAGCAGGCTTGGCGCACTGAGATGCGCAAACGCGGCATCGCCGCCGCCGAGCCGAAAGCCCAAAACAACGGACACTGACATGGCCACGCAACCTTTCAACTCCTTCCTCGCGATGTACACGCCATTTTCCGGTTCCGCGAACTCGCTCGTACTGCACGCAGCGGACACGGCTTACAAAGTGAGCACCCTGTTCGCAGGCCAAGCTGACTTCGCCACGGCCGTGCTGGTGACTGCTAGCCCGAACAACACCATCACCAAGTTCTGGTTCAACTTCGATGATACCTACATCGGAACCCCGCCGGGTGCCGCGATGGCCGGCTTCCAAGCCATCGACTGCACAACAGCACAGCTCATCGCCATCAACGCCGATCAATGGAACTCGCTCATCATCATTCCGGCGTTCGGGCAGGTGGGCGACCAGAATTGGAACTTGCAATTTTTCACGGGCAACCCATAGCGCATGGGCTTCACCGTTCACGGGTCGGGGAGCAGGGGCCAAGTTGAACCACCAGCCATCGCACTCGCGTGGCAGTGGCCGAGCTTCGCCGTAGGCGGCAGCACCCCGCCACCGCCACCACCCCTCGGCGCTTTCTACGCGATATGGAACGCCACCACAGTGTGCATTTTCGCGGGCCGCTCCACCACCGGCTACATCGCGGGTACCATCGCCGGAGGTGCCACGCTCATCTTCGGCTCGGGCAACCCCGCAGTGGACATTGTATGCACACTTCCGTGCACCGGAGCAACGCCGAATAATGTGGCGGTGTGGAGCGCAACCAGCGCCGTGAGCAGCATCGAAAGCGGCAACCTCACCCGGCTCAACGTTGGCACAGACTACGGAGGTGCGCAGTTCAGCAATATCGATGTGAGCGCATGCCTTTCGCTCATCGAACTGCGGGCCAACGGCAACACGTTGCAGACCACCCGGCCAACACTCACCGGCCTCACCGCACTTGCCAATCTCTACCTCAATGGCACGAGCATCACGACCGCGCCGAATACATCGGACTGCACATCCTTGCAGTATTACGACCTGCAATCCACCCTCATTGTGGCACCACCCGATGTGAGTGCGAACACGGCGCTCATCTATCTCAACCTCTCCAACTGTGTGGACTTGGACACGCCACCAGACTGCACAGGGTTGGCGGCATTGCAGCAGCTCTACATCACCAACAGCATCATCACCGCAAGCCCAACGCTAACGGGATGCACCGCGCTGCTCACCCTGAGCCTATCCAATAATGGCTCGCTCATCACCGAGCCAACCCTCACCGACTGTACCGCGCTCACCACGCTCACGCTCACCAACTGCCCCATCACTACCGCGCCGGTGGTCACGCAGAGCACAGCGCTCATCAAGTTGCTGCTCAATGGCACATCCATCACCGCACCGCCATCGCTCACCGGCCTCACCGCATTGGTAACGCTCAGCATTCGCGACACCCCGCTTGCCACTGAGCCTGCACTTGCCGGCCTCTCCTCCATCACCCAGGTGGACTTGAAAAACACGGCGATGGCATCGGTGGACCTGATCTTCATCAAGTTGAACGCCACGCCCGCACCCGCCAACGGCAACTGCAACACAGGCGGAGGCACCAGCGCCGCACCAACGGGTGCCAGCGCCGCCGCACGCGCATCGCTCATCGCCAACGGCTGGTCCATCACCACGAACTAACCACCCTCCACCATGACCATCGACACCACACTCGTACAGAACGTGCAGAGCAGCGGCATCATCGACACCATCACCAGCGCACTGCCGCATGGCGCAAGGCAGCTCATCGGCGCGCTCATCGCCACCGCCATCACTTGGTTCATCGCCAACGCGCGCGGCAAAGCGCAGCGGAGGAACAACCCCACACCACCCGCACCCTGAGCCGCCAACAGTGCAACTCCCCGAGCGCGCATCGCGCAACGCGCCTTCCCCAGTTGCATGTGACCGACCAGGCACCACCATTCCCAGCTCAGTCACCGTGACTTTCCAAGAAGCGAACCGCTGAGCGCGGACACTTGTTCGCACATGCGATGCGTAATCACCCATCGCTCATCGGAAACGCGCCAGCGGCGCACATCACTTTGTCGGTGCCAGTTTGGTGAGCTCGTCGAAGAACACTTCGCGCATGTCCTTCCTCCCGTTCGGGCGCACCACCTCCACCAACGCCTTTTCGCCGCGCGTGCCCACGATGGTGCCAGTACGCATCACGCCACCTTGCCGGAACGCAACGCGGTCACCCGGCTGTATCGCCACGCCGCCTGTAGCACTTGCCGGCATACTGCCATCGGTCGGTGGCACAGTGCCCCACACATCGCCCACCACCTTCACCCGTGTCGCATCACCGTTGGTGAACAGTTGCACGTTCATCATGTATTCCCCCGAAGGGTAGCGCTTCACCGCATTGGCCACCGCGCTTTCTAACGTATTATGGTCCGAGCCGTGAGCCTTGCCTTCTACGCCTTTTGCGAGGAGTTGGTACTTCACGCCGCTATCGATGTTGCGCGTGCTCAACATGTTCAGTGTGCCGAGCGAATGGTAATCGCACGCCGTGGCCAGCATCGCCACAAGTAGGAGAAGGAGGGAATGTTTCATGGTGTGGTTGTTTTCCGCGAAGTAGGCGAACTCCGTGCCTGGTCCTTCAGCTTGCGCACTTCGGCTTCCAAGTACGGTCCGTACAGTAAGCGCCGTGGCCCTGCATGGCGTTTACCGTGCTGTTATGGGGCTAACCATACCCCCTTCTGAAGCCCTAGGTAAATGCGGAAAAGTGAAAATAGTTCAACTTTTATTTGGCTGGGATGAAATGTCACCATATATTTGGGGCGTCAAACAGAAACAACCCCCGAAAATGAACACGCAAGCAACAACCACAACCACAGTAGTAGCAATCACCGGCAACACGTACCCGGTGAAGGATCAGCTCAAGGCCCTAGGCGGCCGATGGAACCCCGATCGCAAGTGCTGGATGGTGCCCGAGCAGAATGCGGCCGCCGCACAGGGGCTCGTCGCCGGGTCCGTCGCCCCAGTGAGCAGTGGATATAATTCGCCACGGACCGCATCATGGAGATCCTCCGCGCCCGGCCGGTATGTCCGCCGCGAATGTGGCTGCGGCAAGCGCGGCAGTGACGTGTACCCAGACGGGACGGGAGAATACGTCTGTCAGGATTGCGCATAGCCTCACCTGAACCTAACCTGACCTAACCTAACCTAACCTAACCATGAGACACATCAGCATCACATCGCTCGATGTAGGGTATAGCCTGCTGACGACCGGGATGGTCGTCGCACTCGACGAGTACATCGGATCGGTACAGCACGACGACGGAACGATCACCGGCACGACCACTGAGATCGCCGAGCAGTTGACCAAGCTGGGGTATAGAGTGACTATCGCCGTCACTCCTCCGCCGGGGGTGCAGATGCGGAGCCCCGCCGACCCTGCCATTCGTGCCGATCAGTACGCCAGCTATGCAGCACTGATGCGCGAGCGGGACACATGCACCGACCAGCGCGTCGATGAGATCGATAGCGAGATTTTAGCAATGCTCACCGCCATAGACAGCCGCACATGAACAAGAAGCAGATCGGCGCGCTGATGCGCAGGGAACGTGAGTCCCGTGGGTGGACGTGGAACCGCACGGCCACGGAGACGGGGCTGCGAGCCCACCAGATCCAAGGCATTGAGCAGGCATCGCGGGCTTACACATTCGACAGCCTGTTGGTATTGGCCCGCGTGTTCGGCTATACGCAGCATTTTCTGCCTGCCAAAGGCTCAAGTGAGCTTGATGCTGCAGCAAAGGCCAAGGCATCCGCAAAGTAGCTCCGCTGGTAGGTTGGCCACCCCTTCTGAAGCCTATGTAAATGCGGAAAACTTCGGCTTGCCGAAGTGTTCCAGTGGCTCGCTCCCCACGTTGTGCGATACCGGCCGCGCGCTTTCACATGCTCGATGGCTCGCATATTTAGGGGCTTGGCTTTCAACCTGTTCACCGGAGAAGGTTGAAAAGTGCTGGACCGGAATACACTGATGGCTGTTTTTCGGGCATAGTGTTGCAGTCTCATATACGGGACAAAGTCCCACACTCCCAAAACCTATCCGCAACGCAAATGCAAAGCCAACTGAGTGCGCGCTTCGCCGACTTCACCAAGGGTCAGCGCGAAACGCTCATCGCCAAACTGAAGTGTGGGCGCTCCACCTTCTACCGCTGGCAAGCCGACCCCGGAAGCATCCCGCTCGATGCCGTTGTCATCATCAAAGCCTTCCTCGACAAGCTTGATGGGGCTGACTACGACATGGGCCAACTGCGCAAGCCCGTGAAGCTCACCGGCAACAAAAAGCGCATCGCCGCCTGAGCCATGTACAGCTTCACCGTTCGCACACAATCGCGCAAGCGCCAAGACAACCAGGCCATGCGCAAGAATGCCCGCGCGCCCAAGCCCGCAGGCCGCATCAAGCTCCGCCTCGATGCCAAGACCATCATCACCGTGATGGATGAACGCGCCGTGGAGTGCTGGAGGAAGAGATACCCCGGTGCAACGCGCATGTGATGAGCGACATCAACTCGCCCAATAGCACCAAGACGATGCTCGCCGCATGCAAGTGCCTGTGTGAGATGACCGGCGCGGAAAGCGTGACCATCGTGTGCATCAAAGCCGGGTCTATCAATTCGCAAGGCGCTTCGATAGCCGCCGCCATCTCGCTCTTCGACCACCTGCCAACGGTGGCCGCGAAAGCCATCGCCACCTATGTGCTGAACAAACAATCCAGCAACTGATGCCCCGCCGCTCCACCATCACCAAGGCTGGCACCTTCCGCATACAGAAGTGGACACGCCGCGAGAAGTACAACCTCAAAATGGTGCGCCGATGCCAAGACTTCGACACCCTTACCCGCGCCGCCTATACCGCCCTTCCCCCCTCACATTGAAACAACCCACCACCATGGCAGCAGACAACTGGCCCTCCATCGAGCACCGCGAAAACGCGAGCGACAACACGCCGCGCTTCGCCATTACAGACCTCACCGTCAACGATGCGGAGATGCTCAGCAACGCGGTAACGAGCCGCATCGCTCGCAACCGAGCCGTTATCGACGATCCGGAAATCTCTCCGGAGCACAAGGCCGCACTCGCCGAAGAGAACGAACGCTGCGAACACATCCGCAGAGCCTTCGACTACATCAGCGCGTGATGCGCCACCACGCAATGCCCTACCTCACCGAACACCGCGAAACCGTATTCACCATGCAAGTGGGCCTCACCGACCGCGAAGCGGTGCAGCTCGACCGCATGTGCGGCATCATGGACCACTTGTGCCAAGAGGTCGATGATGGTGAAACACTCCCCGCCTTCGCCACCACGGAGGAACTGATGGAGCAAGTGGAACACGACATCGGCATCATGGAACTCCACCAGTTCGCCATGCACCTGCGCGAACTGCTCGCACCGGCCATCCAACGCATCGACTCTAACCCCGAAAGCAAATGACACTCGTGCCTAACATCCACCGCCTGAAGAGTTGGCCCGCCAACTACAGCGCCGTGCTCAATGGCGACAAGCGCGCCGAGAACCGCATCAACGACCGCAACTACCTGCCCGGGGACTTCATAGCCCTCAGCGAGTTCGACCCCGCCCTGGGCGATGGCGGCAACTACACCGGGCGCGCCATGCTCGTGCGCATCACACACATCATCCACGGTGGAGCCTTCGGCATCATCGCCGGGCATTGCATGCTCAGCATCGAAGTGCTCGCAGTGTATCGGCAGCAGGCATCACCGGCATTGAGCGCGGAGTGATGGAAGCCACCACGGACAAGTTCGATGTTAACCGCCACCTCTGAGGCCATGCTCCACCCCGAAGCCCTTCGCCGCGCCCTCGACCTGCTCAACGAGTTCGCGCCGCATTGCTCGCGCGTGGCCATCGCGGGCAGCATCCGCCGCGTGAAGCACGAGTGCAAAGACATCGAGCTGGTGACCATCCCGCTAAAGGAACCCACCAACCTCTTCGGCTCAGAGTTCGGGCACTGCCAAGGCTTCGGCCTCGCCGTTACCAAGTATCGCCTCACGCAAGGGCACCTCGTTACCGGCAAACACATCAAGTTCACCCTGCCCGATGGCATCAAGGTGGACCTCTTCACCACTACGGCAGACAACTGGGGCTGGATATTCCTGCTCCGCACCGGTAGCCTGGACTTCAATAAAATGCTCATCGCCCGGCTGAAGAGCAATGGATACACCTGCGATGAAGGGCACGTGTGGTGGAAAGGCGCGCCTCTCATCCTGCCCGATGAGCAGACCGTGTTCGCCCGAGCTGGCCTCGCATTCGTGGCACCGCAATTCCGCACCTAACGCAGTCCACCAGGTCCACACCGTCCACCACTGTAGTGCGCGACCCCCTGCGCCGCTGCACCACCATCATCAGCAGACCACCGGGAGCATGACCGCCGCCACCGCCCTCGCTTCCATCCGCGAAGACCTCGCAGCGCTCGAAGCGAAGAACCCGCCATCCCTTCGCCCCGGCTTTTTCCGCCGCCGCCGGGCCGAGGCAGATGCCATCGAACGCGAACTGATGAGCATGGAACTCGAGCTCGCATCGCACCAGCATCGAATGGTGAAGCAGGCCGAAGACTTGCGCGATTCGGACCTCCGCATCGGCATACTCGCCAACGTGCTCATCATCCTGGGCTTCCCCATCCGCAACTACCTCACGTGCCCCATTATAGATGCAGATGTGTACGAGTTGGGCGCTGAACTCATCACCCAGGCCCGCCGCGAGACCGGCACACTCGCCACCGTTTGGCGGGAAGGGTGGAGCTGGGCACAGCGCACCGTGATGCTGCGCACCACGCTCTACAATGCCCGCATCATCTTATCCATGAAACGCCACCGCACCACCGATGCCACGAAGCCCAAAGAAGAAAGCCGCGCCGCCTAAGGCCAAGGGCAAGCCCGCGAAGGTGAAGGGCATCGACAAGGCCATCGCCGAAGGCGAGAAGCCCTACAGCTTGCCGCGCGGTTGCGAACTGAACGAAGTGCTCAGCGACATCCGCCGCTATCAGTGCTTCGAGTTCAACCGCGCGGTCTACATGATGCGCGGCAAGAGCTACGACCAGGTGAGCAACTTCACGTGCACCATCCACCAGCACATCGTGGACCAGGAGCACCCCATGAAGCTCATCACCATCGGCAATGTGGACAAGGAAGAGTGGACCTTCGAGGAAAAGAGCGAAGCCTTCCTCAGTTGCATGGGCTTCCGCAAGTCGGTCACATCGCGCGGCAACTTCCAGTGGACCGGCAGCGAGCTGGACTACTACCGATACCTCAGCTACATGATGGACCGCATGGGCAACGGTCGCATGATCACCGAGATGGGCTGGCAACCCGAAGGCTTTTTCGCGATGCGGACCGCAGCGCTCAACACCCAGACCATCCACTACGATGCGCGCGGATGTTTCGAGCACGATGGCGAGATGTTCTACGTGCCCGCTGGCAACAGCATCTACAACCGCGATGAGAACAAGTACGCCACCGCCAAGCGCGTGGAACTCATTGAAGGTGTTGACTTCAGCACATGGCAAAAGCAGATGCGCAAAGTGCATCGCGAACACATGATGCTCGCAACCTGCTTCGCCGTGGCCACCGCCTTCAGTGACTATGTGTTCCGCCGCTTGCAAGGCTTCCCGCTGCTCTTCCTCTACGGCTCACCGGGCAGTGGCAAAGACCAGCTCATCCAAGCCTGCCAAAGCCTCTACGGCTTGCCACAACCGGAGATATTCCTCAGCGGCCCCAACACCGACAAGGGCCAGATCCGCATGTTCGCCGAACTCATCAACGTGCCCCTCAACCTCGCCGAATACAAGGCGGGCATGAAGCGCGAGCAGGTGGAGTTCCTGAAAGGCCTGTGGGGGCGCATCGGCTACCGGCGCGGCAACCTCCACAGCAAGTTCAGCACGGACACCGTGCCCATCAGGTGCAGCGCCTACGTGAGCGGCAACGACTACCCCAACCAGGATGACGCGCTGATGACACGCATCATCGTGGAAGAGATGCACAAGGACAAGTTCACCGGCGAGGAAAAGATAGAGTTCAAGAACCTCCGCCGCATGGTGGAGCACGGCTACAGCGCGATGCTGGCCACCGTGGTGAAGCACCGCGCGGAATGGGAGCGCACTTGGTACGATGAAGCCTACACCCACGCCCAGGGCTTGCTCGATGCCGCGCTCGAAGAGCACAGCATCGACGGCCGCATGCAACAGAACCTCGCAGTGCTGCTCAGCACCTTCCTTTTCTTTGAGAAAAAGCTCGCTTGGTGCTTCGCGCGCGGTGAGCTGGTGGAGCACATGGTGAAGCTCAGCGTGAACCAGCAGAAGAACCGCGCCACCGGTAACGAGGTGTCAAAGTTCTGGGCCTGCTTCCTCGCAGCGGTGCGAAAGAACCGGCTGAAGGAAGGCACACACTTCCGCATCACCGATGGAATGCTCTTTTTTTTCTGGGATGTGGTGCATGCTACATACATGGAGGTCCACAATGAGATATACCAGGAGCGCGGCAACGGCAGTGCGAGCATGCGCGGCAAGTTGGAGCACGGAGCGGGATGGCTTGGCCCGGTCGGGAGTTGCCGCATCGGTGAGCACCGCAGCAGCGCCTATTGCTTCGACCTGATGAAGTTGGAGAAGAGCGGAACCGAACTCGCCAGCTTGCTACAGACCGAAAGCGCTCGCTCGCTCGAAGGAATTGAGGCCATTTGACTTCGGACACTTCGGACAAGAGAGATATTATACTGAAAATGAGAAAGAAAACACTGTCCGAACCTTGTCCGAACGTGTCCGAACTGTCCGAAGTGTCCGAACCTGTCCGACCGACCTGTCCGAACCTTGTCCGAACGACTTCTGACACAACTTCCCGCGCCCCTGTAGGGCAAAGTGCCTTGTCCGAACTGTCCGAAGTGTTTTCGACCCCTCCGGGGAAGGCCACTTTTCGGACACCGTTCAAAAGGCAAGCGGTGCTCACTCACATCAACTCAGCAACACGATGACCATCGACATCACCACCCACGCGCTCATCAGCATCACCGAAGTATGCGCAACGCTTGTCGCTCTCGCGCTCATCATCAAGCACGGCACCATCAAACGCACCTCTCGCCCCGCCGCATACCGTGCCGCGTGGGAAGCATGGCAAGTCGTGAGCGAGCGCGCGATAGAAAAAGGCCAACCCGTGCCGCTGCCACCGGGCGAGCACGGCAAGCGCTGATACTTGGCGCTCAATTCCTTCCGCGAAGAGCCTGCGATGCCGTTGCGCATTGCTAGTCGCGCAGTGTTGAAAAAATACCGCTCGCTCGCTCGCGCATCGCTCGCTCGCACCAGCACTTTCGCGGCACACCCAACCACATTCTCACATGGTCACTACCATCTCCGGCACCAGCGCCCCCACCAACCCTGAAGAAAAGGGCAAGCTGCTCGATGCCATCGACCGCTACCTGAGCATCAACAATGCGCACCACAGCGGCAACGTGCACCTCAACGCCAACGGCAAGGTCTACTCCGGCTTCCTCACCCACGCCGCCGTAGTGCGCGAGTTCGTAGTGGGCGAAGTGAAAGCCGCTGCGAAGAGCGCACCGAAGAAAGCCGTGAGCGCCGCGCCCCCCAAGGCCAAGCGCAAGCGCTGAAAAGAAGTTCCGCCCCGGCAGTTCCCACCGACAAGCTGAAGGGGTAGACAAGGGCGGTCGCTCGCACGGTGGAGTGAGTGACCGATAGGAGGGGAGCGCGAGTTGAACGACCTCGCGCATCCCCCTGAACTGAAGTTTGACAGCACCGCCCCGAAGACAACCCCGATCGGTTGGAACTCTACAGCATCACCGATTACGGTCGCACGCTCGCAACACAAGCAAGCGATGCGGAGTTCGTGCAGGATATGGAAGCTCCATTCTGATGGAACGCCCGGAGCAACTCGACCTCTCCCTACAACCGTGGTGGCTGAAGGACTTGCTGCACTATGCCGCGAACGCTCAACTGCTCAGTGCTCGCATCATCTTTCACGACGCGAAGGGCACCGTTCGCATCATCGACATAGGAGGCAATCAGTTGAACCATCAGACGGTTGTACCGGAGTGGGCGGTCCCATTCCGCGAAGCGCTCGATGCGTTGGAAAAGTTGTTCCCCATGCTACCGGAAAAGCGCCCAGGCTTTCACTCTTCGCCGAACTAATTGATGGCCGAAGCCACCACCACCCGCATCATCCGCCACGCCGTAGGCCACCCGGTGGATACTGAACCGCCGAAGGTGGATGTGTGCATCGTGAACTCGCGCGGCGAGCTGCACCCGTGGACCCTGCAAGCGATGAACAGTGTGAAAGAGCAGAGCTATCCGCACACCGGCCTCATCGTGGTGGACAACAACGACCACGCCCTCAGCATCGGCCAAGCCTACAACCAAGCGGTGCAGGCGAGCGATGCGAAGTTCGTGGCCTTCCTCGGCGATGATGATATGCTTTGCGTGGACCTCATCGCGAGCAGCGTATGGTGCTACGACCAAGCAGTGCGAATGACCGCGCCGCAGTTGGTGCATGTAACGAGCAATACGATGCTGCTCATCGAGCAGAGCGGTGGAATAATTCCCTCGCTCTTCGCGCACCAGGGCATGTACTTGCGCGAGTGGCTGCTCACGAACCCCTTCGATGAGCACTTGGCGCAGGGCGTGGGCTACGACATGCACACGCGCATGCAACGCACTGCGCAACTGCGCAACTCGCCACTGAGCTTGCCGATGATGCACCACTACGGATACGTATGGCGGCAGCATATCGGCATGGTGAGCGGCATGCGCATCACCGCGCAAACCAACGGCACGCGATGATGGGCATAGCACCGGAGAAATACAACGCGACCTTTCGCCGTGGCCTCATCCTTACCGTGATGGATGAGATACGCAAGCAGCACGCCACCGGCGCGGAAGTCACCAACTCCACCATCTCGATAGGCATCATGCGCAGCACCGGCAGCACGGACATCCGGTTGCGCGCCCGCGTGAACGTGGCCGTGGGCGAGTTGGAACTCGCTGGCAAGGTGAAGCGCGAGCAGAAGCTTAACGCCCGGCATAACGTGTTCTACAAAGTCATCACACCATGTTAGAGAGCATGCTCGAAAGCGCAGCACCGATGCTGCTGAAGAAATACGGGAAGGACATTCCCGCCGTGCTCCGCATGCTGATGGAGGAGATGAGCAAGCAAGTGGGAGCGCCCGCAGGCATGCGCACCGCCGTGCTCTTTTTCACGCCGATGCAAAGCACGCACATGATGGCCAGCGTGCATGAACTCAACGCGATGAACGAACCGCAGCCCGAAGCCATCGGCATCATCGACGTGGAGCAAGCCATCCCGAACCTCGACCTGGCCGCAATTCTGAAGAGACTATGAACGAGCAAGCGGCATTGCCCCCGGCGCCTGCGCCCGCCCCTGGCAACGGCTTCGACATGGATGCCTTCGCGCACGAACTGAACCAACCGAAGCAACCAGGTGGTGCGCCGCCACCACCGCCGAAGGTGGAACCGGCGACCCCACCAGGTGCAACAGGTGGAGCTGAGACACCGAAGAGCGATGCGAGCTCGAGCACCGATGCGCCGAAGACAACAGAGGAAGCGCCGAACACGAAGGACAAGTACAACGATGCCGCGCGCGAGTACATGGAAACTTATGACCTGCTGCAATCGCAAGGCTTCAGCGCATTGGCACAGAAGGAAGCGCCGGTCGAAAAGTTCCTGTTGGAAAAGTTCGCGAAGCAACGCGCCATCCATCACCTCGCGCGCGGGCTGCGCACGATGGAAGTGGGGGAGATGCCGTGGTGGATAGGCCTGAGCATCGCGCTCACCCCACCGGCCATCGGCAACTACATGCTCGCGATGGAGCTGCGCAAACAACGCGAGGCGCGTAAAGTGCGCGAAACCCGAACAGCACGCGAGAATGAAGAGCGCAAAGCCCGCGGCGAACCACTTCAGCCCACAAGCATCATCAACGCGGATGGCTCAGTGGTGACCCCGGCACCTCCACCAGCAGCAGCTCCTGCACCAGTGGCCGCCCAGGCACCACCGGCAAGCACTTCGACACCGACCACCATCACCGCCAAAGCGCGCATCGTTTACGGCACTTGCCCGGTCGATGGCAACCCGCTCTATAAGAAGCGCGCGAAGTATTGTTCGCAGAGTTGCGCGGGCAAGGCCACCAGCAAGCTGATGCGTGAAAAGAGAACGAAGCCATGAGCACCCGCATCGCCATACTCGCCATCGCCGTGGGCACCAACGGCACGGGCAAAACCACCGCGCTGAAGAAACTCCTCAGCAAGCAAGAGCCGAACCTTGTGATACCATCCGGGCGCGATGACCCCGCATGGCACGGCTACCCGGAACTGCAGCCGCGCGGCGAATACAAAAGTGACCCGCTCTTTCCGGAGGATGCGCGGAAAAAGCAGGTCGTCGTGTTCGATGAACTGGCCACCTTCACCGGCACCGCGTTGGTGCATGCGAGTGGAGACATGCGCATATTCGATGCGGTCATCGACCCGGACACGGGCTTCAGACGCGGCAGGCTTTTCCTCGATGACTTCCGCCGCTACATTCTGACCAAAGGCTCGCTGCGCAGTGAAGTGGATGCGCTCTTCATCAGCCGACGGCATCGCGCACTGGACATCTGCATGGCATGCCATAGTTGGGAAGATGTTTCGCGCGACCTCATGCGCTTCGACCCGCTGCTCTTTGTGTTCCGCACCACTTCGCCGCCCACGGATGCGAGTATCGACAAGATGGTGAACCGCGAAGAGTTCCTGCGGTGCATCGAGCGCGTGAACCGCATCGGGCAAAGCAACCCGTACTACATGGAAGCCTTCCGCCCGGCGATGCCGGATGCGATAACGGTGGGGCCATGACCTCGTACTGATGACCACGCCGAAATCACCGGCACGCATCACCATCAGCGCGGAGCGGCGCGATGGCCTCGAAGTGCCCGCCGCACCGGACACGCGAAAGGACTGGAACTGGCTACGCCGCAATGCGACACGTGCGGAGCTGCGCGCGATCGGCCTAAAACACCTCGCCAACACCAAGAGCGGCGAAGTGTGGTGCTTCCCGGTAGAGTGGTACCCGCACATTCCGCCGCTGATGAAGGTGGTGGACATCGGCGGCAAGTGGCACCGCTTCGATGGTACGTTGAGCAGCAGGGGCGCGATGGGCGTGCTGAGTTATGGCCTGCTGAAGTGGGGAAGGAGCAAGGAGCAGGAGCAGGGGCAGGAAGAGCAGGAGCAACGCCCCCGGCCTTTCGCGCGGTTCGGCCCGCAGTTCCAGGAGCGGTTCCAGGGCGATGCGGTCCACATCGCCGAAGAAATAAAGGCAGAAGTGGAGCGCTTGTGCGATGCCGTTGGCCCCGGCTTCCCGCCGCCCGATGCGCTTGTCCTGGGCGACATCGAAATGCCGCTGCTGCTGGGCCTGCCCGAAAATCCTGACGCGCTCGTGTGGGGCGTGGACCTGCCATGAGCGCACTACTTCACAGCATCGCCGGTGTATTCACCGCACTCGCATTCCTGTTCGTGTTCCTCGCGATACCGAGCGCGCCGCGAGGCGCAAGTGCAAGCGATGAGTGATCACGACAAGCTGCGCACCCGCCGCGCCAAATTGCTCGCATTGGCCACACGCGGAGTGGATGGTGAACGCGAGACCGCCCAGCGGATGCTCGATGCCTTCGACAAGAAACATCCGGAGGTGAAGAGCGCGAAGGCGCAACCGCTCAAGAGCATCATCATCATCAATGGTGTGGCAGTAGACATGGAAGAGTTAACGCGGGTGTTAGCTTACTATTTTCCCGGCGGGTTCCACTTCTATCGGTGACCCCAGGAGGTGAATGGCCGGCGCTGAGATACGCTGGCCATGACACACCTGTGAAGTACCTGGGAGCAGTGCCGCACATGCGGTCACTTTTGCGCCGAACATCCGCAACCGCCCGATGGCTACGGACTTCCCGAGGGCGATGAACCTACGACGCGTTCATCGCTGAGACCATTGTATCTCACCGGCAAGCCCCGGAACGTTGCGGCCCGTTGCGCGAATTACCGCGCACCCAACGAACGCAACCAACCTCACATGGGAATCTTGAAAGACTTCGGCACAGCCCGCAAAGCAGCGGGCAATGCACAGCTCGCACGCATGGACACCTTGTCCAGCCACACCAAGTTCGTGGATGACAGCAAGGTGGAGAACTTCGGCAGTGTGGGCAACGGCTTCGGCGTGAACTTCACGCTGGGCATGCCCACCAGTTTCAGCTTCACCATCGCCAACGCGTCAGGTGGCACGCTGACCTACGTGCTGGGCGACCCCCAAGGCCTCTACGCCGCGATGAGCGGCGCAACGCTCACGGCGCTTACTAGCACTTCCGCTGGTACTGTGGCCGCGCTCAACGCGAGCTTCGTCAACGCGCCAGCCATCATCAAGGGCTTCAACGTGAGCGCCACCAGCGGCGCTGCTCAGTTCGGTCAGCTCACCCGCTTCGCGATGGCCGACACCGATGGCCGCAACGGCGCGATCCCGATCAACATGAGCGAGTTCCAGCGCCCCACCTTCCAGAACGCGAACCTGCTCACCTTCCAGCTCGCCAACCCGCTGAAGTTGACATGGAACACCGCCCTGCTCTTCACTGTGCTGAACGGGCAGACCCTCAACGTGACCGCGCTGCTCGGAGCCGTGGTGAACCGCATCTGATCGCATGGCTGATGCCCCTGCGGGTGCGCTTCTTTCGGAGCACTACCTGCGGGGGCTTTCAGCTTCACCTCGCAACCCAGAATAGATGACCACAAAGGATTTGAAGCAAGGGCTGCTCAGCAACCCTGACTTCGGCGTTCAGTTCATCCTGGACAATAACACCCCCGCCGTGGTGGAGAAGCTGCAAGCGCTGGGCTTCATGGTGGGCGACATGAACGGCATCGAGGAGGCGCTGC
>VFSW01005497.1_pt1 | contig 18714 bp, 15 predicted proteins | sample 5358111 | NCBI WGS metagenome assembly VFSW01 (sample SAMN11554181, study PRJNA540505) | mine drainage metagenome | isolation source: sediment from site ElyBrook_90M | place: USA: Ely Copper Mine, Vershire, VT | collected 2017 | reverse complement strand
TCGCATCCTGTAGAATTTATCGAGGTACAAGCATCATGGAAATCACAGCAGCGCTGGTCAAAGAACTGCGCGAGCGCACCGGCTCGGGCATGATGGAGTGCAAGAAGGCACTGGTCGAGTGTGGCGGCGATATCGAAGCCGCTGTCGAAACGATGCGCAAGGCCGGTCTGGCCAAAGCCGACAAGAAGGCCGGCCGTATCGCCTCCGAAGGCCTGATCGTGATCGAGGCCGCAGCGGACGGCAAGAGCGCCGCGCTGGTCGAGGTCAACAGCGAAACCGATTTCGTCGCCAAGGGCGATGCTTTTCAATCCTTTGCCCATGCCGTGGCGCAGCGCGTTCTGAAGGACAGTCCCGCCGGTATCGAAGCCCTGCTGGCCTTGCCGCTCACCGACGGCGGCGCCAGTGTTGAAAACGCGCGCCGCGAACTGATCGCCAAACTCGGCGAAAACATGAGCGTGCGCCGTTTCGTGCGTTACCAGAGCGCCAACGGCAGCGTCGTCAGCTATCTGCACGGCACCCGCATCGGCGTGCTGGTGGAAATCGAAGGTGGCGACGCCACCTTGGGCAAGGATATCGCCATGCATATCGCTGCCAGCCGTCCGGTATGCGTCGATGCCAGCGGCGTGCCGGCCGAACTGCTCGCCAAGGAGCGCGATATCTTCGCCGCGCAGTCCGAGGCCAGCGGCAAGCCCGCCGCCATCATCGAGAAGATGGTCGAGGGTCGCATCAAGAAATACCTCGGCGAGGTTACGCTGCTCGGTCAGCCGTTCGTCAAGAACCCCGATCAGACCATCGCGCAATTGCTCACGGCCGCCAAGGCGACGGTGAAGCGCTTCGAGCGTATCGAATTGGGCGAAGGCATTGAGAAGAAATCCGAGAATTTCGCCGAGGAAGTCATGGCGCAGGTGCGCGGATCCTGATTGACGCTGTCGACACTCAAATTACTAACATGACCAAGCCCGCCTACCGACGTGTCCTGCTCAAGCTCAGCGGCGAAGCCCTGCAGGGCGACGGCGACTTCGGCATCGATGCCAAGGTGCTCAACCGTCTGGCCGCCGACGTGCTGGCTTGCACGCAACTCGGTGTCCAGGTGGCGCTGGTGATCGGCGGCGGCAATCTGTTCCGCGGCGCCAGTCTGGCGGCGGAAGCCGGCATGGACCGCGTTACCGGCGATAACATGGGCATGTTGGCGACCGTCATGAATGCGCTGGCCATGCAGGATGCCCTGGAGAAGATCGGCCTCAAGGCGCGGGTCATGTCGGCGATTCGCATCAATCAGGTGTGCGAGGACTATATCCGCCGCCGCGCCGTGCGGCATCTGGAAAAAGGTCGTGTGACGATCTTCGCGGCCGGCACCGGCAATCCGTTCTTCACCACCGATTCGGCGGCCAGTCTGCGCGCCATCGAAATCGGCGCCGACGTGCTGTTCAAGGCCACCAAGGTCGATGGCGTATACGCCGCCGATCCCATGAAACATCCCGATGCCGAACGCTACACGCGCCTCAGCTACGATGAAGTGATCGCACGCCGGCTCATGGTTATGGACACCACCGCCGTGGTGCTGTGTCGCGACCATGGCATGCCGTTGCGTATTTTTGATGTCAATGCGCCGGACGCGCTGGTGAAGGCGGTACGCGGCGAAGACATCGGAACCTTGGTGCAACAGGGGCAGGCCGCATGATCGATGATTTGAAGAAAGACGCCGAGTCACGCATGGGTAAGAGCATCGACTCGCTGCGTCATGAGCTCACTAAGCTGCGCACCGGGCGCGCCCACACCAGCCTGCTCGACCATGTCATGGTCAGTTATTACGGCAACGACACGCCACTCAATCAGGTGGCGAACGTCGGCGTCGCGGATGCCCGTACATTGGTCATCTCACCCTGGGAGAAGGGCATGGTGCAGGCCATCGAAAAGGCCATCATGGCCGCCAATCTCGGTCTTACCCCGAACACGGCCGGCACGGTGATCCGTATCCCGTTGCCGCCGCTCACCGAGGAGCGCCGCCGCGACATGACCAAGGTCGTGCGTCATGAGGCCGAAGGCGCCCGCGTGGCGGTCCGCAATATCCGCCGCGACGCCAATAATGATCTCAAGGATATGCTCAAGGAGAAGCTCATCTCCGAGGATCAGGAACGGCGCGCTCAGGATGACATCCAGAAACTCACCGACAAATACATCGCCGAAGTGGACAAGGTACTGGCGGGCAAGGAAGCTGAACTGATGGAAGTCTGAGTGGGTTACGACGGACGTTGCCGGCCCTTGCTGCAACGTGTCCGACCCAGCCGCCGCACGCTCAATACGCGCCGGAACTTTCCCGGCTCGCCATGCCTGAGTGCAGGGATTACACTAATCGCGATATGCCCACCACGCCTCCAATTCCCGACGATGCACGGCTCGCCAGTACCGTGCCGCGCCATGTGGCGATCATCATGGATGGCAACGGCCGCTGGGCCAAGGCGCGCAGACTGCCGCGCCATTTCGGCCACAAGGCCGGTGTTGAGTCGGTGCGGCGCGTGGTCGAGGCCTGTATCGATCGCGGTGTCGAGGTACTGACCCTGTTCGCCTTCAGCAGTGAGAATTGGCGTCGGCCCAAGACCGAGGTCGGTCTGCTCATGGAGCTGTTTCTGTCCACGCTGCAGCGCGAGATCAAAAAACTTCACAAGAACGGCGTGCGGCTGCGCATCATCGGCGAGCGGGAACAGTTCGCTGACAAACTCTGCGAACACATTGTCGCCGGCGAACAACTCACGGCCAACAATACCCGTCTCACCCTGGTGGTCGCGGCCAATTACGGCGGGCGCGGGGACATCGTGCGTGCGGCGCGGCGCTTGTTCGCGCAGGTGAGCGCCGGTGAGTTGACAGCCAAGGAGTTGACGGAGGAGCGCCTCGGGGCCGCGCTTTCGCTCGCCGATCTGCCCGAGCCCGATCTGTTCATCCGCACCGGCGGCGAGCAGCGCATCAGCAATTTTCTGCTCTGGGAGTTGGCCTATACCGAATTATACTTCACGGACATTCTCTGGCCGGATTTCGATAACGTGGCCTTCAACCAGGCACTGCACTCCTACGCCGGGCGGCAACGCCGTTTCGGCCACACGGGTGAACAAGTGGAGCGCCTCAAGGGTGCTTAAGCAGCGCCTGTTGACCGCGCTGGTGCTGATCGCCGGCATCGCCTATGCGGTGCTGGCGCTGGACCCGCGTTGGCTGGCGGCGCTGCTCGCGGTCATTGCCGTGCTGGGCGCCTATGAATGGGCCCAGCTCATGAATCTGAAGACATTGCCTGTGCGCCTTCTCTACGTGTCCGGCATCGCCGCGCTGTTATGGCTGTGTTGGCTGGATGTGCTGCAGGCTGCCGCGGCATTGCGGCTCTTTATTGCGGCGAGCGCCGCCGGGTGGGTGCTGGCGACGCTGTGGCTGGGCCGCCCGCAACTGGGTGCCGATGACGGCGCGGTGGCGTTGCTGATGAAGGCGGGTGTCGGTGTCTTCATCTTGGTGCCGACCTGGGTCGCATTGTTGGCACTGCATGCCCAGGCCCCGCACGGCATCCACAGGATGCTGTTTCTATTGACGCTGATCTGGGTGGCGGACAGTGCGGCGTATTTCACCGGCAAGCGTTGGGGCCGCGCCAAACTCGCGCCACGCATCAGCCCCGGCAAAACCCGCGTCGGTGTCTATGGCGCCTTGCTGGCCGCCGCAGCGTATGGATTTTTTGCCGCGACCGCGCTGGGCGTGCCGGGCACGGCGCGGGTTGCGTTTGCCGTACTGTGTATAGTCACCGCGCTGTTCTCGGTGATCGGCGATCTGTTTGAGAGCCTGTTTAAACGGCAGCGCGGCGTCAAGGACAGCGGTACACTGCTACCCGGCCACGGCGGCGTGCTCGATCGCATTGACAGTCTGACCGCCGCTGCGCCGATTTTCGTATTTGGTTTGTACTGCCTGGATCGGTAATGCCGATGACTACCTCCACCCTGCAATCGTCCGCCGCACGCGCACCACTGGGAGTGACGGTGCTGGGCGCGACCGGATCGATCGGCGTCAATACGCTGGATGTGATCGCGCGTCATCCGGAGCGTTATCGCGTCATTGCCTTGTCCGCCAATACCGATGCCGAGCGGTTGTTCGAGCAATGCCTGGCGCATCGCCCGGAGTACGCCGTGTTGGCGCAGGCCGATGCCGCGGCGCGTCTGGCGCAACGGCTGCGCTCGCAGGGTCTCGCGACGCAGGTGTTGAGTGGCATCGGCGGACTCGAACAGATTGCGGCCTTGCCGCAGACCGACTGCGTCATGGCGGCCATCGTCGGCGCGGCCGGACTGGCGCCGACGCTGGCGGCGGTACGCGCCGGCAAGCGCGTGCTGCTCGCCAACAAAGAAGTGCTGGTGATGGCCGGTGCGCTGTTCATGGACGAGGTGCGCCGTTACAAGGCCGTGTTGCTGCCCATCGACAGCGAACACAATGCCATCTTCCAATGCATGCCGGGCGATTTTGCGCGTGGACTGGATCAGGTCGGCGTGCGCCGCATACTGCTGACGGCTTCGGGCGGACCCTTCCGCGAGACGCCGCTCGATGCGTTGCACGCGGTCACGCCGGAACAAGCCTGCGCGCATCCGAACTGGGTGATGGGCCGCAAGATCTCGGTGGATTCCGCCACCATGATGAACAAGGGGCTGGAAGTCATCGAGGCCTGCTGGCTTTTCAATACCACGCCGGAGCGCATACAAGTCGTGTTGCATCCGCAGAGCGTGATCCACTCCATGGTCGAGTACGTGGACGGCTCGGTGCTGGCGCAACTCGGCAATCCGGACATGCGCACGCCCATCGCGCACGCGCTGGCCTGGCCGGAGCGCATCGCTTCCGGCGTCGAGGCGCTGGACATCTTCAGTGTCGCGCGCCTGGATTTCGCGCCGCCGGATCTGGCGCGCTTTCCCTGCCTGCGTCTTGCCTATCAGGCCTGGCGGGCCGGCGGCACCGCGCCGACACTGCTCAATGCCGCCAATGAATGTGCGGTGCAGGCCTTTCTGGAGGGCCGCATTCGCTTCACCGCCATGCCGACAGTCATCGAGCGAGTGCTGGCTGAACTCACGCCGCGCGCGCCGGACACGCTGGCGGTGATCGTCGAAGATGATCTGCTGGCGCGTGCCTGCGCGCGGCGGGTGATAGAGCAAGAAACCCGGCGCGCGGCCTCCTGATGCACGACATACTGCTATCCATCATCTCCTTTCTGGTTGCCCTGGGCCTGCTGATCACGGTGCACGAGTTCGGCCATTTCTGGGTGGCGCGCCGTGTCGGCGTCAAGGTGCTGCGCTTCTCGATCGGCTTCGGTCCGCCGCTGTGGCGGCGCAACGGCGCTGACGGTACCGAATACGTGCTCGCCGCGCTGCCGCTGGGTGGTTATGTGAAGATGCTCGATGAGCGCGAAGGCGAAGTCGCGGCGTCTGAATTGCATCGGGCTTTCAACCGACAATCGTTGCCGGCACGGGCGGCGGTCGTCAGCGCCGGGCCGATCTTCAATCTGCTGTTCGCGGTGTTCGCCTATTGGCTGATGTTCATGAGCGGTGTGACCGGCCTCAAGCCGGTGCTGGGCGCTGTGCAGCAAGGCACGCCGGCGCAGCGGGCCGGGTTGCAGGCGGGTGATCGGATTCTTGCCGCCGGTGGCCGTGCCACCCCGACCTGGGATGCGCTGGCGCTGGCGCTGTTGGGCGGCGCCATGGAGGACGGGCGGATCGATCTGCGGGTGCATAGCGCGCAAGGCGATCGTTCGGTGACGATGATCATCGGCAGCCATGCGGCCTTGGACGGTCAGGAGGATTTCCTCAAGAGTGCCGGTCTGCAACCCTGGAAGCCGAGTTTTCCCGCTATCATCGACAAGCTCGAACCGGGCGGTGCAGCGCAGCGCGCCGGTTTGAATCCCGGTGATCGTATCCTGTCGGTCGACGGCCGGGCGATCAAGGACTGGACGCAATGGGTGACGTGGGTACAGGCGCATCCGGGCAAGCCATGCATGGTGAGCGTGCAGCGTGGCGCGCAGCGCCTCGAAATGACGTTGCAACCGGATGCGTTTCAGAGTGAAACAGGCGTGGTAGGCCGTATCGGCGCCTATGCGCGCGTGCCGAAAGGTTTGTATGAAGGCATGCGCGCGGAATTCCGTTACGGGCCGGTGGCGGCGTTCGGCGCCGCACTGCAACGTACCGGCGATATGAGTCTGTTGACCTTGCGCATGCTCGGCAAGATGCTCACCGGGCAGGCGTCGGTGAAAAATCTGAGCGGGCCGATCAGTATCGCGCAATATGCCGGTGAGTCGGCGAGTGCCGGCGGCGCCTCATTTCTGGCGTTCCTGGCGATAATCAGTCTCAGTCTGGGAATACTCAATCTCCTGCCCATTCCGGTGCTGGATGGTGGGCACCTGATGTATTACCTTATTGAACTGGTGAAAGGCAGTCCAGTCTCCGAGCGTGTCCAGAATTTCGGCCAGACCATGGGCATCGGCTTGCTGATGATGCTCATGGCGGTGGCGTTTTACAATGATCTGTCACGATTGTTTCAGTGACTAAAGCGGCGGCGCGGCGGCGTCGCGAATTCGTATGGCGGCACAACTTGGCGACATTATTAGAGAGTCGGAATGAAAAAAATCTTGGCAATATGTCTGTTGATGGTCCTGTGCTTGCCGCGCGCCTGGGCCTTCGAGCCATTCGTGATCAAGGATATCCGCGTCGACGGCCTGCAGCGCATCGCGGCGGGCACGGTGTTCACCTACCTGCCGGTTAAGGTCGGCGACAAAATCGACAGCACCGCCGCTGCGGATGCTATCCGCGCCCTCTACAAGACCGGCTTCTTCAAGGACGTGCGTCTGGATCGGCAAGGTGATGTATTGGTGGTGGCCGTCGTCGAGCGGCCCGCCATTTCCGAGATCAAGTTCACCGGCAATAAGGACATTGAAACCAAGGCGCTTACGAAATCGCTCAAGGCTGTCGGCTTCTCCGAAGGGCAGGCCTTCGATCGCTCGCTGCTCGACAAGGTGGAGCAGGAACTGCAACGCCAGTATTTCAGTCAGGGCAAGTACGGCGTCAAGATCAAGACCATCGTCACGCCCCTGGTGCGCAACCGGGTCAGTATCGCGATCAACATCTCCGAAGGCAAGGTGGCGCGTATCAAACGCATCAACATCGTCGGCAATCACGCCTTCAGTGACAAGGAACTGCTCGACAACTTCCAGCTTACCGGGCCAAGGATGTTCTCGATATTCACCAGCTCCAACCAATACTCCAAGCAGAAGCTCGCCGCCGATCTGGAGACCTTGCGTTCCTACTACCAGGATCGCGGCTATATCAATTTCAACATCGACTCCACCCAAGTGTCCATCTCGCCGGACAAGAAGGATATCTACATCACCATCAATATTACCGAGGGTGACACGTACACCATCAAGGCGGTGAAGCTGGCCGGCAACTTGGTGGTGAAACCCGAAGAACTCGCCAAATTCATCTTTGTGCATCCAGGAGACATATTTTCGCGCAAGCAGGTCACAGAGACTACCAGCAAGCTCAGCGAGAGGCTCGGCGATGATGGCTATGCTTTCGCCAATGTCAACACCATTCCCGATATCGACAAGAAAACAAGGCGGGTCACGCTGACCTTCTTCGTCGATCCGGGCAAGCGTGTCTATGTGCGACGCATCAATACCATCGGCAACATCAAGACCCGCGACGAGGTGCTGCGGCGCGAGATGCGGCAGATGGAAGGCGCCTGGTTCTCGACAGAAAAGGTGAATCGTTCGCGCGTTCGTCTGCAACGGCTCGGTTACTTCGATGCTGTCAATGTCGAGACGCCCGCCGTACCGGGTACCACCGATCAAGTGGATGTCAATTATTCCGTGACGGAACGGTCCGCCGGCACGCTATCTCTGGGGCTGGGCTATTCGCAGGGGCAGGGCCTCCTGTTCAATACCAGTATCACGCAGGACAACTTCCTCGGTACCGGCAACCGCGTCACCGCCGCCTTCAATAACAGCCGGTTCGCCACCGAATACAGCCTCGGGTATGTCGATCCCTACTACACGCAGGACGGCGTGAGTCGCGAAATTTCCGGGTACTATCGGACCACCAATCCCTACAATGACTATCTCTCCTACTACACCACGAATGCCTTTGGCGGACTGGTCAACTACGGCATACCCGTGTCGGAGAACGACACTGTCAATGCCGGTATCGGTTATGACAATACCACGCTGAATCTCTATCCGACCACGCCGCCTGAAATCACCAACTTCGCCAGTCTGAACGGCACGCAATTTAACAATGTCAGCCTGCGCACGAGTTGGGCGCATGACACCCGCAATCGCGCCGTGCTGCCTGATCGCGGCAATCTGACTTCGCTGTCCGCGCAAGCCAGCGTACCCGGTTTAGGTCTGGAGTTTTACAAGCTCGGTGTACGGAACCAGCATTATTTTCCCTTGACTGATCGACTGACGCTGGCCTTGAACGGCGAGCTTGGCTATGCTAACGGCTTCGGCAACACTACCGACCTGCCGCCCTTCGAGAAATACTATGCCGGCGGCGTGAACTCGGTGCGCGGTTACGAGGAGAATACCTTGGGTCCGATATCGACGATGACGGGTAGTCCGCTGGGTGGCGATATGCGTGTGGTCGGCAACGCTGAATTGTATCTGCCGGCGCCGTTCATGAGAGACGTCAAGTCATTCCGTATCAGCGCCTTCGTCGATGCCGGTAACGTGTTCAACCGGGGCGGCTTCGCGGTCTCTGCGCTACGCATGTCGACCGGCCTCTCGGCGATCTGGATCTCGCCTATCGGTCCGCTGTCATTCAGTCTGGCCAAGCCGTTCCACGACCAGCCGGGCGACCATGCTCAAGTATTCCAGTTCTCGGTGGGTACGGGACTCTGAGTGTACGGGATTGCCATTCTTTAATTTAACTTTATCTGGAGACGTAACTTGAAAAAGACCGCATTGTTGATATTGGGCGTCATGGTGGCAATCGCGAGCATGTCGTCGGCTGCGCAGGCCGGAGATTTCAAGGTCGGCTTTGTCAATGCCGCCGTGTTGCTCGACAAGGCGCCGCAGGCTGAAGCGGCCCGCAAGAAGCTCGAAAACGAATTCTCCGCGCGCGAGAAGGAACTTGTGGCCCAGCAGAAGACGGTTCAGGATATGGAGAGCAAGCTGAGCCGGGATTCGGCAACTATGAGTGACACCGAACAGCGCAAACTGGAACGTGACCTCACTACGCGCAAGCGTGAGCTGAAGAATTCCCAGGACGAATTCCGCGACGATCTGAATATCCGCCGTAACGAGGAACTCGGTAAACTGCAGCGCAGCGTCTATGAAGTGATCGTGGCGCTCGCCAAGCAGGAGAAATACGACATGATCGTCGGTGACGGCGTGATCTACGCCAGTGAACAGGTCGACATCACGGACAAGGTTCTGCAACAGCTCAAGTCCAACATGAAAAAATAGCCTGACGGGAATGCGTTGTGAGCACGGCCTTGACATTGGGGGAACTGGCCACGCAGGTCGGTGCGGAACTACAGGGCGATGCGGCGTGCCGCATCGACCGCGTCGCGCCGCTTGACCGGGCCGGGCCCGGCGCCATCGCTTTTCTGGACGACCCGCGTTTCCGGCGCCATCTTGCCGGCACCGTGGCCTCGGCCGTGATACTGCGTCGGGAAGATTTGGACGGCTGCGACGTGCCGGCGTTGGTCAGTGCCAATCCGCATCTGACCTATGCGCGGGTCGCTGCGCTGTTGAATCCCTTGCCGCCGATGCGGTGGGGCGTTCATTCCAGCGCCGTCGTCGCGGCCGATTGCGAAATCGCGGCCAGCGCCTGGATAGGTCCGCATTGCGTGGTCGAGTCGGGTGCGGCGATAGCTGCGGATGTCTTCGTCGGCCCGGGTTGCATCATCGGCGCGCACGCGAGCATCGGTGTGGGCAGTCGTCTGGAGGCGCGCGTCACCGTTTGTCATGATGTGCGCATCGGCAAGCGCGCGCTGATCTATCCCGGCGCGGTGATCGGCAGCGACGGCTTCGGTCTGGCCGGTGATGCCGGCACCTGGCTCCGTGTGCCGCAGCTCGGCAGGGTGTTGATCGGTGATGACGTCGAGATCGGTGCCAACACCACTATCGATCGCGGCGCCCTGGACGACACGGTGATCGAGGACGGTGTCAAGCTCGACAACCAGATCCAGGTCGCACACAACGTGCGCATCGGCGCGCATACCGCCATCGCCGGCTGCGTGGGCATAGCGGGCAGTGCCGTCATCGGCAAGCGCTGTACGGTCGGCGGTGGCGTCGGAATCGCCGGGCATCTGGAAATAACCGACGATGTGCATCTGACCGGCATGACCTTCGTGACCAAATCGATCACCGAGCCGGGGCTGTATTCCTCCGGCATGCCCGCCGAGACCAACCGGCAATGGCATCGCAGCATCGCCCGCTACCGCAAGCTCGATGAGATGGCGGCGCGGATCAAAGCGCTGGAGGAGAGTATCAAGACACCGAAAGCGTAGCGCGATGCCGTTGCCGATGGCGGGTACTTAAGCCCGAAGTGACGTAGGGCGGGTCTTAGACCCGTCCCTACGGAGTGATCGCTCGCGGGAAGAGGGGCGATCTTTATGGTTTTTTATAAAGCGAAACACCAATGACTCAGAAAGAACCAGCAGATACAGTCCGCTCGATGAACATCTACGAGGTGATGAAGCGTCTGCCGCACCGCTATCCGTTCCTGATGATCGACAGGGTGCTGGCGTGCGCGCCTGGGCAATCGCTGCGCGCGCTCAAGAATGTCACCATCAATGAACCGTTCTTTCCCGGCCATTTTCCGCAGCGGCCGGTGATGCCCGGCGTGCTGATTCTGGAAGCCTTGGCGCAGGCCACCGGTATCCTCGCCATGGCCAGCTCCGATCACGAGCGCGAAGACAACTCGCTGTATTATTTCGTCGGCATCGACAACGCGCGATTCAAGCAGCCCGTCGAGCCCGGCGATCAGATGATATTGAACGTGACGCTCACCAAATCAAAGCGCGGCATCTGGATGTTCAATACCGAGGCCAAAGTGGACGGCAAGGTGGTCACCAGCGCTGATCTGATGTGCACCGCGCGGAATTTCGAGCCTTGATCGATCCGCGCGCCGTCATCGATCCGCGCGCCCGTCTCGACAGCAGTGTCGAAGTGGGTCCCTTCAGCATCGTCGGCCCGGATGTGGAGATCGGCGCCGGCACCCGGGTCGGTCCGCACGTCATAATCAATGGCCATACGCGCATCGGTCGGGATAACCGCATCTTCCAGTTCACCTCGCTGGGTGAAGTGCCGCAGGACAAGAAATACAACGACGAGCCTACCCGCCTGGAAATCGGCGACCGCAACCTGATCCGCGAATCCGTGACCATCAATCGCGGCACGGTGCAGGACCGGGGTCTGACGCGCGTCGGCGACGACAACTGGATCATGGCGTATGTGCATATTGCCCACGACTGCGTGATCGGCAATCACACGGTGTTCGCCAACGCCGCCTCGCTCGCCGGTCATGTGGTGATCGACGATTACGTGATTCTCGGCGGCTTCACGTTGATCTCGCAATTCCTGCGCCTCGGCGTCAACAGCTTTACCGCCATGGGCAGTGTGGTGAACCGCGACGTGCCGCCCTATGTGACCGTCTCGGGCCACATGGCCAAGCCCTTCGGCATTAATCTGGAGGGTTTGAAGCGCCGCGGGTTCAGCACCAAGGTCATCACCCAGGTGCGCCAGGCTTACAAGCTGCTGTACAAATCCAAGCTGCTTTTCGAGGAAGCCACCGCGCAGATCGAGGCCATGGCCGTCGAGTGCAGCGAGCTGGTTCCGTTGGCGGAATTCATCAAGAACACCAGTCGTGGCATTATTCGATGACGGGGAAAAACGGAGAGATGAACGCTAAAAGGTGCGGGGTGCGAGAAAAAATCAGGGGGAATCTACGTCTTCAAGACGCTGCTTTCTTGTCTTGCATCTTTTCCACGGCATTTTCCCTCTATCATCTTTGTCCTCTCCTCTAACCCATGCGCATAGCCATGGTCGCGGGCGAGGCCTCCGGTGATCTGCTCGGCGCCGGCCTGATCGAAGCACTGCGAGAAAGGTTTCCCGGCGCGCAATTCGAAGGTGTCGCCGGTGCGCGGATGGTTGCTGCCGGCTGTCACGCGCTGTATCCCGTCGAGGAACTGTCGGTCATGGGCCTCGTCGAGGTATTGCGGCACCTGCCGCGCCTGCTGCGCCTGCGTGCCGATTTGACGCGACACTTCAGCGCCACGCGACCGGATGTCTTCGTCGGTATCGACGCGCCGGATTTCAATCTGGGTCTGGAGCGACGGCTGAAGCGCGCGGGCATTCCCACCGTGCATTACGTCAGCCCGTCGGTGTGGGCCTGGCGGCGCGGCCGGTTGCGCGGCATCGCGCGCGCCGTCGATCTCATGCTCACGCTGTTTCCTTTCGAATCGGCTTTCTATCGTGAGCATGGACTGCGCGAACGCTACGTCGGCCACCCGATGGCCGACAGTATCGCAGAGCACATCGACAGGCCTGCAGCGCGTGCAGCGCTGAAACTTGCGTCCGACGGTGAGCTGGTCGCACTATTGCCGGGCAGCCGGCGCAGTGAGCTGCGTTATCTTGCCGAACCATTCCTGCGCACTGCATTGTGGTTGCGTGAGCGCCGTCCGGCATTGCGCTTCGCCGCGCCTTTGGCAACGCCGGCGACACGGCGGATGTTCGAGGAGATTCGCCAGCGCACCGCGCCGGATCTGCCCGTGACGATCGTCGAAGGCCGCGCGCGCGAGGTCATGGCCGCCGCTAACGTCGTATTGGCGGCTTCCGGTACCGCCACATTGGAAGCGATGCTGCTGAAGCGGCCCATGGTCATGGCCTATCGACTATCAGGCTTCAGTCATTGGCTGCTCAAGCAACTGGTGAGGACGCCATACTTCGCGTTGCCCAATCTGCTCGCCAACCGCCCGCTGGTGCCGGAGTTCATTCAGGATCAGGTGACACCGGCTAATCTCGGTCAGGTGCTGCTGGATTTTCTTGACGACCCTGAACGCGTGTCGCAACTCGAACAGGCTTTCACTGTGATTCATCATGAACTGCGCCGCGATGCCAGCCGACAAGCAGCGCAGGCTGTGCTTGAATTGATTCATGGATCAATCCCGACGAATAGTTCGCGTCTCAATGATAAAGTCCCCTCTCCTTCAGGGAGAGGGCCAGGGTGAGGGTGACCAGGAATTGCTCGAATGCATGCATCAATTGATATTCATTGCGCAGATATGCTCATCGCCGGCGTCGACGAAGCCGGCCGCGGTCCACTGGCCGGACCGGTGATCGCGGCCGCCGTCATCCTGCATCCCGACCGGCCCATCGAAGGTCTGGCGGATTCCAAGCAACTCAGCGCAAAACGGCGTGCGGCACTCGAAGGCGAGATTCGCGAGAAAGCGCTGGCGTTCTGCGTGGGCCGCGCCGAAGTCAAAGAAATCGACGCTATCAACATTCTCCAGGCCACGATGCTGGCAATGCAGCGCGCCGTCGCAGGCCTTGCCACCGCACCGCATCTCGCGCTGATCGACGGCAATCGCTGCCCGCTGCTGTCCTGCCGTGCCGAAGCCGTGGTGAAGGGCGATCAGTGCGTCGCCGAGATCAGTGCCGCCTCGATCCTCGCCAAAGAATCGCGCGACCGCGAGATGGTGGCCCTCGATGTGCAATACCCCGGCTATGGCTTCGCCGTTCACAAGGGCTATCCGACGGCGGCGCATCGGGAGGCTTTGCGCGCGCTTGGCGCGTGTGTTGTGCACCGTCACTCGTTCGGTCCGGTGCGCCAGGTCGTTGCGGCCCGGTGAGTTTATTTTTTTGCCGCTGAGGCGCAGAGGACGCAGAGGAAGTGGAAAACTTCGGGCGACCTCTGCATAAGTCGCCAAGGTCTGCGCCACTGTTTTTTCTCCCAGTCAAGAATAATGGCCTGGATATTTTCACTACCTCTGCGTCCTCTGCGGCCCCCCGATTTGCCTGCCGCCACACCCGCCGACTCTGGTAAAGTAGCCACACTATGACCCCCGGCTTCGTCCATCTGCACGTGCATACCGAATACTCTTTGGTGGACGGACTGGTGCGCGTCAAGCCGCTGGTGGCGGCCTGTGCGGCGGCGGGGATGCCGGCCTGCGCGGTGACCGATCAGTCCAATCTGTTCGCCATGGTGAAGTTCTACCGGGCGGCGCAATACGCCGGCGTCAAGCCGATCATCGGTGTCGAGTTGTGGGTGCGCGATGCGCGGCGCAAGGATGAGGCGGCGCGGCTGGTGTTGCTGTGCCAGAACCGGGAAGGCTACCTCAATCTCACGCGGCTGGTCACGCGCAGTTATCTGGAAGGCCAGGTGCGCGGTATTCCCGGCATCGACAAAAGCTGGTTAGCCGGACACAGCGATGGCCTGATCGCGCTGTCCGGCGGGCGCGAGGGCGATGTCGGCCGCGCGCTGCTGGCGAGCCAGCCGGAACGCGCCGAGCAATTGCTGCGCGACTGGCTGGCGCTGTTTCCGCAACGTTATTACCTGGAACTCACCCGCACCGGCCGCATGGGCGAGGAGGAGTACCTGCACGCGGCCGTCACGCTCGCCTCGACCTGCGATGCGCCGGTGGTCGCCACAAACGATGTGCGTTTTCTCGCCCGCGAAGAATCCGAAGCGCACGAGGCGCGCGTCTGCATTCAGGACGGCCGCACCCTCAATGACCCGCGCCGTCCGCGCCATTACAGCGAACAGCAGTATCTGCGCGGCCCGGCGGAGATGGCGGAGCTGTTCGTCGACATTCCCGAGGCGCTGGCCAACAGCGTCGAGATCGCGCGGCGCTGCAATCTGGAGCTGACACTGGGCGAGAATGTCCTGCCGGAATTCCCGGTGCCGGCCGGCATGGACGTGAACGAGTTTCTGCGCACCGAATCGCATCAGGGGCTGGAACAGCGCCTGCAACGCATTCTGGCCGGTGTCGCCGATGTGGAAACGACGCGCGCGGAATATGTCGCGCGCCTGAATCTGGAGCTCGATGTCATCATCGGCATGGGCTTCCCCGGCTACTTTCTGATCGTCGCCGACTTCATCCGCTGGGCGCGCAACAACGGCGTGCCGGTCGGCCCCGGCCGCGGCTCGGGCGCGGGCTCGCTGGTGGCGTATGCGCTCGGCATCACCGATCTCGATCCGATTCACTATGACCTGCTGTTCGAGCGCTTCCTGAATCCGGAGCGCGTGTCGATGCCGGATTTCGACGTGGACTTCTGCATGGAAGGCCGCGACCGCGTCATCGAATATGTCGCCGAACGCTACGGCCGCGAGCGCGTCTCGCAGATCATCACCTACGGCAGCATGGCGGCCAAGGCGGTGGTGCGCGATGTCGGGCGCGTGCTCGGTCATCCTTATGGCTTCGTCGATCGCATCGCCAAGCTGATTCCGTTTGAACTTGGCATCACGCTCGACAAAGCGCTGGAACAGGAAGACGAACTGCGCCGTCTCTATAAGGACGATGACGATGTCCACACGCTGATCGATCTGGCGCGTTCGCTGGAAGGTCTGGCGCGCAACGCCGGCAAGCACGCCGGCGGCGTGGTGATCGCGCCTTCGCGATTGACCGACTACACGCCGCTCTATTGCGAGCAGGGCAGCACGGCGACGGTCACGCAGTTCGACAAGGACGATGTCGAGGCCGTCGGTCTCGTCAAGTTCGACTTCCTCGGCCTGCGCACGCTGACCATCATCGATTGGGCCGTGCAGACCATCAACCGCGCCCGCGCCGCGAGCGGCGAGGCGCTGCTCGACATCACCGCGCTGCCCATGGACGATGCGCCCAGCTTCGATCTGCTGAAGCGCTGCGCCACCACCGCCGTATTTCAACTCGAATCGCGCGGCATGAAGGATCTGATCAAGCGCCTGCAGCCGGATACTTTCGAAGAGATCATCGCGTTGGTGGCGCTGTTCCGTCCCGGTCCCTTGCAGTCCGGCATGGTCGACGACTTCATCGCGCGCAAACACGGCCGGCAGGTCGTCGAATACCCGCATCCCGATGTCGAGCCGATCCTCAAGCCGACCTACGGCGTGATTCTGTACCAGGAACAGGTGATGCAGATCGCGCAGGTGCTGTCCGGCTACACGCTGGGCGGGGCCGATATGCTGCGCCGCGCCATGGGCAAGAAGAAGCCCGAGGAGATGGCCAAGCAGCGCGCCATCTTCGTCGATGGCGCCAAGGCGCGCGGCGTGGCAGAGGCGACGGCGACTTACATCTTCGATCTGATGGAAAAATTCGCCGGCTACGGCTTCAACAAATCGCACTCGGCCGCGTATGCGCTGGTGTCCTATCAGACGGCGTGGCTCAAGACGCATTATCCCGCCGCCTTCATGGCCGCGGTGCTGTCGGCGGACATGGATAACACCGACAAGGTGGTCACGCTGATCGATGAATGCCGCGACATGAAACTGGAGGTCGCGCCGCCCGACATCAACCACTCCGATTATGCGTTCACGGTCAACGGCGCCGACGGCATTCGTTACGGCATGGGTGCGATCAAGGGCGTAGGCCTTGCCGCCATCGAAGGGATCATCACGGAACGCGGGGCGCAAGGCGCGTTCCACGACCTTTTTGACTTGTGCCGGCGCATCGATCTGCGCAAGGCCAACCGTCGTGTGTTGGAAGCGCTGATCCGCTCCGGCGCGATGGACGCGCTGGGCGAAAACCGCGCCAGCCTCATGGCCACCCTGCCGGCGGCGCTGCATCTCGCCGAGCAACACGCGCGCGATGCGACCGCCGGTCAAGTGGATCTGTTTGGTTTGGCGGAATCGCCCGCCGATGCCGCGGCGGCGGATGTATCCGCGCACGCCGCGCACCTGCCGGAGTGGGAGGAGGCCGAACGTCTCACCGGCGAGAAGGAAACGCTGGGTCTGTATCTTACCGGTCATCCGATCGCGTGCTACGCCGATGAGCTTGCCAAGTTCACCAGCGGCCGTATCGCCGAAGTCACGACCGCGCCGGGCGAGGACTGGACCTACAACACCAAGAGCTACGGCAAGGCCAGCAAGGAGCAATCCGTCGTCTTGGCCGGCCTGGTGGTGGGCCTGCGCACCTTGCAGACGCAGCGCGGCGGGCGCATGGCCTTCGTCACGCTGGACGACCGCAGCGCGCGCGCCGAGATCGCGGTGTTCTCCGAGGCCTACACGCAGTACCGACAACTGCTGCTCAAGGACAAGCTGCTGGTGGTGGAGGGCAGTCTCAGCCCGGACGACTACGCCGGCGGTTACCGGGTCAGCGCCAATCGCGTGCTCGACATCGATCAGGCGCGCGCCGTCTACGCCAAGCGCCTTCTGATCGATCTCGATGCGCGGACTGCCGGCAACGGTTTCATCCCGGCCTTGCAGGCCGCGCTCGCGCCGTTCCGCGCCGGACCTTGTCCGGTGCTGCTGGATTTCAACCGCAATGACGCCACGGCGCAGATACTGCTCGGCCAGGAGTGGCGGGTGCATCCGACCGATGAACTGTTGCAGCGACTCGGCGATCTGGTCGGTGCGGGGCATGTCCATGTGGAATTCTGAACCCAGGAAGAAAATTGAACCGCCAAGGACGCCAAGTACGCCAAGGAAAATCGGGTTATAAGGGGGTGAAGACTCCTAACTTCACTTCCACTTCGATGGCCGCGCACCTGAAAGCATTTTTGTTTCTTGGCGTCCTTGGCGGTTCAAACTAAGCGGTTCAAACGTATTCCCCTTCGACCCATGGTAAACTTGCCGAAATTAGTTACGGTTGAGCCCCTATGAACCTCAATTTCCTTGATTTCGAGCAGCCGATCGCCGAGTTAGAGGCGAAGATCGAAGAACTGCGTTTCGTCGGCGACGACAACGAGATCAACATCAACGAAGAGATCGCGCGCCTGCAGAGCAAGAGCCGCACGCTCACCAAGTCGATCTTCGCCAATCTCAATGCTTGGCAGGTATCGCAACTGGCGCGCCATCCGCAGCGCCCCTACATGCTCGATTACATCGAGCGCGTCTTCACGGATTTCCACGAACTGCACGGCGACCGCGGCTTTGCCGATGACCCGGCCATCGTCGGTGGCGTGGCGCGTCTGGAGGGTCGGCCGGTGATGGTGATCGGTCAGCAGAAAGGCCGCGACACCAAGGAAAAGCTGCTGCGCAATTTCGGCATGCCGCGCCCGGAGGGCTACCGCAAGGCGCTGCGCCTGATGCAGATGGCCGAACGTTTCCGTCTGCCGGTGCTGACCTTCATCGACACGCCCGGCGCCTATCCGGGTGTCGGCGCCGAGGAGCGCGGTCAGAGCGAGGCGATCGCCCGCAACCTGTTCGTGATGTCCGCGCTCAAGACGCCGATCGTCTGCACCGTAGTGGGCGAGGGCGGTTCCGGCGGCGCGCTGGCCATCGGTGTCGGCGACCGGCTCATGATGCTGCGATACTCGACCTATTCGGTGATCTCGCCGGAAGGCTGCGCATCGATCCTGTGGAAGAGCGCCGACAAAGCATCGGACGCCGCCGAGGCCATGGGCATCACCTCGGAACGCCTGCTGAAACTCAACCTGATCGACCAGGTCATCGACGAACCGCTGGGCGGCGCCCACCGTGATATCGACGCCATGGCCGGTCGCCTCAAACATGCCTTGCTGGAAGCCTTGGAAAAACTCGACAGCACCGCCATCGACAAGCTGCTCGATCAGCG
>VFSW01005496.1_pt1 | contig 18716 bp, 14 predicted proteins | sample 5358111 | NCBI WGS metagenome assembly VFSW01 (sample SAMN11554181, study PRJNA540505) | mine drainage metagenome | isolation source: sediment from site ElyBrook_90M | place: USA: Ely Copper Mine, Vershire, VT | collected 2017 | reverse complement strand
TTAGTAGAATATTTCCTGTTCCCTTAGCAGATACATTCAAGTCAACATTTGTGTCTGTGCCTGCAACAGTTAGTGCCGGACCAAGTCCAGCTCCTGACATTCCAGCAGTTACGTTAATATAATCTGGATCAGCTGTATAGGTGATCTTAAATTGTGGGAAGCCAGAGTTTGGGCCAGCAAATGCCAATGATCCATCGTTTGCTGCTGTAAGGCTTGCTAAACTTCCGGTAGTAGTATTATAAAAAGAAAGAAGAGCTGAATTAGTTCCAGATGATTGTAGTTGGGCCTGTGCAATACCGCTAGTAGCGGCAACTCTAAGAAACCCGTCAGCAGTTCCTGTGAATACAAAATGTCCTGGATCTGTGGCAAGGAACAATACTGCAGATGCATCGTTGAGAAGTTGAAAGTTGCCATTTTTTACATTAATTGTTTTAGATGGAGTTGTTACTCCATTTCCAATTAATTTAATGTTGGCACCGTTCGCGCCAGTATCAGTAACAACGATTGACTGCGTACTACCACTTGTTGTTACATCAAGTTCACCTGATAATGTTGCCCCAGTTGCGGACACGGTTCCATTGACCTGAAGCGTGTGGATTCCATCATCTGTTTGTGTGCCGATCAACACCTTACCAGCACCAAGTCCTAACATTAATATTGATGCACCAATTGTTAATTTTTCTGGAGCATTTTCTGCAAGATTAGTTGCTTCCAATATACCACCATATGATGCATCAACATATGGTCGCAATCTTACAATATTGGTTGTCCCCTTCCATCTTGCTGCAACTTGTGTATCAGCAACAACAGAATCAATCTCCGCATTTACTGTTAATGCTCCAGATAATGTTCCACCGGTGGCAGACATTGTTCCATTAATTTGAAGTAAATGAGAACCATCATCTATTTGTGTACCAACTAACACATTTCCATTATTTCCAAGCATTGTTAAGCTTGCAGCTAACGTTAGTTTGGCATAGGCAGATTCATCATGGGTCATAGCCTCAAGTATAGTCCCAATTGTACTATTAACATATGGACGAATCCTAAGAGTTCCTGTAACTCCTTCTAGCCTCATTGCGACGGCGGCATCTGCCATGACTACATCGAGTTCACCAGTCAGGGTACCACCAGTTAGTGGTAGTGCATTAGTGATTCCATATCCAGATAACGTTGTTGGGTTTGTTCCTGTTGTTACTCGACCATATGTATCGACAGTTACTGATTTATATGTACCAGGAGTTACAATTCCAGAAGCCAGATCAATAGAATCTGCATTAGCAACGATATTACCCGCAGTTCCACCAACATTTAACGTATTACCAACATAATATAATCCAGTACCAGCCCCAACGGACGATGGACCCGAGATTTCTACCCAGGCATTTCCCACTGCATCATATAAGTACGTGTGCCCATAATGAACAGAAGTTGCTGATGAAACAAGAACCGTAGTTCCTTGAACGAATTCTGGAGTACCAGTTGAAAGCCCTGCATATCCTTCTGGGTGTGACCAATTTGCCGAAGATGTAATGGTTCCACCTAGATATTGAATTAAGTCGTATGCTACTACAGGTGGCGTGAATGCACCAAGAACACTTGTAGTAATACCACCACCTACGGTACCATGCTCAACAGCGACAAGAAAACGATCACCTACTGCTAATGACTTATTTAATGCCCACCCACCGTCCGTTGAATTAAGTTTTGTAAAATTAACGACAGCGCCGATGGCTGCTGATATGTTTCCACCAGAAGAACCATAATGTGTAAATGTGAATGCGGCGGAAGCAATATATGTTAAATCTGCACCAATTGGAAGAGCTGTGAAGAACGCAGGAAACGCTGCGTCAAGAGTTGGGTCAGATGCAACAATATCCTGAAGGTCTGAATCAGCTACTGGATTTTTCCAAGTTGCACTTGTTGTAACAAGTGCATCAACATATCCTTTTGTTGCTGCATGTAAACTTGTTGTTGGAAGAGCACTTAGTGTCAAGAATCCAGTCATGGTATCCCCGGCCTTGTTAACTGGAGTAAACCCTAGTGCCGTTGTAACATCAGTGTCTGCTAGGGAGGAACCAACAGTTGTGCGGCCATATACGTCAACTGTTACCTTTGTATATGTTCCTGCACTCACACCGCTTACATCAAGATCAAGAGAATCTGCATTTGCAACAATGCGGCCGGTAGTTCCAATTACATTAAGAGTAGTTCCGGTTTTTGTTGCACCGGTGCCGGCTGTATCAATTGCATCAGTAATTCCATACCCAGCCAAGGTTGTTGGGTTTGTGCCAGCTGTAACACGACCATATGTATCAACTGTTACCGATTTATATGTGCTGGGAGTTACGATACCAGACGCCAAATCAATTGAATCTGCATTTGCAACGATATTACCTGCTGTACCAATTACATTAAGAGTAGTTCCGGTTTTTGTTAATCCTGTTCCTGCAACAATCTGTCCTGCACCCGAAAACTGTACAAACGTAAGAGCTGTGACTCCCAGTGAGATTGGATTAGGTGTGGACAATACCCACCCTGAGCTTGCATTCATTGTTCCTTCAGATACAAACGTAAACATTCCAGAGGTGACCTCTGATCCTGGAGTATTGTCTGCATCTGTTGAACGAGTCCATGCACTAGCACTGGCATTGTATATGCCATTTTCTGATCCAGTTAATTGGTCCTTTACAAGGACTCTATCACCTGCAACCAAACTAACGGTAGTATCAAGTGTTTGTAGACCACTTAATGTAATATTAGATCCAGTTGTTGCTGCACGCACCGAGGCTTTTACGTTAAGACCATTTGCTATTGCATCCGTATATTGTTTTGTTACAGCGTGAAGTGGCTGAGTTGGATCTCCACTAAGGACAAGAGTTCCTGTCATTGTGCCACCTGATAGGCTTAACTTGCCCGATAGGTCGGTAGATGTTCCTACCTTATCCCAAATTGTTCCATTGTACAAATATATAGAGTCGTCTGTTGTTAGGAAATACAGTTCTCCAAGGTTGGCAAGAGAGGGGAAGGATGCACCGCTGGCCACTGTAAGATTTACAATGTCAGATCCCTCAATTAAACTAATTCCATCTATTAACATTAACTGTTCTCCTTAAATTAGATGTATCCCATATTTATCAATTAAACACACGTGAAGCAATATTTAAACGGTGCTGCTTTATTTAAAAAGTTCACCCTCTGTTATTATATGGAACCTCATGTTGTGTTCGTTACACCATTTTTGTGCATATTGCCACTTCGCTGTATTTATCGCAAAAGTTATATCGTCATACAGTTTACTTTTGGGGTTTCTAGTCTTTGAGCGACGAGTTTGGCTTTTAGGCTTAATCTCTATTATTTCGTTGACAATTTCGCCGGCCTTGTTATTATATTCAATCCAATAATCAGGAAAATATCTGTGTACCTTTCCGTCTGTTGGCTTGATATACGGAATTGCAATTTCTTCACTCGCCCATCGCAATATATTTGGATTGTTGTCTAAAAATCGATTAAATGCAAGTTCCCAACTTGACATGTATCGGATCTTAGTAATATCTCCAACATATTTCTCTGGATTTAATGGAGTATACCAACCTTGTTTGAATCTTGCCATTATTAGAAAAGATGCGTTAGAGTGCCGTATGTTGCAGTCACATCTCTAACACTCGTCGCTCCCAATGCAGTGGTATTTGTTATACTACGGACAAACCCAGCCAAAGTAGGCGTAGCATTTGTTGTTGATGATTGTATTATTGGGAATTGAGGACGAATAGGACTAGTTGCCAACCCAGAGCCCGGCATTGTTGTATTTGTTAAAGCTGGAGCACCTGTGCTTCCAGGTTCAGGAAAATCACTTGCTGTTGATGATGGGGGTATAGATGAGGTCGAAAAAGATGAGTCTATATTAGGAATAATTGGAAGTCCGCCAAAATTTGTAAGATCTGTTATAGATGAATCTACATCTACATCATCATTAACAAACAACCCATCATAATTAAATTGAAGATGTAGTTCTGATGGTTCATTACTTGACATATCAAGTTCACTTGGAGTTAGGCTTATTATTCTTGGGTTGATGAAAGAATATACCGTCATTCTTCTTCCCCAGTCGTATATGTGGTACAGGTTAACATTACTAAAAATAGTTTTAGTATTGTTAATAAGTGGTCCTGTAGATGCTGACAAATTTGCTGGATCAGAAAAATTCATTCCATTTGTTTCGTATATGCTAGCATTAGATATGCGAGATACTGGACTGGTCATTGAGATATACTTACTATAGAATCGTCCAACGTTGTTCTGTCCATCATCATAAAAACTTAATGTCATGGGATCATATTCAGTTTTTTTCAAAAGTTTTGTTCGAAAGTTATATAAATTAATATCTTCGTAATCAAACTTAACCGTTGGTCGCAGTGCTGTCTTCACCAAAAAAGCCGTCATTTTTTCGTCATTATTAAATATCGATGCGACGGAAGAATCAACAAAATTAAATTGAACAACAAACAAAAATTTTGTCTTAGGTGCATGTTGAGACGCGAGTGCCATTGCATATGGAGTTGCTCCATATGGATAAAAGTTGAAATTAACTCCAGTTGATTGGCCCAATGAGAGTGGTCCAGTGGATGGTTGGCCAAACAGTAATCCCTCAATTGCGTTAACATCATTCACCACTGTGGAAATAGCATGCTCAGCAGTCGTTATTTTATTTGCTACTGTGTTTACAGTGTGTTGAATAGCATGAGCAGTTGTATCGACGCGCTGAGTTAGCGTGTGGCTATTAGTTCTTATTCTTGGGTCATTTGCCATAAAATTCTCAATTTATAATGTAGTATTTATGGTTCGGGTTCACGACGAAAAAGGGGAGCAAAAGCTCCCCTAGATTTTCACATCCCTGTGTGGGTCACATCCCTGTCAATTAGCCTGTTGAGCCTGCGCCACCTAATGCACTACCAGGACCAACATATCCACCAATGATTTGGTGAGCCATATCGAAACGAATTTCCATTTCAATTTTGACTGCGTCGTTATTACTGTAATCAAGATCACCGTACTTCACACTCTTAAACCAGCAACCTTCCATTACCCATGTTTCAACTGACTGGTCATTACCATCAAGCATGTCAAGATAGGTAACAAACTTGTAAAGAGATCCTTCGCTTGCAGTTGCGAGCCACTGTCCATTCACACCAATGAGCCACTGTTGTGATTGGTTTTGTGATTGAATCACACTCGATGCTGTTCCTGAGATATCATCTTCAACCGCAATTGTAATCGGGTCAAAGCTATATTTTCCGGCAATCCACGAACGAGAGTTATAACGATGTAGTTCGGTTTCTGCATATGTTAAAGATGGACGGCCGGACGTTACACACTGCATTGAAAGTGGTTGTGTGTCCACATTTCCACCCATGTTAGCAAACGTTACTCTCCATTTGAATTTCTGCTTGGGTTGAAGAATACCCGTTCCAACACCTGGGATACCCATATCATTAATTGTTGACATATTCTCTTCCTTTTGTTCTACTATTTATGGGACTATATTAATAATCTCTTAAATTGGAGCGCCTGTTGCCAAAATACGAATTGGTATGTATAAGAACTCCGCTGCGATGACTGGTTTGATTGCAACATCAATAAACAATTCATTTTGAGCAATTACAGACGGTGTATTATTCGTTCCATCACACACTGTTGCAAAATCATACAATCCACGATTGACAATCAAATTGCCCAAGAATGCATCAACAACAGCCTTCAAGTTATCGCGCGTGAGCTGATCATTTGGCTCAAAAATAAATGGCATTGTATTTTTACGAAGTGAACGCTTAATGTACTTAACCAACCGAGAAACGTTAACACGGTCCATTGCACTTGCTGCTGGCGCAGAAGTCTTCTGTCCCCATACAACAAATCCCTGGCCGGTGAAGAATGCAAGTGGATTAATGTTGGTGGTATATTGGTACAAGGAGTTACGCTGTCCAAGATTCACATGAGTTTCAACAAATGTTGTTGGGCCACCAAGTGTTCCGGAGGCGACGCCAAGATCTGTAATACCGGTGATAAGACCACGATTTGTTCCTGCTGGTGCAAACCACAATTGACTAACGTTATCACTATATGCATATGTGCGAAGTGCCGTGCCACTTGCAGTGGCAAGAACATCTACACCATCAATGTTTGGTGCTAAGCATGGTGGGTAGTAGTACGCAACGTTATCGGAGTGCTGACGGTTGCTAGTTCCACCCCAAGTAACTGTATCTTCTGGACTTAAATTCATTGGTGTGTCAGCAACAACAAGAGCCTCATCTTGAATATCAGATACAAGAGCTAACATCTCATCAACTAGCTCTGGATAACCAGGGCAAAGGATTAAATTATATTCGTAATTTTCTGAACGAATTTCTGAATTACCAGGCCCAACGGATGCCTGTAGTGCAGTTGTAATAGATGCACGGCGGGCAGAGTCATTTGCCCCGAGGCTACTCAAGTTTAGGAATGGTTGTGTATGTTGATATTCATCGGCGGCGGCGGTGAGAAGATTGCCACCATCTGCTATTCCAAATTCTCCAGCGACTGATGGAGATGAGGTACTTGGAGTTAGTGCAGTAGCCCAAGCATGGACCATGCCATCAAATCCAAGGTATGTACCGGTTGGTGGAACTGTATATCCATTTGCGTATATATTTAATGGTACAGTTACTGGTAAGTCATTAGGATCCTTGAAAAATGTAGAAGACATGTTTCGGAATGAAAACAATTCAAATACAGGAACCATAGCTTGTTCAGCTAATGAAATAAGCTCGGCGGCATTTACAGTAACTTTGTAAAGGTTTACACCTGGTACACCTGCTAGCACAGCGACAAATCCTGGCATAGCAGTAAACAGATTACTGATTATTCCGTTAGTAAGAGCAATAGACGAAACTGGGCCTGTTGCACTACTGGTAAAAACGATATTACCAGCTGAAAGTGATGCTGTTGCACCAGTTATGATACCATTGATCATAGATAATAGATTTGCAATAGTTTCAGTGCCGGTGATTGTTAGAACAATATGTTGTGGTGCTGCACCATTGACGCTAACGTAGAAGTCGGACGTTCCGGCAGGAACACTGGCAGGATTGGTACCAATTAATGATCCAGCAAAATTAACTGTCTGACTTCCGTTTGATGCAGAGCCTGGAATATATCCGTTTGTTGTGTTGTATTCAGTTATATAGTTATCGATAAGAACATCAAGGGTTGAAGCAGCAGAGGCGACTTCGTTAGCCCACAATGTCCGCACATCTGTGATATCATCATCTAAGTTTACATTTGCGCGGATAACATATGCGTTGTTTCCAATTCCAAGAAACTGGTTTAGAGCAAATAATCCATATTCATTTCGTGCATCCCCGTGGAATTGATTGCCTTGTGTATCAGCAAGAAATCTTGGAATACCATATAAAGTTAAGCTTTGTGCAACAGAAGTGACACTGCGAATAACATCATGTTCATACGTCCCAGCAGCAGGTGTTAGACCATCTGGTTGAAGTTTATGGTCGGCGGTTGCAACAAAGATTAAAGGCACCGTTGGTGCTGAGGCCGGAATGAAAAAACTCTGGTCAGTTACTGTAACACTTACGCCCGGCGAAACTAAATTAGCCATTGTTGATCTCCTTAGTAATCAATCCTATAATATCAAGGTATGTGGTATTTATACTGTGGTACCTTTTTTACGGTAAAATAATATCATCTGCAGAATTCCATAACTCGTAGTTTATTCCTTGTTCATCGAGCTGTGCGATAATATCATCTGATGTCTGTCCTACTTCACTAACTGCGCCAATTCTAACATAAATATCACGAATATAGTCATCTTTAATATTTGCAGGTGCTGCGATCCAAATAGGAAAATCAAAAGATAGGGTGGTAACTAACATCCGGCGATCGGTTCCTATTGGGTAGTTATCATTGAAGGTTATTGATCCTAGTGTGACCGTTGTCAATTTTGTCCAATCAAATACTCCATCTGAAGTCTGTATTGTGATGGAAGGATCAAATAACATTAATATTTGTTCCAATATTTGGAATCGTTGTTCAGAATTACTGGTGTATATTGCAAGTTCTGTAATTGCTCGGTATGGAACAGGCATTAATTGATGAACAGTTTTAATTCCATCAGGAAACACTTCGCCTCGTGGTAAGTATGATTGGCGACGAGTTCCACCAATAGCTTTTCGCATTTCTGGTGCCATGTTAATTGAGGTTAAATTTACACTCATAACAGGAAGACGAAGTGGTTTATTTTGTGTATTATCTGCAATAATATGAGCAACAACTCTATCTTTGTTCCCATAATGAACAGGAACAGATATTAACTTATTATCTTCTCCATTTCGTTTTCCAACTTCAGCTTGCATTCCAGAAAAAATAGACATAAATTGGGTAAGATATCTCTTAACCTGATTATCATAATAGTAATTTGTGATGGCCATTGGTTATACCTCGTTGGCTGGTTTCTTGGTAGAAGAACTTAAAAATTCTTGAAGTATTGGTTTTGTTGTCCTATATTGAGCGCGGCGATCCGTTTCAAGATATATCCAGCGACCCTTTACAATGGAGTATTTAAACAACCTTGGTGGTATGTCTGCCGCTAGACCGGTATATGTTAGCCTATGATAGTCTCCATCCTTTGGACTGGTTGGGTATGCGTCACCTTCTGTATACGGTAGTCCATTTGGTGGCATTCCACTCTCAGCATATATTCCTTGTAAGTTGGCGTTTAGCTTGGATAGACTTGGACCACCTTGTGCAGCAGCAGCAGCCAATTGCTCCGGCGTGAACCATGTAATGTCCCCTATCTCGGCACCTCGTTCTGGAACATTTGTTGTTTCAGCTGCTTGAATCGTTTGAGATGGAATAGATAGGTCTTGAAAGTTTAATGAGTTTCCATCATCGATATTTAAGAGTCCTAGTACGTCAGCCGACGCTGCTAAGCTTCCCACAATATCTTGTGTTTCTTGTGATGCCATCATTGGAGCTGCTGTAACCTGCAACATTGTTGGCATCCATCCTGGTGTATATCCTTGTGTGCTCCAAGTAACATCAGTTACTTCAAGATATTTTTTGATTGGTTGCATTGTTGAGGAGTATTGTGTTTCACTTGGAACCTCAAAAATATCTCCAATAACAATTGGACGGCCTAACTGCTGAACACATACAGAAAAGTTAACAAGCATTTGGTATATTTGTGATGGAAGTTCAATTGCAAATCTTGTAAGAAATGATTGAGTATCAATAAGACTATATGACATTTTTAGTGTTACGCTTTCAGTTGCATAATCTCTATCTCTATTTTCAAGAAATATTTCATCTTCAATATTATACAACGAGGTTGCATCATAATCCATTAATTGTAATGCCTGAACTCCCCAAAAATCATTTGGTCCACCAGTGAACGATATAGGTCTAATTCTCCACCAACGGGATGGGACAGTGTGCTTAAAATATATTGTATTTAAACAATCATCATTTGGTAAGGATATGACTGACACTCCATACCAATTTATTCCATCGGCCGAACGCTCAATACGAGCTTGTAAAACTCGGTTAGCTGGATTTGATGATTGTTTAATTTTGATTGTTGCAATATTATGCTTTATGAACGTCTCAACTCCATATCTCACTCGAGAATTATCAAGTTTAATTTCACCAAAGTCATATCCGATAAATGCGAAAGACAATACATTTGTGCCTTTCTGTAACGATCTCCATTCCGTTACAAATGTATCAAAAGCATTTGTTGCTGGAAATGCAGCTAGTGCACCTCCAGAAATAGCTATTCCATTCCCAGTAAGATCGTTCAACTTTCCTTGCTCATGCACACCAAGTAGTTTGAATACATGTACGTTAGCAGCACCAATATTCAATGCCTCAGCAACAACAGAATCGATAAAACATTTATCGTTACTTTTTGTTAACTGAAATGGAGAACAAGAAAGGTTTGTGGATGGTGGGCACCCATTTGCTGACGTGGTCTGACAATCAGCACTTCCTGTTGGCAGCGCGACTATAGAGGGACCACCAATAAGCTTCCCATTGGCATCATATGTGTTTTCACAAATTGGGCCGTTGCAAGGAGTGGTGTTATTTGCCATATATTATCCGATTATTAAGGTACTTTCAAGGCCCCATTCTTCTGGGTTATTTGCTGTAAAGTTATCAATCTCTAACATACACTCTGCAATCTCTGCATCCGCACGTGCACTAAGATCCATAGCGTTCAACGTTACGCCGCCACCTGCACCTGGCAAGCTTGCATACTTTCCACGAATCTGTGCAAGGATTTTGCGAGCTGTTGCTGTTGCATATTTTTGAATCCATGGCTGCGTATGACGGTCCGTTAACAATTCCTGTTCTGATCGTTCAATTGCTGCATCAACAAGTACTCGTTCATTATTATAAAATGTATTTAACATATCAAGTGTACGTGTATGTTCATTCCACTGGGACAAAACACGGGTTGCAGATAAGATTTCTAATTGGTCAAGATAATCACTAACAATATGGTAGCTAAGAAGATCAAATGTTCCCATAGCATATAGTTGTTGCAGCGCAACCTGGCCAAATACTCCAGCACCATATGTTTGTCCCATGAATGCAGATGTCATGCGGTAGACGTCCATAACGGAAACTATTTTATTAAATCCAACAACCTTATCAGTTAATATGTACTGTTGTTGATTTTGGTTAGTGGTTAAGAAGAAGAATGCTCGCTTATATCCCATACCACTCAAATTACGAAATACTTGAATTGCGGTAGATATAGCAAAGTCAAGTTGATATTTTGAAAGTTCAACTTCGACAACTGGATATCCAAGCTGTGCCATAATATTTTCAATCATGTGCCGGCGCTCATCTGCCGATAAAACATCTCCTACCCCAGGTTGTTCATTTTGTGGTGTTGAATTTACTCCATCCGTTCCTGGAACCGGCCAGTTGATTTTTGGACCATCTGGAAGATTTGGATTTGGTGGCAATGCACCTATAATTGTACTGAATAATGTTCCATCTATAATACCAACAAAAGACTGACTTCCCACTGTTGTGCTTGTGAATATAATATTTCCATCACTATTCAGTTCAACTATTGCTACAGGCTGCGCAGGAACCCAACCAGCCTTTGTCCATGTCATAAGTATGTTAGTAACAGTATTAAACCACATCATTCCGATTGCTGGTGCTGGTGGTACTGTTGAGAATAGCATTGAAATCCAAGCTATTCCATTCCACTGTTTAAGTTGATTTGTGGTTGTATCAACCCAGAATGAACCAACTGGAAGAGTAATTGTATCTGGTTCAATTGAAGAGTCTATTGGATTTAACGCTGACCAGGATACTCCATTCCAGAAGTTCCACGCATGTGATGTTGTATTGTACCAAACTTCATTAAGTGTTGGGATCATAGGATCAGTAAGCGTACTGATATATGTTGCAACTACCCACTGTGATCCATCCCAAACACGAAGGATAGATGTGGAAAGGACAAACCAAGCATCGTTGGTTGTGAGCGTTGGTGGAAGATTAGGATCAGTGGCTGCTTGAGTAAACGATAATACAGTGACCCAACTTGATGTCAATACATCCCATGTATACAATACATTGGTCACAGAATCCCACCATAGGTCACCTGACTCACGGACCGTAGGATCTATTGTCCAAATCAATACTGGTAATTGAATCCAAGCCAACCCATTCCATTGACTTAATATTTCAGTTGTTGTATTAAACCAGTAGGCATTTATTGCAGGAGCAGATGGAGTAGTTGCACTTTGTATAGCAGCAATAGGATTCCAAATTACATCCCATTGATTTAATACTTTGTGCGTCTCATCATACCAGAAGGAATTCATTGCAGGTGTTGATGGATTTATATTCCAGTATATTGCAGCTACACTATCCCACATGCTGTTTACTACATTCCAATTAAATAGGTGAGCTGATGTTGTATCATACCAATATGTTCCACATGGTGGGCAAAGTGAAAGAGATGGATCTATCTCTTGAATTCGTGTTGTTAGTTCATGCCATACAGTACCGTCACGACGGAATGAATTGGTTCCATTAAACCAAATATCATCACAGCTGGGTGTTGTTATGTCTTGGAAATATGAAATAACTGTCTGTGGCTGCCAGATAGTACCATCATATCGTTTAAGTAATTTAGTCGTTGGATTATACCAATAATCTCCAACTGTACGAATTGTTGGATCGGTTGGTTCAACAATTGCTGTGACAGGTACAGATTGTGATCCATCCCACACAAATAGTTGTTGTAGAGAAGCATTCCAATAGTATGATCCAGTGTTTGGAGCCTCGATACTCTGAGGAGGATTTCCAATTTTTGCAATACCAATATTGATAGCAGTTATAAGATCGGAAAATGTTTCAGCATCTACCCCATTGATAGTAATTTCTGGAAACGTAACTTTTTTTACATTTTCCACCGTTGAATAGTATCCATCAATATTCGTAGTATCAATCTGGAACGTATATAACTCACCTGGAACTAATCCTGTTGAGTTAGCTGGGGCGACTGCAATCTCTATTGTTTGATATCCTGCTACATCATCAGAGCCCTTTAAGCTGCGAGAAAATTCTAATGAGTAGGCATGCACACCTTCTGTGTGGTATCTATTTTGAGCATCAACCGCATATCCAGACACAAAATATGGTGCGTTTTCTGTTAGTCCAGAGATGTCAAAGAATGTCGTTGTTGTGTCACCATAGAAGGCGCCGACGACAAGGGCTGTGCTTATTCTATCACCAGCAAATAAGTTTTGATCAACTGTTGGGTCTGCCGTATATACTGTTCCATTTACAGGAGCAGTTGCTGTTGTTACTGACGCAGAATCAACTGTAATAATAATACCATTGTATGCTTGATTTGGTTGTGATGAATTAGTTGATCCCACTGCTGCACACCCGGCTGGCGGTGAGGGAATATTCCAAGAGATACGCCCAGTGGTTGGTCCAGTGCGTGTAAAATTAAGGGTGATCTCTTGTCCTTCTGTGCGAATTCTAAAAGGACTATCAGCGAATGGTGCGAAAGAGGACATTATATACTCCTATTGTATTTAGTGTATTTATTACAATCAACTATTACCAATCAGTTTGATAATTATTTTTCTTTTTCGGTTTTCGGGGGTGATCAATAGCTGTAGATTTGCTTCACAATGTAACCCACACACTGTTTTACTATTCAACGGAATGATATGGTCAACTTCAAACGTTGTACTCCATTTCTGGTTCAATTCGGCTCGTTTAAGATATATGGTCTTAATGGCTTCATTGTTTGCCCAACTAGGATGATGTTGTTTTATCTTAGATAATCGTACCTCACGATATGCAGCGACTTTATCTGGATTTAATTTACGATATTTTGCAGCATACTTGATGAGCTTGGCTGAATTTGTTGCATGCATTGCAGCGATCTTCGTTTTATTTGCTGCGTAATATTTCGCACTATATTTTGTGCGGTGTTTTGTACGAAGATTGGCGACTTTTTCACTATGAGATAATCGATAAGCAGCATTATAGGCTGCAATTTTTTCTTTGTTCTTACTACGATATCCTTGTATCTTTTCTCCATACTTAGTACGATAGGCAGCATTATAGGCTGCAATTTTTTCTTTGTTCTTACTACGATATCTTGCACGCTGGTCTTTTAATTTCTCGTTGTCCATCAACGTATTTATGGGAGACAAAGAAAAGGGCCGGTTCTAAGAACCGGCCCTTTTGGGTAGTGAGGAGTACTATTTACTCTGCGAATGTGAGGTGTAGTTCTTGATCTCTTATTTGCCGCTTGTACATATCAATCTGACGCTGAATACGAGTGCGGCGGGGATATTGTTTCAGCTTCTTTTCCAACTTTTCAATCTCCTTCTTCTTCCACTCAATTTCATGAGGGAAGTTACGATATGTGTCACTTATCTCAAACAGTTTCACTTTACATTCCTGGTTCGTCACGATCTTGGAACTTTTCAACTGAACGAGCAATAATTTCCATGCGTTGACGATGTGTTAATACCTTTCCAGCTTTGTGGGCGTTACGCACATCAGCACTCCACTTTTTAAGGATTTCACGAGCGACAGTTGCGTCTTCTGCATTTGGAACAATTTTTGATTGAATTGCATATCGCTTCATATATCCAAACGCATCCGCGGCTTTCTCATTAAAATTCGTGAAGTCAAATGCTTTCACGGCTCGCTCTGGACCCACTCGTTTAACTTCACCCAAGATTGGTTTGATGATCAAATTTACAATTTGATTCATCATAGGTTTATATTTTGGAAAGTTGGTGTGCAGCGTTTCTTTAACCTGCTCTTCAATGTTATCCATGAGCTTCTGTGTGGAATCATCACCTTTTGGTTTATCCTTTCCTTTTGGAGCATCACGATATTCACGATACTTCGGGTTCTTGGCGTATGGTTCAAGACGTTGTAGCATAACTTCTTTTGCTACAGACAGAGCTTCAAGCATGACAATTTCATCATACATTGGTCCTGCACCTGCGCTTGCTTTTACAAGCTGATCAAGAACCTTTGAAACAGCATTACGAAATTGCTCTGGATTAAATAGTTTAGGACCACCTTCGTCCTGCTCTGCTTCTGTAATCAAGAATTCTTTAAACGTAACCATTAAACATGTCTCCTCGCTGAGTTAGAGGTATTTATAAGATTTGGTAATTACAAAAGGGAAATTAATGAAGAACAGTGACTGGAGATAATCCCATTTCCTCTACAACTCCATCAACAATTTGACGTTGATCGGTTGTAAACGTCGTTTTGAATTTTCCGTGAAGCTTGAGCATTTCAGACGATGGTCCGAAATTGAGGACATTGTCCATAGTGTGGATTAAACGATCATACGAATTAGGGTCAAGTGGATGAACTTCGTCAAAAATATCTTTAAGCAGCATTCTAGGGTGCTCCAAATTCATATGAACTTGGAGTAAGTATAACCTAATTATTTAGAAAGGTCAAGCTCTTTTTTAGGGGGGTGTTTAATTGCTGCCCCTGTTTGAACCCGGCCAATAATATCCATCATTTTTCCAAGAGATTGAATTGCTTGCTGTGCCTTTTTTGGATCTTTGGCAGCCGCATCAAGAGCAGCTTTGACTTCTGGAATTACTGTTTTGCCGTGTTCCTTGACAAAGTTGTAAAGACTTCTGTTTGCATCTACATCTTCTCCTGCTTTGATTAAGATGGTGCGGATTGTATTCTCTCCACCCTTGACAGTGTCAGCAATTGTCTGTCTGTTGACATCATTGGCAAGGAATCTAATCCCAGCGATATATCCAATCATTTCATCAGGAACCGGTTTTCCGGCTTTAAGAAGGTCGATAGCTTTGGCAACAATGTGGGAGGCTGATTCCAACAGGTCCACTACTAATTCGTTTTTTCCATTTAGAGATACGGTAACATTTTCCAGTAATGTACCAGCAGCTTTCGCTTCTTCGTCTATTTCTTTGATTAGTTTAAATATGCTCATTAGTCTTCCCTTGTATTAGTTTTCAACCAATTTTTCATTTTTGTGTTGCTCCATGATGGAACATATTGTTCAACCTCGTCACTAAAGACAATACTAAGGATGTCGGGGTTATTTATATCTTCGTACTTCCATTCAATAATAATCTTTTGTTTTGGTTTTAGCGCCACAGTAATCCTATCGTCCCCTTCACCAACAGGAAGTTTGCAGTATTTTTTAACTGCATATGAGACAGTGTGAATGGGAGATTCTGTTATTGCTTTACGAAGGGTTTCCTTCGACTCCAAATATTCTTTGAATGTTAGTTTCTTCATCGGCTCTCTTTGTAGGTTTTGCTTCTTATATTTATGTTTCATTCACCAACAATCAACCAGAATACCTTTTTGCCTATTTTGAATAACGTAAGCTCTGGTCCAGTTATGTTTCTCCACAAGTCTTGATCAGGATCTGTAACTTTGCCTGATGCCTTGCGTTGATCATTAATTTGACGAATTTCGTTGTTGGATTTGAATAATCCAACATTTTTAAGAATTGTTGGTAGAAATATTTCACCTTTGTCATTTGTAGCTTCTTCCATAGAAACAGCAACAGATTCCTCTGTATCATCTACCCCAAGAAGTTCAAGCGATACGAGCGGCGTTCCAATTATGATATTGGTGATCATGACCCTATTTCCACAATGAAGATGTAATTATTATCCTATCTTTTGGGACATTTTTCAACGCAAAAAGAAACCTGCCGAAGCAGGTTTCTTCAATACAACTTTTACCACATTACTGATTACGCAAAGTCAAGAGTCGTGACGCTGATCTTACCGTAGTAATCATGGCTGTTACCCAAAGATGTTGTGGTGTCTGTGAATGATGTCTTGCCGTAACGAGTCATCAAGCTGACCACTGGCTGGAAGGTTGTTGGGTGAACAACAACACCAGAACTCATCAATGGAATGTATGGGCAATAGAAGTAACCAGTATCAGTTTCTCCATTTCCGCCCTTGTACCCAACAAGGATTGTATCATTGCCTGTTCCACCCAAGGTGACGGAATCCGTCTGGTTCCAAAGGTAGCTGTAAACTTTGATAGTACCGTTAAGTGTACCAACTAACATTGTGTTGTTTGGTCCTTTGAATGATCCCTGGACAGCTGGTGCAAATACAGACTTTGCAGCAGCCTGAAGAACGGAAACAATCATTGGGCTGACAACGATGAAGTTACCAACGCCACGACGGGTCTTACGACCAATTTCATTCGCAACGACGTTAACAAGCACGCCAAGGTTAGCCATACGATCACCAACATAAGCTGGTTTATAATTACCCGCGCCGCCGCCGCCGTAGTTACCAGCGCCTGCGCCGTCAAACACTGCAGTTGTTCCTGCAAGGGCGAGCAAGTCGTTGATGATTTCGGAGTCAATTTCCTGAACGATTTCAGCAGAAAGAGCCTGTGTCATTTCTGACTCAAGATCAAGGCCGTGTTGTGCGTTCAAGTCCTGCATTGCTTCAATTGTCCAACCGGCTTGCAATTTACGTGAGCCAGCTTCGACAGCCTGTGAGATAACTTCAAGAGACATCTTACGACCACCAGAACCTTCAAGATCTGAACCGGAACCACCGTGGATACGTCCATCGGATGTTGTACCTGTTGCAAAATTCATTGTAAGACTGGAAGGCCATGCAGCACCTGACGTTACAGCACCCGGAATGTTACCGACTGGGTTATCAGAAATACCGGATGCACCTGCTGCCTGAGCTTCTGGAGCTGCTAGTGCACCTGCACCACCAGAATAGAAGTCACGAAGTGCTGGATTGTTACCAAATGCTTCATTACCAGCTGCAATGCTTTCAACTGTTCCACCCCAATCTGCTGTGCCTTTTGTATGAACAGCAGCTTCGTTATACTTGTAACGAAGGGTGTAAACAAGTCCGACTGGACCGGTCATTGGCTGCACACCAACAAGTTCGGTAGCAATTGTGCCTGGAAGAATACGACGGATCATTGGGATAAGAATCTTACGGAATCCAGCGATGTCGTTTGCGCCCATTGAACCAGCAGCAGCTGTTTCCATGAGGATATGATTTTTTTGGTTTTCAAGCAAAGGAGCAACGATCTTCTGCTTCTGTGCGTCAAGACCTTCGAGAAGGGCAGCTTTCGTTTCGGCCCAATTTTCAAACATTTCGTCCATTTTTATTCTCCTAGTTTCTAACTAAAGTTTTTGAATTAAAGTCCAGCAAGCTTGCGAAGACGTGCACGCACTTCTTCTGACAATCCAGCAGACTCGTTATCCTTATGTTGTTCTTCGATAAGGGTTCTATTATCACCTGTGACAACTCTGCCTTCGGTGAGTTTTTCGCCTTGACGATGTGAACCTTCAGCTAGTACTTTATTTTCCTTCTCTGAAGCGTCAGCATTTTCGGCTGTCTCTTTTAACACACGACCTACAAAGGTTCTATATCCTTCATCAAGCTGTTCCGTTGGAACATTTTTGAGGATAGCTTCCATTACTTCTTTCTGGCGACCAGAAAGAGGTGAAAGTACGTTTTCCAACTTGATCTTGCGTTCAAGTACGGCAAGCTTACGCTCAGACTCTTCAAGAGCAGTAGCAGTATCTTCAAGACGGGCCTCTGTCTCACGAAGTGTGCCTTCTGTTGAATCATCATCAGCATAGCTGGATGTGTATTCAGAAGCAAATGCTTCAAATACACGGCGACCGAAATCGTTCTTACGAACTTCATCCAAGTCTTCTTTAAGTTCTTCCATTTCGGAGCTTAGGCGAATTTCAAGAAATGCGTCAAGCTTCTCAACAAGTTCAGAAAGATCAGACTTAAGTTCATCTGTCATCTGTACTTTTGCTTCAACGAGCTTCTCGGCATATTCTGCTTCAAGATCGCGGAAACGTTCGATATCATCTTTAAGTTCTGTTAGTTCGGCGCCAAGAAACTCTTCGACCTTTCCATCAACAGCTTCGATAAGAGCATCACGTTCCTGGACCCACTGCTCCGTCAACTCTGCACGGACATCAGCGGCTGCTTCACTTTTAGCCGATTCAATGGCTTCAGTGAGCTTAACCTGGAATGCGGTTTCAAGCTCTTTCTTTGTGTCTGCGGAAAGAACGTCGGCTTCCAATAATTTTTGAAGCAGTTCATCCATCGGTGTATCTCCTCTATTTTTGAAATCTTTATTGT
>VFSW01005495.1_pt1 | contig 18717 bp, 9 predicted proteins | sample 5358111 | NCBI WGS metagenome assembly VFSW01 (sample SAMN11554181, study PRJNA540505) | mine drainage metagenome | isolation source: sediment from site ElyBrook_90M | place: USA: Ely Copper Mine, Vershire, VT | collected 2017 | reverse complement strand
GTTGACTGGTCGATCCGTGCCGGGACATCGGATGACGGCTTGGGGATCAGAAGTAGGTTCAGCGCCATCCCGACGGCGAGAGCGCAATACAGGATCGTGATTGGCACCCATTCCGACGTTGGCGTTGCCGTTTTGGCGGCAATGCGTGGCCGAAGGCTTTTCGAATTTGTGGGCAGGAGTTGAACCAGTCGCGTGGCATTATCGCGGGCCTCGGCGAGAGCATACGGCGCGAGTGGCATCTGGGCGATGCTTTGGGCCAAGCTGTCGATCACGGCAGGCGTCGGGAGCGCGGCCCATCTTGCCGCCTCCGCCCAGGGGTCTTTGCCAAGCCGCGCCAAGACCGAAAGGATCGTAAGCATGGATCCATTCGTCTCGGGTCCGACATCCGCGTACAGGAACGCGTCGAGGCCTAAATTCTTGAAGGCGAATACGTCGGGGCGTGTCGGTTGCATCGGGCGTCTCCTGTCGGCCAGCGGCTTCTCCGGAGCGCGGCTGCGTCGATCAAGGGCGCTGCCCTCTTACCACCCATAGCCCGGCCACTCGTAATGGCTATGCAGCCGCCTCTCGAACTCACCGTTGATTGTGTCGGACGGGTTCCAGGACGGGCTGGACCTTACTTTGTCCCGGGCGATGTCGAGTCCTATGCGGTGTTCGGACCAGTCCACGGCCTTCACCGCATAGGGTGAAATCAGCACATGCTGCCCGACCCACCAGTTTGAGGTGTCGACGATGAGATATCGGATGCCCCAGCTTTCAGTTTCGACGAGGAAATCCTCGACATGTCCGATGGTCCCGTCAGTCGCGTGCACGTGGTAACCGGTGACCTCGGCAATGCTGCGCAGGTGGGGGTCGCCATCGTCGAGATTGACCTCGCCACGCTCTGCCTCCCGCACTGCGCTCGTGCCGAAGTAGACGGGTGCCGACAAGCCTGAGGCGATCCCGTCAATTCCGCCGCCATACATTCCGGCGCCCCACATGCCTCCGCCCCAGAGCGGATCCCAGCCATAATAGTTGTAGAGGTCATTCTGCATTTGTAGCGAGACCGGGCGGTCCTGCAGGATGTCCGGGCTTTCCTTCACCTGGGCCGTCGACAGAGCGACGGTCAGTTTCCTTGCCTCATAATCTGCCGACACAACTGCCGCGGGGTGGATCAGGACCTTGCGCCCGGTCAGCCACCGGCCGGTGTCGACAACCATCCAGCGCACCTTCCAGGTGCTGTCGTCGAACAGGAAGTCGCTCACGGTCCCAAGGCTTCCATCCGTTGCCTGGAGATCGAAACCCTTCAGCGACGATACCAAATTCAGCATCTTGCGGTCCTTTGGCTTGCAGTCATGGTCGACGAGCCCGGCGGCAGTGATTCGGCGGACTGCGGCGCTCCGGGTTCGCTCGATCGCGGGTCGCGACTTGCACGCATGTCGGTCGGGTTAGAGGCTGGTTCGGCTGCCGCGCCGGTACCTGAGCACGCCATATATATTGTGGGGCCCCGGGCCAGCGATCACAGGCTCGGAAACTACTCACGCAAGGCAGGTTTTCGCCCGATGCTCCGTTATTGCCGACTTCGCGACGAGATCGGCCTCAGAAACAATTCATTCTTCTGCCAGAAAGAACTGTTGTTTCACAGCATGTCGCGCGTGTGCTGGGCGATCATGGCCTCCTCGTCGGTCGGAATCACGTGGACCTCGACGCGGCTTTGCTGCGTGCTGATCCGCCCCGAGCCGCGCCCGTTGACGCCAGCATCCAGTTCCACGCCCAGCCAATGCAGCCGCTCACCGACCCTGGCGCGGACCTCCGCGGCGTGCTCGCCGATCCCGCCCGTGAAGACAAAGCCGTCCAACCCGCCCAGCGACGCTGCCATTACGGCCGTCTCCTGCCCGACGCGGAACGCGAACAGCTCCACCGCATCACGCGCTCGCGGGTCGGAACTGGCGAGCAGCGTCCGCATGTCGCTCGACAGTCCAGACACGCCGAGCAGGCCGGAGCGTTCATACAGCACGTGCTCCACCGCGGGCGCCGCAAGGCCTTTCTGCTGCAGCATGTACAGCACGACCCCCGCATCCAGGGTGCCGCAGCGCGTGCCCATCACCAAGCCATCGAGCGCGGTGAAGCCCATCGTGGTGTCCTGGCTGTGGCCGTCGCGCATGGCGCACAGGCTGGCGCCGTTGCCCAGGTGAGCAACCACGACCCGCCCAGCGGCAAGCCCGGGTGCCTCCTGCCGCAGGGCGCGCGCGATATATTCGTAGGACAAGCCGTGAAAGCCGTAGCGCCGGACGCCTTCGGCCTCGTAATCGCGCGGCAACGCGAAGCGGCTGGCCATGGCAGGCATGGTGTGGTGGAAGGCCGTATCGAAACACGCGACCTGGGGCAGGCTGGGCCGCAGCGCCATCAGCGTGCGGATCGGCGCCAGGCTGTGCGGCTGGTGCAGCGGCGCCAGAGGCGTCAGCGCGTCCAGTTGATGAACGATCTCGGCCGTCAGCCGGACTGGAGCAATGAAGTCCCGTCCGCCATGTACCACGCGGTGCCCCACGGCAACGAGTGTATCCGGTCTCACGTGCCCCTCCGCCCAATCCAGCAGGGCACCCAGCATTTCGTCGTACTCGGCGTCCTTCCCCCGCCAGCTCTTGTCCTCCAGCTTCGAGCCATCCGCACCGGTTGCGGTGAAGTGCGGAGCGCCGCCGATTTCCTCGATCCCACCTTTCGACATGAGGTCGATCCCCGACCCTTCGCGGACCTCGAACAGCCCGAACTTGATGCTGCTCGATCCTGCGTTGAGGGCTAGAATGGCGTCCGCCATCAAGCCGCAAGTCCGGCCGGGGCTGGCTGGCGGAATACCCGCGCCAGAGCGTCCTGCGCCGCTTTCTGGATTTCCCGCAGGTGCGCCTCGCTGCGAAAGCTCTCGGCGTAGATCTTGAAGATGTCCTCCGTACCCGACGGCCGCGCGGCGAACCAGCCATTGTCGGCTACTACCTTCACCCCGCCGATCGGGGCGCCGTTGCCAGGGGCTGCCGTGATCGTGGCCCGCACCTTTTCCCCAGCCAGCTCCGCCATCCCGATCGCTTCGGGCGTGAGCGCCTTCAGTTGCAAGCGCTCCGCCGCCGTCGCCGGCGCGTCGGTGCGCTCGTACCAGGATCGGCCAAGATCATGCGCAATGCGGTCATAGGCGACGGCGGGGTTCGTGCCGGTCCGCGCCGTGATCTCTGCCGCCAGCAAGCCGACGATCAGGCCGTCCTTGTCCGTCGTCCAGGCCGTCCCGTCCCGCCGCAGGAAGCTCGCCCCACCGCTCTCCTCGCCTGCGAAGCCCAGCTTGCCGGCGAGCAGGTCCTTCGTGAACCACTTGAACCCGACCGGCACTTCGACCAGTGCCCGACCGAGCCGGCCTGCGACGCGGTCGATGACGGCGCTGCTGACCAATGTTTTGCCGATTGCGGCAGCCGGCCCCCAGGCGGAGCGGTGCGCGTACAGGTAGTCGATGGCGACCGCGAGCACGTGGTTGGGGTTCATCAGCCCGTCCGCGCCGGCCACGATGCCGTGCCGATCCGCATCCGTGTCGTTGGCGAACGCGACGTCGAACTTGCCGCGCATGGCCACCAGCCGGGTCATGGCATAGGGGGAGGAACAATCCATCCGGATCCGCCCGTCCCAGTCAGCGGTCATGAACCGGAACGTGGGATCGACCACGTCGCTCACGACGGTGGCGGCGATGCCGTAGCGCTGGATGATGGGCTGCCAGAACCCGACGGCTGCGCCGCCGAGCGGGTCGATGCCGATCCGCACACCCGACGAGCGGATGATGTCCATATCGACGATTTGTGCGAGGTCCTCGACATAAGGGCCGATGTAGTTGTGGAGGTGGACGTGCGCAGACTTGAGCGCGCGGCCGAGCGGGATGCGTTTGATCCCGTCGAGGCCCGCCGTCAGCAGGGCGTTGGCGGCCCGCTCGATGTCGCTCGTCACGTCGGTGTCAGCCGGTCCGCCGTCGGGCGTGTTATACTTGAAGCCGCCATCCTCCGGCGGATTGTGAGACGGCGTGACGACCACCCCGTCGGCCAGCCCCGTCGTACGGCCGCGGTTGTAGGTCAGGATGGCGTGCGAGATGACTGGGGTTGGCGTGTAGCCGTCGTGTTCGTCGATGAACGCGTCCACCCCATTAGCGGCAAATACCTCCAGCGCGGTGGCCAAAGCGGGGCGGGACAAAGCGTGCGTGTCGATGCCGATAAACAGCGGACCGTCCACGCCGGCCGCGCGGCGGCGCTGGCAGACCGCTTGGCTGATCGCCAGGATATGCGCCTCGTTGAACGTGCCATCGAAGGCGGACCCGCGATGGCCTGAGGTGCCAAAGGCCACGCGCTGCGCCGGGTTCGCGGGATCGGGCGTTTTGGTGAAGTAGGCCGTGACCAGGCGGGGCACATCTACCAGGGCGGCCGGCGGCAGCAGCTTGCCGGCAAGCGGGCTGATCGTCATGGGCCGTCCTTTTTGTCGAGCGTTATTTCGACCAGATGCGTGCCGCCGTCGTCGAGCAGTGGCACCGGTCCAATTGCCGCTTCCGCGCCATCCAGCCGGATCGAGCCGACGCCCCGGCACAGCTTGCGTGGGTTCCTTACGGCGACGCGGTAATGGGCGGAGCGCCAGACGATCGAGGCCTCGAAGCCCGGCCAGTCGCGCGGAATGCAGGGGTCGATGTGCAGCGTGGCGCCGCGAATAAGGATGCCGAGGATGCCCTCGACACCCGCCCGTTGCATCCATCCGGCGGAGCCGGTGTACCATGACCAGCCACCGCGCCCGACATGGGGCGGCACGGAGTACACGTCGGCTACCACCGCGTAGGGTTCCACTTTCGAGCGGTCGGCAGCTTCCTGCGTCAGGGCGCGGCGGACCGGGTTGAGCAGGCCGAACAGCATCGCCGCCCGGTCGCCGTCCCCTAGTGCCGCGGTGGCCAACACCGCCCAAGTTGCCGCATGGGTATACTGCCCGCCATTTTCCCGCAGGCCTGGCGGGTAGCCCTTGATGTAGCCTGGGTCGTGCGGCGTCTGGTCGAACGGCGGGGTCAGCACCAGCACCAGCCCGTCATCCGGCCGCACCAGCTCGCGCTCCAGCGAGGTCATCGCCGTCGACACCCGGTCCGCCGCCGCAACGCCCGACAGGACCGCCCAGGACTGGGCGATGGAATCGATCCGGCACTCCGCGTCGGCGTGGGAGCCAAGTGGGGTGCCGTCGTCGTAATAGGCGCGTAGATACCACGCGCCGTCCCAGGCGGCTTCCAGCGCCGGCTGCAGCGCCGCCGCGTGGGCGCGCCAAGTCTTGGCGCGGGCGACGTCGCTCTTCTCGGGCCGCGCCTCGGCCAAAGGTGCGAAGGCCAGCAGCGCCGCGTGCAGGAACCAGCCAAGCCAGACGCTTTCGCCCCGCCCGGCCTCGCCGATGCGACTCATGCCGTCGTTCCAGTCCCCGGTGCCCATCAGCGGCAGACCGTGGGTGCCCGTGGCAAGGCTGTGGTCGAGTGCGCGGGCGCAATGTTCGAACAGGGTCCCGCCCTCGTCGGCGGCGGCGGGCGCGAAGAACCTGTCGTGCTCCGCCTCTTTCAGCAACGGCGCGTCCAGGAAGCCGACATGCTCGTCGAGCACGGCCAGGTCGCCGGTCGCCTCGACATAATGCGCGACGGCGGTGGCCAGCCAGGCGCAGTCGTCGGAAATCCTGGTGCGTACGCCCATGCCAGTGGTCGGCAGCCACCAATGCTGGACGTCGCCTTCCACGAACTGCCGCCCCGCCGCCCGCAGCAGGTGCTCGCGCACCAGGTCCGGGCGGGATGCGGTCAGCGCCATGCCATCCTGTAATTGGTCGCGGAATCCGTACGCCCCGCTGGCCTGGTAGAAGCCGGCCCGTGCCCAGACCCGACAGGCCAGCGCCTGGTAGAGCAGCCAGCCATTCAGCATGATGTCCATCGCCCGATCCGGCGTCCGCACCGCCACCGCGCCCAGCACCCCGTCCCACAGGCCGTGTACCCCGGCCAGGACGGCATCGAGGTCTGCCGAGCGATACTTGACGACGAGCGCGCGCGCCTCGTCCTCATTGCCGGCCTCTCCGAGCAGGAAAACGATCTCCGCTCTGGCGCCCGGCTCTAGCTCGACCGTGGCCTGCAACACGCCGCATGGGTCTAGCCCGGCGCCGACGCGCCCCGACAGCGGAGAGCCGCTGACAGCACCATTCGGATCGTCCAATGTACCGTTGCGACCGACGAATTCGCGCCTGTCGCCGGTCCAGCCCGTCTGCTTGCCGCCCAGGTCGGCGAACGCAACGCGCGCCGCGGTGGTGGCTCCCCACGGATTGCGCGCGAACATGGCCCCGGTCTCCGCGTCCATCCCTGTCGTGACGAAGGCAGCCGTCGCGGTGCGAGAGGCGCCGAGAACCCACTCAACGTAGGCGGACACGGTCAGCGTCCGGGCGCGGCCGGAGGTGTTATTCAGCTGCAGGCGGGACAGCTTCACCGGGTCATCGACGGGCACGTATTGCAGCAGGCTGCTGGCTATGCCGTAGGCCACGCGCTCGAACCTCGAAAAGCCGCGCCCATGGGTCACCACGTAGGTGGCGCCAGCGTCCCGCCGGGGAAACGCGGTCGGACACCAAACTTCCTGGGTATCCGCGTCCCGGACATAGAAAGCCTCGCCTGACCGGTTGGTGACCGGGTCGTTCGACCAGGGCGTCAGCTGATTCTCGCGGCTGTTCCGGCTCCAGGTGTAGCCGCCGCCCTCGGCGGCAACGAGAAAGCCAAAGCCGGGGTTGGCGACCACGTTGATCCAGGGGGCTGGCGTCGCCTGACCGGGGCGGAGGACCACCACATAGTCCCGGCCGTCCTCGGCGAAGCCGCCGTAGCCGTTGAAGAACTCTAGCGGCGGCACAGGCGGTTCGGCCGTTCCGGGACCGCCGGCCGCCTTCGGGACCGGACCATGCGGGGCAGGACGCGGGAGGGGACCCGAACGCACGCGAAGCTGCTCGGACAGGCTGCCGCGCTCGGCCGACAGCACGACACGCGCGGCCGAGGCAAGCAATGCGGCCGTTGCCGCCGGGACGAGCTCGGCCCGCAACAGAAAGACCGCGCCCTTGGACGCAGCCCCGGGCACCTGCGGGATACGGGGCTGCATCCGCACCAGCGCGTCCAGGGCGATCTGCAGATCCTGCGCGTAGGATGCGGCGTGCTCGTTGATGATCACGAGGTCCACCGCGAGCTGCTTCAGACTGAAATACTCGTGGGCGAGCAGGACCTGCCGGGCCACGTCGAGGTCTTCGCTATCGCGGATTCGCAGCAGCAGGATCGGCAGGTCGCCGGAGATGCCTTGCCCCCAAAGCCCATTTTGCGCTCCACTGCCGGCCTGGATGGTTTGGGGCGCCGAACGCAACGCAGGCCCGGCAAAGACCAGATGCCCCGCCAGGAGCTGGAACAGATCGGCTTCGCGTGGGCGAATTGCGAGGTGGCGCAATTGCACCTGCGCCTGCGTCCAGGCCAGTGTCGATGCGCGATCGAACGCGGCTTCATCGCGGTGCGTGTCCATGGCGTCGACAAGGGCGTCACGGGTGTCGGCCACCATCGTCCAAAACGCGACATGCACCACTGCGCCTGGTGCAACTGTGATACGACAGCGGAGTGAAAAGATCGCGTCCAGCACGGTGCCGACGGTGTCTGAGAGCTTGGTCCCGTCCATCGCGGCCGCATCGCGCAAGGTGCGGCCACGGCCAAGGAAGCGCGCACGGTCGGTCTCTGCGGCGATATCGCCCATCGCATCTTCCGCCACCACCAGATGGCCGGCCCAAATCTCCGGCTCCGTGGGCGTCCGGCGCCGCCGTGTGGCTAAGATGGCGCTTCCATCGGCCAGAAGCTCGGTTTGCACGAACATCTTTGCAAAGGCCGGATGGGCGAGGTCGTCGGCGCCGCCGATCAACGCCAGCTCGGCGTAAGATGTGATGTCGATCATGCGCGCAGCCGTGCCGGCGTTGGTCACGGAGATGCGGCGAACCTCGGCATCTTCTTCGGCCGAGACGAGGACTTCCATCATCGTCGTCAGCGTGCCGTCGCGGCGGGCGAACTGGGCCCTATCCTCGCCGAAGGCCACCTCGTACTCGTCGGGAAACACGCCAATGGGCTGCAGCCCCGCCGACCAAACTTCCCCGCTGCCGACGTCCCGCAGAAGAATCCAAGAACCCCAGTCATCGAGCGTCGGGTCTTCCCGCCAGCGGGTGACGGCCAAGTCCCCCCATCGGCTGCTGCCGGCACCCGCGGCCGTGAGCATCACGGCGTAGCGCCCGTTGGACAGCAAATGGGTAACCGGCTCCGGTCCGTCCGCACTGGTATAGCGTCGGCCGCCCGGCGGACCCACGGCCTTGGTGGAAGAAGGCTTGGCGTCCATGGGCAGGGGGCGCGCCATCGCCACATTGCGTGGCGCCCGCTCCTGCAACAGCAGTTCGGTGGCCTTGATGATGGGTTCGGCATGAAAGCGCGACCGCATGACCCCGTCTAGCAAGGCGTCGGCAATGGCGATGACCGTCATCCCCTGGTGGTGCGCCATGAACGCCCGCACCACGGCCACCGCCTTTCCGGCCGAAACCCGGCCGGGCGTGTAGTCCAGCGCCTCATAGAACCCGTAGCGCCCCCGGCCGCCAACCGCCGCGAGCCGCACCATGTTGCGGACAGCCGCCGCGGGATCAACCATGGCCGCTAACGCGGTGGCGTAGGGCGCGATCACCATGTCCGCGTCCAGGCCTCGCTTGAGGCCCAAGCCGGGGATGCCGAAATTGGAATACTGGTAGGTGTATTCCACGTCCCGCACGTTGTAGGCCGATTCCGACACACCCCAGGGCACATTATGGTCCCCGCCAAATCCGATCTGGCAACGAACTACCAATTCGCTGGTGTCCTCCAGCAGGCTGCCGTCCGGCGCCCGCATGACCAGGGACGGCATGAGGTATTCGAACATCGAGCCCGACCAGGAGACGAGCACGGCGCCGCCCGCCATGGGTGTGACGGCGCGGCCAAGCCTGAACCACTCGCGGGCCGGTATGTCGCCCTTGGCGATGGCGAAAAAGCACGCCAGCCGCGCCTCGGACGCAAGCAGGTCGTAGCAATTGGCGTCCAGTGTCCCTTCTTTCGCCAGGAAGCCGATGGACAGCAGCTTGCGTTCGGTGTTCCGCAGGAAGCCGAACTCCATTTCCTGTGCCATGCCGCGGGCGGCCTGCGCGATAGCGAGCAGTCGCGGCGCCAGGGCCGCTGGGCCGGCTTCCTGGCCGGTGCGGTCGCGACGATGGCTTTCGACCGCCCGGTGGAGTGCCGCGGTCCAATACGCCAAGTCCGCCGCGTTCGCCTCGCTGTCCGGAAGCGCCGCCGCCAGTGCGGCGACTGCTTGCGTGTCCGCGGCGAGGCTGGCGAGAGCATGTTCCCCTTGTGCCTGTGCCAGTCGGGCGCTGAAGGCGGCAAGCGCGGCGCCAACCTTCTGCAATCCCGGTGGCGGCGTGCCTGAAGCGGACAGGCGCGTTACCTCCTCGCCCGCGATGGCGGCGATGTCGGCCAGCCCTATGCGATAGGGCGCCTCGTCAGCCCCGTTCTCCTGCCAGTCCCGGCATGCGTTGGCGAGTGCGATCAGGTGGCCGGCCAGGTTGCCACTGTCCACCGTTGACACGTAGGGTGGCTCCAACGGGCGCAGGTCGGCCGTGCCGTACCAGTTGTAGAAGTGCCCGCGAAAGCGCGGCATCTGCGCCATGGTGGCCAGCGTCGCTTCCAGACGCTCGACGGTGTCGAGCAGGCCGGTCCAGCCGAAATCATGCGCCGCCGCGGCCGACAGGAGATAGAGACCGATATTGGTCGGCGAGGTCCGTGGCGCCAGCACGGGCGCCGGGTCCTCCTGGAAGTTGTCGGGCGGCAGCATGTTGTCGGCCGGAGTCACGAACGCCTCGAAGAACCGCCAGGTCCGCCGGGCCGCCATCCGCAGCGCCTGCCGATCACCGTCCGACACCACGGGGCGGTTGCCCGCCGAAACCCGGCTGGCCCAATACGCGACGGCCGGAGATGCGATCCAGGCTGCCGCGAATGGCGCCGCCAACACCCAGGTGCCGGATCGCGACCATGCCGCGACGGCTAATGCGAGCACTCCTAGCAGCGGAGCGCCGGCCATGCGCCTGTAATAGCCGGCAACGTCCAGGGCCGGCCCATCCGCCGCCTGTGCCGCTGTCACCCATTGCAGGAGATGGCGGCGCGTCCAAAAAACCCGGAAGATCGTCCGACTGATGGCGTCTCCCATCAGAACGGCCTGATGGGCCAGGAAGACGACGACGAGTCCGATAAGCGCTGCCGCGTGGCGGCCCCCGTCGGCCAGGACGCCGAGATAGCAGCGGAGCGTCACCCACCGCGAACCTGGAGCTACATCGCCGAACACCGGCAGCAGGGCGGGAAGCGCGATCGTCAGCAGCACGAACACCGTCCAGGCCAGCGCCGCGGGCAACGGCAGCAGCCACCCCGCCAGCAAAACGGCCACCCCGGCCGGGGCAGACAGCGTTCGCCGCAGGTTGTCCAGCATCTTCCAGCGGCCCATTGCCGGAATGGCGTCGCGTGCCGCTCGCCCGGCACGCGGCGCGATCCACGGCAGCAACTGCCAATCGCCCCGCGCCCAGCGATGCTGCCGCAGGGCCGCCACCGCATAGTGAGCTGGGAACTCCTCGACAACCTCGATGTCGGACACCAGCCCGGCGCGAGTGAACACCCCCTCAAAAAGGTCGTGGCTCAGCAGGGTCGACTCGCCCACCCGACCTGCCAGAGCGGCACTGAACGCATCCACATCGTAGATGCCTTTGCCGGCGAAGGACCCCTCGTCGAACACGTCCTGGTACATGTCCGAAACGGCCCCCGCGTAGGGATCGATGCCGTCCATGCTGGAGAAGACGCGTTGAAACAGCGTACTGCCACGTCCGGTCGGCAGCGACGGCGTGACCCGCGGCTGCAGGATCGCGGGCCCCACCACACCCGCCCCGCGCGCGGGGTCGCCGGGGGGGTGGTTGCGGGGTGGCCCCATCTTCCCAACCCGCCGCCGCCGGGCGCGGGGCGGCAACCGCGTGTCGGCGTCGAGCGTGACGACGTAGCGCACGCCGGCCGGCACGGGGGATGGATCCAGGAAGGTTGTGTCGCTGGCGCCGCGCAGCAAACGGTTCAGCTCGTGCAGCTTTCCGCGCTTGCGCTCCCAGCCGATCCACATGGCCTCCCCCGCGTTCCAGACGCGGCTTCGGTGCAGCAGCAGGAAGCGGTCGCCGCCCGGCGCCTTGCCATACTGCCGGTTCAGCCTGGCGATGCCGGCGGTGGCGGCGGCCAGCAGCGCCGCGTCGCCGTCGGCGTGCTCCGCCGCGCTATCGGTCCAGTCGGACAGCAGGGCGAACTGCACCTCGCCATCCTGGCTGGCGAGGTGGTGGATCTCGAGCCGCGCTACCTGTTCGGCAACGGCCGCTTCCGTGGTCAGCAGCACTGGCACGACAACCATAGTACGGAGAGGTGCGGGGATCCCCGCCTCCAGCTCCAAGCCGGGCAGGGCGGTCGCGCCGAATGCCCACATTGCCAGCCGGTTGACGAAGGCGACGGCCGCGTCGGACGCCAGCACGAAGCCTGCGGCCCCGAGAACGACAAGCAAGAGTGTGCCCGCCCCAGCTTCCGCAGTAAGCCGCAGCGGTATTGCGACGAATAAAAGCGCAAGCGCCACGACGACAGCGCCGTAGCCGCCTATGCCGAGCCCACGGCATGCCCGCTCCAGCCAGGCGCGCAGCGTCGGCCGATATCCCATCGCGGCCTCGAATCCCGGCTGGCCTCCGCCGACCAGGTAGTAACCAGGATCGCCCCGCCGATCGCCCGGATGTCTGGCGGCCGCCGCTACTGCGGCTCGGGCGATGTCGAGTTCGGAACGGCCAGATCCGCGCGACAGCACTTCGATGGCGGTGCGATAAAGATTGCGCGTTGTGAAATCCATGCTCGCGAAGGGCGTGGTGCCCGCCAGAACGGCGTCAACGAGGGACACCCGCTCGAACAACTCCGTCCAATCCATCCCGCCGATCGTACGCAGGCTGGTGATAACGTTGCGGACCGTGGCGTTCGCCATGGCTTGCTTCTGCAGCTCGTCCCGCACCACGGCCTCGACCGTCGTGCCCTGCGCCGCGAGGCGGCGATCGAGCCAGGCCAGCGCCGGGTTCGTCTTGGGATCGTGGCCGCGCAGCCGGTGCGCGAGCTGGACCGCGAACGGGTCCGTCAGCCTTTTGCAACCGGACCCATCCTCCGGCAGGTCAGAAGAGAGGTTTGGGGCGTTGCTGCCTGCGTCCTGCACTCGCTCCGCGAGGTCATCCGCTGCCTGCCGGGCCGCGGCATCGTCCAAGACCAGCTCGGCGACGCGCCGCAGGTTCTCGATCAGTACGATCCGAAGGATGATCGGTACGGCCCATAGCTCGCCGATCGTGAGCGGCTGCACCACCTGATACGCGACCAGGAAGCGGCGGAGCGCCTCGAGGTCGCAGTGGCTGTCCGTGTGGGCCACTAGCGACCACGCCGCGCCGAACACCCGTGGCAGGCCGGTGAACGGTCCCGTGGCCAGCTTCGGCAACTGCGCGTAGAAACCGGACGGCAGGTCAACGCCGATCTCGCGGATCTGCATGTCGACCAGGTGGTAGTTGTCGGCAAGCCATTCCGCGGCCGGGGTGGCGTGGTGTTCGTCGTCAGCCGACTTCGCCAGGGCGCGGTTGGCTTTCAGCAGGAACGCGGCGTTGTCCGCCAAGCGATCCGCCAATCGGCTGTCTCGGGTCCGGCTTGCAGTCACCGCCTGGGCGGCAGCCAGGCTCTTTGCATGCTGCTCCAGGCGTTCGGCGCCGAACAACTCCGCCCGCACCGGCGTCCGGTCCCACGGAAGCAGTGGCGCCGGGTGGTCGAAGATACGGCCAACGATCACGGGCCGGCGCGCGGAGTTCGGAGGGCGCTAAGACTCACAGCGTCAGCGCCGGAACAGGCTCCTACGACCTTGTTGTGCGGAGGGACGAGACAGCAACGTGTGCCCGCCCAGGTCGACGCCATCTTCCATCCGAAGTTCGGTCCGATTTTCGCCATTGGCCACCCCCATCAGCCCGGACGCATGATCCGGCTCGGATTCCGGAGACCCAGGCTCGGCGTCGCCGCTCGGCAGGCTGTTTTGCGTGTCGCTCACTCGATCCTCCACTGCTGGTGACTAACAGCATTGGAAACTGAAACGCGGTTGGGCGGCAGGCTCGGAAAATACTCACCGCTCTGTCCACTGCCTCACTGGCGATCCCGCTCCGAATTGAGCCGGCTGCAACCCACGCCGCGGTCACGCGCGATTACGGAGGTAGGAGGATTCCTTCCAACTGGGCCGCCGCCGTCGCGACTTCGTGATCCGACAGGCCGTCGATTATGCAACGGTCTATAGCTGGGACGCCGCCTTTGCGGCCCGGTCAATGATTCCGACCGTGCCCGGTCCGTCGCGTATTTCAACTGTGATTCGGCTCTGGAGTTTGACCATCCGCCCGGCATCGAAAATTGACCTTGGGCAGGTCGCGAGACTTGTCAGTCAAATGGATCCGATGCTGGTCGTTGTCGGGAATGGGTTTTTAGAAGCAGATTAGGTTTTACGCTGAACGCGTCTTTTCAATTGAAGGTCAATACTTTCACCATGAATGGATGAGGCAATATTCGATGCCGGATCACACTCGCGGTCGGCTCGTGTCGTGCTTTGCGGCGCCGACGAAATTCGTCAGGTCCGTCGCCCGCATGTCCGCGAGAACAGTGCTAGTCCAGCTTCACCAGGACCGCCTCGCCGTCGTTTGCACCATTCTCGCGCAGCCACCGGTGCAACGACCATTCCTCGGCGGCATCCTGCCAATCGTAGCTGCCGACCGTAATTTCCCAGATTGCGGTCGCATCCACCGCGCTGACATGGGCCAGCGCGATCGGGCGGATGGCGTCGCGGATGTAGTCCGGCGCGGCATCGAGATCGAAGAATTTCACTTCGCGATAGACAGCCATGGCGCTCTCCCTGCGGTGTTACGCGGCCAGCGTCGGAGAATCCGTGTATAGCGATGCTCGTCTCCGCCAGACAGCGTCTCAGACGCCAGTTGGGCGAGCGGGGTGTCAGTACGCAGATGCTCGAGGGGATCTGAGTTGGCGATAAACGGTGCGGTCGCAGGCATTGCTCGACCTCGACGCAACAATTGCGCAGAGGCGGTCGCACGGATACCCGAGCGAATTTTCGGCTGGGTAGATTCCGATGCTCCCGCTAACCCAGGCATAAGACTGGCTTCGTCCTGGGTCATCTGGATCCTGGCAGTGTCGCGTCCGAGGGATACGAGCATCTCGTCCAGCAAGCCGCCAATCAGGGTATTATCCTCGACGACCAGGATGCTCGGCGGGTTCATGACGCCACGTCGTCGCCTGCGCCGCCCTCGTTCACCCACACCTCAAGCTGATCACGAATCCCCCGGGTGCGAACGTCGCTGGCCGCTGGTGCGGCAGAAGACCCGGACGCCGGCCCGTGAGCGAATGCGCCTGGGTCCTCCGTTGCACCGACAGTTTCCGCCAGCCACATATGCTGCCCGGAGCCGGGGTTGCCGTTGCTGACAAGCGCCGCGGTGTTCACATATTGTCCCGCCGTGCTTCCGCGCCGCGTGGCAAGAACTGACCAACCCATCCGCTCCAGCACGCCGGAGACGGCCGCGACATGCGGCGCGTCGTCGTCGGCGTCGACCGGGTAGGAGATGATGAAAGACCCTTCCGCGGTGCCCTGGCCGGAACCGTGCGCCACGACGATCATGCCGCGGTGTCGTCCAGCGGCCGGTTCAGGCAACAGTTCGGCATCGCCCTCCACCCAGATCAGTACGCTGGCGGGCGGTCGTTGCATCCGGGTCCCCAACCCCTCGGAAATGTCGGCGGGTCTTCCGGCTGACAGGTCGTATTCCCTGGTTCTTCTGTCGATCATCGCTGCCAGGTAGGCCGCCGACGATGGCTGCTGGTCCCGACAGGATGTGCGCTGAATGGGCTGCACGCTCGATCCTCCTGCTGCGACAGTCGCCCCGGGGGTCAGTGATCGACGCCTGGACCGGTGTCCCGCGTTCTAACCTTACGTTCGGCTCGCCGTCCAAGCGAAGGATCGGAAACTACCCATCCTTTGTTCCGAACGAGCCTGGGAAGACGGGCCGCGGTCCGTCGTGCTATCAGGTTGTGCGTGGCCACGACGGCCGTGACCCGGAGCAATTGCCAACATGCCGCAGCAGGTCCCACCCCAGGTCGCACTTGATGTTAAAGCCTCCCGGCGGCGCCGCGTTGCGCGGCCGGTGATGCCGCGAGCACCGCCCGCTACCGGTGCCGAAATGAGGGTCGTCGCGATCGGCGCGTCTTCGGGCGGCCTAGAGGCGTGCATCAAGCTGCTCGATGCCGTGCCCGCGCCGACAGGAATGGCCTTCGTGCTGGTCCAGCACCTCGATCCCACCCACCCCAGCATGCTCGTGGAACTGCTGGCCAAGCATACGGCCCTGGTGGTGCTGCAGGCCGAGGACGGGATGACCATCCTGCCGAAACACCTCTACGTCATCCCGCCAGGCGCCTATCTGTCCGTCAAGGACGGCGCCCTGCGCCTGTCGAAGCCCAATGTGCCTCGCGGGGCACGACTGCCTTTCGACTTCCTGCTGCATTCGCTGGCGGCCGAATACGGACCTCGTGCGGTTTGCGTTGTGCTGTCGGGAAATGGCGCTGACGGCACCATCGGCCTGCGGGCGGTCAAGGACGCTGGCGGCCTTGTCCTCGCTCAGGATCCCGCGGAGTCCGGTTTTGACGGAATGCCATCCAGCGCCATCGCGACCGGGCTGGTGGACCAGGTCCTGCGGGTCGCAGCAATCGCCGATGCGCTGGACGGCCGCGAAGGGGCATCTCCGCTCACGGTGGCCCCGCCTTCGGACGATGCCTCGGCCGGTTCCGATCCGCTCCTGGCGATCGTCGCATTGCTGCGCGCCCGTACCGGGCACGACTTCGCCCCATACAAGCGCGGCACGCTGGATCGCCGGATCGAGCGTCGGATTGCGCTCGCGCGCGGCGATACCAGACCGGACGGCACCGAGGACGCGGCGAACCGACGTGACAGCAAGGGCGGCCCGGGCGACAAGACAGCAGCCTATCTCGCCCGCTTGCGCACGGACCCAACCGAGCTGGACCTTTTGGCTAAGGACCTGCTGATCCATGTGACCAGCTTCTTCCGCGATCCTGCCGCCTATGACGCTCTGGCGAAACAGGTGGTTCCCGGCCTGCTACAGAGTCGCCAAGCCGACCAGCCGCTGCGCATCTGGGTTGCCGGATGCAGTACGGGCGAGGAGGTCTACTCCCTGATCATCCTGTTCCACGAGGCAGCCGCGGCGACCATAAAGGACGGCAAGAACGCGGACCTCAAGCTACAGGTTTTTGCCACCGATATCGACGCGGCCGCGGTCGTCACGGCGCGCGAGGGCTTGTATCCACCCGGCATCACGTCGGACGTGTCGGCCTCGCGACTCGCTAAATTCTTTACGAAAGAGGACGGTGATGGCTACCGGGTGCTGCCTGATCTACGGGCGTCGGTGGTTTTCGCAGTGCAGGACCTGCTGACGGACCCGCCGTTCTCCCGCATCGACCTCTTGTCCTGCCGCAATCTGATGATCTACCTGGGACCGGAGGCGCAGGCCAAGGCCATCAGCCTGTTCCACTTTGCGCTGAAGACGGGCGGCGTGTTGCTGCTGGGTACCGCCGAAACGCTCAGCGAGACGGATGACCGCTTTGAGCTGGTCCAGAAGGCGGCGCGCCTGTATCGCCATATCGGCCGCAGACGGCCGGGCGACCTCAGCTTCGCGGCGGCCACCACTGACAGCCCCCGCGCTGGTCGCCTCGGCCGCCTTGCTGATCCCACGCGCATCCTCTCCCGCCAGATGGTGCTGGCCGAGCTGTGCCGGCAGGCGGTGCTGGATGAGCACGCTCCCGCGGCAGTGCTGTGCAATGCGCGGCACGAGTGCCTGTATTCACTTGGTCCGATCGATCGATACCTGCGCGTGGCGCCTGGGCATGTCACCACGGATGTGCTGGCAATGGCGCGAGGCGCGCTGCGAACCCGCCTCCGCTCCGCACTGACCCAGGCCGCGCAGGGTAATTCCCGGGTCACCCTGCCCGGCGGGCGTGTGACGTCGGACGGACGCTCGATGCCCTTCATTATCGACGTGAAGCCCCTGTCCAGCGACGGGGAGAAGCTGCTGCTGATCTGCTTCGTCGATGCGCCCGCCTCAAGCCAGCCCGCGCCTCGCGCCGCCTCGTCCCGCGACGCAGGGCGGATCGCCGAGCTGGAGAGGGAGCTGGAGGCGGCCCGCGCCGAACTGGAGGAGGGCGCACGCAGCCTGGACGCCGCCGGCGAGGAGCAGCGCGCGATCAACGAGGAAGCGCTGTCCGTCAATGAGGAATTTCAGTCCACCAATGAGGAGCTTCTCACATCCAAGGAGGAGCTGCAGTCACTCAACGAAGAGCTGACGGCGCTCAACAGCCAACTGCAGGAGACGCTCGAGCGGCAGCGCACCACCGCGAACGACTTGCAGAACATCCTTTACAGCACGGATGTCGCCACCCTGTTTCTGGACCGCGATCTCAACATCCGCTTCTTCACGCCGGCGACCAAGGCATTGTTCAACGTCATTCCGGGCGATGTCGGCCGACCATTGGCAGATCTGCACTCGCTCGCGACGGACAGCGATCTACCGGCAGATGCGCGGGCAGTGCTGGACAATCCGGACCCGATTGAGCGCGAGATTGAGACCGCGAAGGGGACCTGGTTTCGCCGCCGCATACTCCCCTATCGCACAGAGGCGTACGGGGTGGAGGGCGTGGTCATCATTTTCAACGACATCACGCGGCGCAAGGAGGCCGCCGCCGCCCTGGAGAAGGCGATGGCCCGCGCGGATGCCGCGAACGTCGCTAAATCCCGCTTCCTCGCGGCGGCCAGCCATGATCTGCGCCAACCGTTGCAGACGCTGGCCTTGCTTCAGGGATTGCTGACCAAGGCTGTCGTCGGGGAAAGGGCCCTCGAACTGGTCAAACGCCAAGACGAGAGCTTGGGCTCCATGTCGGGGATGCTCGACACGCTGCTCGGCCTCAACCAGATCGAAGCAGGCGTCGTGAAGGCGGAACTCCAGGATTGCCGGCTAGGTCCACTACTGGACCGGCTCCGCGATGAGTTCGCCTACCATGCCCAGGCAAAGGGCCTGGGCCTGCGCGCGCTGCCATGCAGCGCCATGATCCGCACCGACCCGAGACTGCTGGAGCAGATCCTACGCAACCTCGTGACAAACGCGCTGAATACACGGAGCAGGGCAGGGTGCTGGTGGGTTGTCGCCGGCGCGGCAGCACGCTTGGGATCGAGGTCTGGGACACGGGTATCGGTATTCCCGAGGGCGAACTGCAGGCGGTGTTCCACGAATACCACCAGATCGGCAACGACGCGCGCGAGCGGGAACGCGGCTTGGGTCTTGGCCTGTCGATCGTGCAACGCCTGAGCGACCTGTTGGGTCACCAAGTCACGGTACGGTCCAGGCCGGGCAAGGGATCCGTGTTCATCATCGAGGTTCCGCGCGTCCCCGACTCGCAACTGCCAGATCAACGCCGGCTTACGCCGCCTCCCACCGAGGCGGCCACGATGGTCGCGCAGT
>VFSW01005494.1_pt1 | contig 18718 bp, 18 predicted proteins | sample 5358111 | NCBI WGS metagenome assembly VFSW01 (sample SAMN11554181, study PRJNA540505) | mine drainage metagenome | isolation source: sediment from site ElyBrook_90M | place: USA: Ely Copper Mine, Vershire, VT | collected 2017 | reverse complement strand
GGAAAAGTTCGCAAAGACACTCCTCAAAATAAAAGCCATCAGGACGGGAACGTTTGAGAGCCACGACGGAAAGATAACGCCCTATTTTATTGACCTGAAGAGCGTCCCGAGTTTCCCAAACGTCTTTTCGCTCGCGCTGGAATGCTTCGAGTTCGCGCTGCGAGAAATCGAGCACGAGTCTTCTTTCGAATACTTTTGCGGCGTCCCGACCAACGGACTCGTGTTTGCCTCCGCTCTCGCGTACAAGTCGCAAAAGCCGCTTGTAATTCCTGTTTCGGGAAAGGCGCATCAGAGAGGGCTTCGAGGCTTTCTCAATCCGGGAGCGAAGGTAATAATCATCGATGACGTCTCCGAGACCGGAATCTCGATGAAGTCCGCCGCGCTGACGGTTCGCGCCGCGGGCGGCGTCGTGGAAAACGCTCTAACTTTGATAGATCGGCTGGAGAGTTCGGCAAAGACCATGAAAGGCGCGGGAGTGCGATTGCATTCTTTCACCACGATAAAGGAGCTGGGAAAAGCGCTCAAAGACAGGATGGCGATGACTGAAGAAGAGGAAAGCGCGATAGAGTCAATGCTCTAGGCATAGATCATCAGGTTTTTCTCCTCCAGCGTCACGTGAAGGTTGTTAACCGCCCTGTAGACTTCGGTCTCCTTCTTTGCCCCAGTGCAGACAAGCTTTCCCGAAGCGAAGAGCAATATCACTGTTTTGGGGTCTGCCATCCTGTGTATAAGACCTGGGAACTGCTCTGGCTCGTACATTGACTTTGGGAGCTGTCTTGCGGCTTCTTCGAGGTGCACCTTTCCGCCCAAAGACGCAGAGGCAACAATGTTCTGGATCTCGATGATTGGGTCGTTCCTGACGTCAATGCTTCCCTTTCTGAGTTTTTGGACCACAGTCTTTACAGCCTTGACGGCCTGCTCCTCTGACTTTGCACCGGTGCAGACCATCTTTCCGGAAGAGAAGATGAGAGTTGCCGTCTTTGGCACTTTCAAGCGGAACACGAGGCCCGGGAACTGGTCTGGGTGGTACTCTACGTCAGAAAAGGAGCGGGTAATCTGGTTAAGGTCGACTGTTTGGTTAATGCTCGCCGATGCGACAACGTTTTCGATGCTGATGAGAGCCTTGGTCTGGGGCAAAATGCGATTCGCTTTATTTAGTTTTTAAAGCTAGTATATAAACCATGAATTAGATGGTTCTTTCAAGTCTTCGGGTCTTTGACTAGGATTTTGTCCTTGTCAAAAATCGGGTCATGACTGGGGTTCAGGTTAAACTTGAGGGCATTTTACTTCAGGTGAAAGAACTAGAGATTGGTGGGTTTCCTGCCTGTCAAAACACGTATTCCGACTACTACGACTGCTACGATTACAGTGAGGCCAACAATTAAGATGATTCTTTGATCAATCGGCAACGCATGCGCTCAGGTCAAGGCTGATGGTAAAACTACTGTTAATAACAGAATTGATCATTCTTTTTTTCGTCTTGCATTCTGAATCAAATGGTTCTGATAGCTCTTTGAGACATGGCAGTAAGAATTTCTGACTGTTCACTAGCTGACATGGAACAATTTACTCAGGGATTTTTGATTAGATCTTCGACAGTTAGGTCTTGTGGAATTTAAAGGGAAATTTCGCGGGTTCTAGCTTTTCCGGGATTCAGAGAAATTATGCGATATTGTCGAGGGATGAATTATCGCTTCAATCAAAAGAATGAAAGAGTAAAGACCTCCAGAAATACCAGTTGCCAATCCAATAATGAATGCCCAAGAAAGAATCGGAGTGTAGAAAGTTTCAGGATGGAAGCAGGCAATGCATCCATCACCGCTTGTCAAGTCAAAGGCAAAAGGGCTGAAGTATGCCGCCCAACCAAATACTCCAAGAAATAGAGCCCAACAGGAAATCAAAGCTATGATTATTTTGTGATGGTACTTCATGCCAGAAGGACGATCTTCAAGATGCTATGATTTACGGTTTCTCCATTGAAGCATTCTGGATTAGCGTTATCCACTTGTTAGAACCCTCCCCTTTGACCCCGCAAGCTTCAGCTGGGGTTTTTTGACCCTCTAGGCTCATGTGTGGTCTAAAGTAGTTGTGGAATATCTGAGAACCTTTGAAGATTGGGCTTTCTACTGACTTTACGCCTCTGACTACCTTCTCTCTATCCCTCATTTCTCCGTTCATGCGCTCCATCTTGTTATTGCACGTGGTTCTTTCAAGTTAGCAGGACTTTCCTAGGAAGGCGTCGCTGTCCCTCCCTATTTCTCTCCCAAATAGATCGGCCAGCCGCCGCGGTTGCAGCTGCTATGGCTATCGTGTAGCGAACCTGCCTGCTCAATTTCCGATTCGAAAAGAGAGTACGCATTGGACAGAGATAAGTGAATTGTCTAGGACTGACTTATGCAACTCGCGTCTTATTCCATCCGACTCTTACTTTCACAAGGTTCTTTTCTCGCGGTGTTAGTGACGACTCGGTCAAATGCCTTCTCCACATGCTTAGGAATTGTTTCAGATTAACTCTGAATCCTCATTGTCGCCGCGATCGTCTTCTCTTTCTGACATAAAAGGAGTTGTTCTAATTTGATAGAGAGGACTGACCCGTTTCGCCCAACTCTCTTTCAAGTCTCGACTTTAGCCTTGAGACCGTGTCCCCAATCCAGGCTCCATTCCGCCGTGCCTGAACAGAGAACCAGAGCCGCGTTGTTTTCCTCCAGAGAGTGACTTCGAGAATTCCCTTTTCTTTTCCCTTCTTGAAGTGCCAGTGAACAGACCCAGGATACCTTGACAGCGAGGCCTTCATTTTCATCTCGAGTCCTTCCGAACGGGTGCATCTTTCTATCGCGCGCTCCGCTCCTTTCAAGTCTGACGCGGGCGTGACGTCAACCTCAAAAGTAATCACGGAACCTCACTTGTTTTGGGAGGAAATGAAAGAGTCACTCCTAGAGTTTTAGGAATTCAACCGGAGAAAGCATGTACCTCTGGGAGCTTTCCAAACTCTGAGAAAAGTAGTACCTCCGTCATTTTCTCATCACCCTTCTGCTCCTAAAGGCCCAGACCCAGAGGTTTGCGAGTATTCCCAGGCCTCCAACAACGGAAGCTAGTATAACGGTATCAAGCTCACTCGGACTGAGCAAGGTCCCTCCGGAGCTCGGATCAATCGAGATCTGCTCAGTGCTCGACTGCCCACCCTTGAGTGAAACGCTCCTACTAATTGTACTACCGTTGACTGAAACGATCAGAGTGTAACTTCCCGAAGGTCCGAAGAAGGTAGCATTACCCTGAGAGCCAGAGAGGAGCGTGACGTTGCCATCCAGAGCATTGTTCATCAACGTCACCGTCGCATTCCGGTATCCCCTTCCATCATGGGTAACATTAACGGTCATCTTACCAAGATCCACGTACTGTTTTACGAATGTTGTATACGCTGTATAATAGGTGGGAGCAGATCTTTGGAATGCCTTCCCGCCGAAACTTAGCGAATAGTTTACCTGAATTGAGTTGTCCGGGCTCGCAATGAAAACTGATTCGCCAATCACCTCCGATGCGCCTTTGCTCACGTTTACTTCAATCCCTATGTTTGTGGGAAGCTGCTGCAGAGCGCTTACGAAAAGGGTGAATCCAGCAATCTGAATAGACAGAGGCTGCAGAAGGTAGAAGCTAATCCCGTTCACGTGATAGCTCAAGAAAAGAGTCGTAGGCCACTCCTTCGACGAGTTTGAGAGAGTAGTGGTCGCTAGGAACGTGGGACCGTTGAGAGAACTCATCGTGCATCCCCCCAGCCAAGTCCAAGGGAGGAAAGGTCCTTGCACGAGGATGGTTGTCTGCTCGACGGAAAGGTTCCCGCCAGATTCAAAGAAGGTCCTGAGCTCATATGTCCCGCTCCTCATTCCAGCCAGTATGATGAGCGCCGGATGAGCATTTTCATTCAATGGGGAGATCAGGACGGGGTTGGTCAGGGCAACTTCCTGATACGTCGAAAAGAAGCTCGACGTTGGACTGAACGTTTGATAGGAATATTGGTAATACAGCTCGAGCCAGAACTCAAAGACCAAGGAGCTATTTGATGAGTAAGTTTCTCCGGGTACTCCCGCAGAAATCGAAACTGAGCCGTTGCCCTGATTTTGGACTGAGATCTCACTTCCTGCCGAGTCAGGAACGTTTACGATGATAGCGTTGGGGCTGCCTGTGGGAAGGAGGCATCCCTGAATCCCGTATGAACCAGGCGACGAAGAAAGTGAGAATCCGAGCGCAAGCTGACCCTGCTGGAAATTGTACGAGCTCATGACCGCTTGCATCGCGTGGTTTCCTGGTGCCACAAAAACAATTGGAATGGAAAAGTTTTGGACAATTGAGTTGGAAACTTTGAGCGACCAGTTTCCGTCGTATTCATAGGGGGCCGTGAAGGAGAAGACAAGAGTCGCGGCATTCGGCTCGACGGTCTCATTAGTGACAATTGTCCCTTCAGGAGTGAGAAGAATCGCGTTGACGCTAATGTTGAACTCACTTAGCATCCACATCTGGTCTCCCACCGTGTAGGTTGGCAGACTCACGTTGACAGGAACAAGCGTCGTCGTGTCGTAGCCAAGTTCGATCATCCCGTACTGAGACGCTGTGGGCGACGAAGCCTCGGCAAAGGGACCTCGATCCCGGACTGGGGAGTTCCCGTACTGCCCTGATTCCAAAGAGGATGAACCAAGCAAGAGCAAAGCGAGCACAATCAGCGCCACAGTCCTTGTCAACTTACTTTTGTCTCTCATGGAATCCCACCAAAAGAAAGAGAGGAAGCGTAATTCCCGGGACACTCAGTATCCAGAACATGTTCGTGGTCTGATTGACCAAAAAAAGATAGGTCCATCCCACCAAAACCGCGTTTCCAATGAGCATGATCAGCAGCGCAAATGTGTACTTGCCCTCGTATTTCGTGAGCTCAACCTGCGAAACTGCAACATATGCCAGGATTGCGACATAGAAAAGCACGCCCGCTCCACTAACAACCAAGCTCGAGAAGCTTCCAAGCGAAATAAGGCCTGGCTGTCTTATCGCGGAACTGATTGTGCTGCTTCCCAGCTCCACAAGATTGGCAGGAATCGAACTCGGCACCGTCGCGAAGTTGGCTGCAAAAGTTGAATCCGCCAACAAAAGGACTCCGCTTGTTAGAGCAATAAGGAGGCTCTCGCCCTTGTGGAGACTGATGCAAAACTCAGAGATGAAATATGGAAGGAGTATAAAGAGGCTCGACGCAATCCACGCAGAGAAAATTGTTGATACCACGGCAAAATATCCATGGTCTCCCGTAAGTGAGAACGCTAGGCTATATGCAATGACAATCAGCATCTCAAGAGAAACCACTATTATCTTGACTGGAGAATAGATGCTTCTAAGTCTCGGAATGAAAAACAACGCCCCGGCCCGAAGAGCCATCGTGTAGAAAATTGCACTCTCTATGATGCCAAGAGGTTGTCTCAGAACGTAGAAAAAATGTGCCAGGAACACGAGATACAACGCGAAAAGGGAAAGAGACGCAGCTAGAGCTATCGCGAAGCGTAGGGGATAGATCTTCACTTCTCGACCACCTTCAGAACGAGTCTTCTCAGGTCTTCGATCCCCGAGTATACCATCGTCTTTTCGCTCACGTATGCTGGAGCAGGAGTTCCCTCCTTGATTAGGAGCGAGGGTTTCTTTGAGACGAGCATTGCAAGATTCCTGTCTAGGACTTCCCTGTAACCTGTCACAACAATGTCGGACTTTAACACGAGTTCCAAGATTTCCCTCTGACCTGCATTGACATTTCCTTCGCTCCACATTTCCATCAGAATTTCCGCGAGCTCATCGATATTGGTGGCTTTCATCGTCGCTATGCTCCCGGAAGCCTCGGCCGAAACTTCGGCAATCTCCACGGAACATCCCATTGAAAGGAGGTTATTTCCCAGGAACCCGATCGACTCGCAAACGAGGTCCATGAACTTGAGTGTATCTTCGGTCTTGTTCCTCCCCATGCTATTTATGAATCCGATCTTGATTGTTTGTGGGTTGTTCGCTTCCCTGACCCTCACAATGAGCTTTTCATCCGGCATCCTTCCTACTCTCTTCCACAGGATGTTCTTCGTCTCGCCGTAAGGCTTGTACTCGTCGAGTGAGTAGAGCTCAACGCTCGCTCCGGAGAATCTCGAGAAAGCTTCTCCTGCCCCAAGAGAACTAGGTCTCATCTTCGGAATGTCGGCGAGAAGCGAGCTTGGGAGAGCGTCTATCGTAAAATCGGAATACCTTACTTTGATCTCCTTCTCGAATAGATCCAGCGGATCACTCACTTCTGCAGTGATGTCTATTCCCTTGTGTCTGCCTGCAAAAAGCGGCTCTATCGAAATTTGAATCGACTTCTCCCCGATAACTTCTGTGTGAGTTTCGATTCCGAGGGACCCTTGGAGAGAAGTGAACCTCGCTGAGACCCAGCGCGGCGAGGTCATATGCAAGATCGAGTTTACAGAGAATCTGTCGTGTTTGAAGAGTCTCTGCGTGTTTGGCTTGAGCTCGACCTTGATGTTGCTATCCCTAGCGAATCTCACTACAAGAAGCGAGGCAAAGGCCGCTATGCTCATAGTAAACGTGAGTGAGAGTAGCAATCCAACGTTCAGGACAGACGAGATGACAGCCAGTAGTAACGTCGCTTTGAGATAGTCGACTCCTCGCTTTGTGAGTTTTATCGCGGGGGCTTCACCGTGTCCAAGATTTCGCTTATGAGAAAATTGGGCGTTTTCGCAAATCCCTTCATGGCCGCCATGCGATCGATCCTGATCCTGTGCGATAGCACATGTCCTGCGACCGCCTTGACGTCCTCTGGCGTGACGAAATTCCTTCCCTCGAGGACGGCCTTTGCTCGAGCGCTCTGGACAACCTGAACAGCAGCTCTCGGGCTGGCGCCGAGGCCGATTCTGGGATCTTTACGCGTGTATTCGGCCAACTGAGTAACGTAATTGATAATCTGGGCCGAAACATTGGCGGCCTCCACTTCCTTAATCACTGTGAGCAGCGTTTCGGTGTCTATCACTTTGTCGACCACTTTCAAGTCGAGTTCTGTGAGGTTTCGTTGGATAATCTCGTTCTGCGCTTCGTGCTTTGGATATCCGAACTCTACTTTCATCATGAATCTGTCGAGCTGGCTCTCGGGCAGGGCGTAAACGCCCTCAAAGTCAAGCGGGTTCTGGGTTGCGATCACCATGAACGGATTGGGAAGCGGCGTGGTGTGGCCCTCGACAGTCACCTGAAGTTCCTGCATCGCCTCCAAAAGCGCACTTTGAATCTTGGGGGCCGCTCGGTTGATCTCGTCTGCCAAGACAATGTTTGCGAATATCGGCCCCTCCTTGAAGTCAAACTCGCGAGTCTTCATGTTGAAAATGAAGCCGCCGATTATGTCGAGTGGAAGCATATCCGGGGTGAACTGGATGCGCTTGAAGGAAAGGTCCAGACACTTTGAAAAAGCCTTACCGACGAGAGTCTTCGAAGTGCCGGGAACACCCTCGAGCAGCGCGTGGCCACGAGCTAGGAGACAGACCAGGAGAAGGATTACTTCCTCTTCCCGCCCTATGACTACCTTTCCTATTTCCTTGAGTACCTTATCCTTTAGATCTGTGATCATTTCTTGGTTTCCTCGGAAGACTGTATGCTAGCTTCAAGACTTCGCGTGTATCTCCGCTCACCAACCCTTCCTTTCCGTACCTGTAGGCTTCATATTTCCCAAGCATTTTGTCGACTTCTCTCCATTCGATACTCAATTTCAGCCTCTTTGCCCTCGCAATTCCCTCTGCCCAGGTAAACCCTGAAGGGAGGTCGGGAAACGACCTTGTCAGAGCATCTTCAAGGATCCCAAAGGCCACGGTCATTTCGGAGATTTTTGGGATCCTGAAAAAAAATTCAGGCCTGAAATATCCATAGGCGAGAGACGCATATATCACTGCGTTTGCGGCGATGAGCCCGTACATGATAAACTGAAAATCTGACAATCTTCTCACTTCACTAGAACAGAATTGTTCTTAATACTCACGGTGATTGTGGAATTGTATTCCATTATCTTCAAGACTGATAAGCCGCTGGTCGAAAATACTGCATCGGGTTTCAGCTGCAGCCAGAAAGAGGTTCCCGAAGTTAGGATTTCTTCCGAAATAATTTTCGCCGGTATCTGAACGGTACTGGTAGGGAACCGAAATATCCCAAAGCTTCGGGCGGGGCCACTTGAGTTGCTGGAACCCAGGTACCCCGGTTCGATAAATGTGTTGACCGCAGAAAGGTTAAGCCCGTAAAGCACATTCGGGAGTTGGACGTACACTGTGTCCCAAGGCGCCACGATGTTTGGCTGCTGGGTGAGGATGTCAAAAGAGAGTGCCAACTCGCTCTGATTGATCGAAACATAGTTGGCCACGGTTGTGTAGCCGCCAAAGACCGAAACAGAATTCGAAGCACTTCCGTACTTGCTGGCAACATTGATGAAATAGCCCCCTTGAGGAAGAGTGTAGCCAATCATACCATTTGCGTCAGTCACATTGGGGTTCAGAAGACTATTGTCTGTCTTTGCAAGAAGCGAGACCGTTGCACCTGAGACGGGTTGTTGAATTCCATCGGAGAGATGCGACGCGTTGATCAAAAGAAACCCCTGTGCTGGTTTAGGCCCTCCGAAAGGGTTTGGGGAGAATGGGGACGCAGATGCAAAAGGCCACTCTAGAGAAGTCAAACTCAAAGCCACGAAGGATGCGGTCGCTACTATCAATACTAGTATCAGGGCAGCAACGACGTGCCTTAGGCGTATATTTGACATGGGTTACACTTCCATCTGAGAAAAGCCTCACGCAGGCTTTAAAGTCCAAATGCGAGAATATTTGAAATTTGTTACCTATCTCCCGATGCAGAATTCGAACTCATCTCGCGCCTGAGCTAAGAGACTTTCCCTTTGAGCCAATCGAGCTTCAGACGGTCAACTTGGCCTGTCTATCACAAGGATCCTCTCTCCTGAAGCTTCGAAGTTCAAGATGAAATCCGAGAGTTTGCGGATAGGTACAATTGGGACTCCGTTTTCGAGCACCCTCACAGACTCTTCGCGCCAAGTGATGACCATAGGCACGACCTGATCCAACTCTTCTTTCTCTAAAATTCTCTTTGATCTCTCTATCTGTTTTCCGGCTGCAATGAGCATTACGGTTTCTCCAACCGCTCGCCTCCAGCGCTTGCAGTCTGCCGCGAATGCCTTGGAGTTTCGTATCGCGACGAGATCAACTTCCATTCTAGGTTTCGTCATTCGATAGTTTTTGAGCACCTTGAATCCGAATGACTTGAAAGCAAAGGTCGCGAGTCCTTCGAACTGCCTCCAGTCAAGCTTCGAAGTGAAATCCGCAAGGTCAACGTCCTTTCCACGATTGACGCCGTTCATTTCTTGACGAGAACCTCCATTGAGGGGAGTATTAAACCAGTGTAGTTTCTCAAAAACTCACTCGAGTTCTTTCATGTCGAGAGAGCGAAGCATTAGGGCAGTACTCGCTTTAAGAGTGAGCCATCGGCGGAATCTCTACGCGAGTCTCATGCGAGTCTGGTACCGTTGAACCTCGCGTGCCAAAAGTGTTCCCTGCTGCGTGAGCTCGTAGACTCGGGGCTTTGAGTATTTTGAAGACGAGCACGCGACCAAGTTTTTTCCTTCCAGCTCGCGCAAAGCTCTGCTCACGTGAGACAGGTGCTTCTCAGTATTGCTTGCAAGCTCTGTTGGGGTACTTGCCTTTCTTGAGAGGAAAAGAAGGATCTTAAAGCGAGCATGACTAGAAACCACAAACCTGAAACTTTCGGTAGGGGGCATTCTGCGCCAGTATGGCTTAGCCTGAAAAGTATTAAGCGTTTTGCATTCTCTGAAGGCCGGGTTCTCTGGAAGAGTTGTCTACCTCAAAAAATCACATGTTTCTGCGGCAGAGTCCGAAATATTTCCACTAAACGTTCCTAGTCGATTCCGGGCAAAGAGATATTAGGACGGGGAGGAGGAGGCGTGAGCAAATGGGACGAAGAAAGCGCGTAAGGGACATTTACGGAAACTGGGTAACGGAGGACGAGGACGAACGCGACTCTTCGCGCGAAGCAACTGACCGCTCTGCCGAGACTACTCAGGATGAAAGAGAGATTCATCTAGACTGGAGGGATTATGTCGCTCTCTCTATTGCTTCGCTTGAGACATTCCTGCTTCCAATGGTCGTGTTCATAGTGGTGATAGTAGTTCTTGCTATCTTGTTTGTGCACATGTGACCTTAGATTCGCGCTGTTTGCTCTAATTGCTTTGAACTCTTGAAATCAATGTTGTAATGGCACTCCACCCAGTGATTGGGCGAGATTTCCACGAGCGGCGGAAACTCTTCTGTGCATTTTTGCGTGGCGTACTGGCATCGCGTCCTGAACCTGCAGCCGCTTGGAATATTCACCGGGCTGGGGACATCACCCTCAAGAAGCACTCTCTGGCTTTTCGCCTCGGGGTTCGGGTCAGGGATCGCAGAGAGAAGGGCGTATGTGTAGGGATGCTTCGGATTGTTGAACAGCTCGTCGCTTTCAGCGACCTCCACTATTCTCCCGAGATACATCACAGCGACGCGATCGCACATGTGTTTTATGACTGAGAGGTTGTGCGAAATGAATAGATAGGTGAGGTTGAACTCCTGCTGCAGTTTCTTCAGGAGGTTTAGAATCTGGGCCTGGACCGAGACGTCGAGCGAGGAGGTCGGCTCATCCAGCAACAGGAACTCTGGATTGACAGCAAGCGCCCTAGCCACAGCGATCCTCTGCCTCTGGCCTCCGCTGAATTCGTGTGGGAAGCGAAGCAGATGATCGGGGTTCAAGCCTACAGTCGCTATTAGCTTCGCCGCTGCTTCATCCGCCTCTTTTCTTGACCTCACAACGTGGTGTATTCTCATAGGCTCGGTGATTATCGACTTTACCTGCTGGCGAGGGTCAAGCGAGGCATAAGGGTCCTGGAAGACCATCTGCATCCTTCTTCGAAAAGGGCGGAGATTTTTTCCCTTGGCCTTTGTAATGTTCTGTCCGTCGTATATCAAGTCCCCCTTTGTGGCGTCAGTGAGTCTCAAGATCACCCTGCCGACGGTTGTCTTGCCCGACCCCGACTCTCCCACAAGGCCGAGCGTTTCTCCCTTTTTCACGCCGAAACTTACTCCGTCTACTGCCTTCACATACGCGACTGTTCTTGAGATGATTCCTCCTCTGATCGGGAACCACTTGTACACGTCTCTCGTTTCGACGAGATATTCGCTGTTCGACATTTGCATCCGCACTAGATTTTCTTACTAACCGCCATATAATAGGCACTCTACGGAATGTCCCGGGCTCACTTCAATCAGAGGCGGCTTTACAAGAGGACATCTTTCAAAGGCAGAGGGACACCTCGGATGGAAGCGACAGCCCGAGGGCGGAAATATCAGGTTCGGGACAGATCCGCTGATCGACTCTAGCTCGTCCTTCGAAGTGCTTAGCCTCGGAATCGCGGCGAAGAGGCCCTTCGTATAAGGATGCAGCGGATTCTTGAAAATCTCCTCAACGCTAGCTACTTCGACAATGTTTCCCGCGTACATTACTGCCACTCTGTCGCATGTTTCAGCGACCACGCCCAGATCGTGCGTGATCAGAATTATAGAAGAGTCAATCTTGTCCCGGAGCTCTTTCAGGAGTTCGAGTATCTGAGCCTGAACCGTCACGTCGAGCGCAGTTGTTATTTCATCGGCGAGCAGAACCTTTGGCTTCCGGGCGAGAGCCATTGCTATCATGGCTCTTTGTCTCATTCCCCCCGATAGTTCGAATGGATACATTTTCAACACTTTGTCCGGATCTGGGAGCTTTACGAGGCGCAGATACTCGATTGCGAGTTGCTTTGCAAGCTTCTTTCCGTGTCGCTTGCTCAGTTTTTTTCCGTTTTTTATCGCAATAAGTTCCTGCCTCTCATGTTCAACTCCGGATCCCGTAGTGGTCTCAGTTTCAGACCTGAACTTTCCCTCCAGCTGGTCCAGTCTGAATTGAACCAGTTCATCTTTGAAGTACTTCAAATTTCCCGTGAAGACTTCGGTAATCTGACTCCCTATCGACATCACAGGATTCAGATAAGTCGCCGGGTCCTGGAACACGAGCGCAATATCATGAAGTCTTGAGACACGAACCTGGTTCTTGCTTTGCTTAAGCAGATCTTTGCCTCCCAGCACTATCTGACCGCTGACAATTTGCGCATTTACCGGAAGCAGTCCTGCAATTGCCAGGGCGGTCACCGACTTGCCGCAGCCACTTTCACCGACGAGCCCCAAGACTTCTCTCCTGTAAAGAGTGAGGTCAACTCCGTCAAGAGCCTTCACCGTCCCAGCATAAGTGTGAAATGTGACATTAAGATCCTTTACCTCAAGCGAAACTTCTCTTCTTTCCACTTGCTGCTGCTGGTTCATCAAGCCGGAATCTCACCCAAGTTCTAGCGTCTTAACCTGGGGTCAAGGACATCCCTGACTCCATCTCCGAGAAGATTCCATCCCAACGACACGATCAGTATCACGAGCCCAGGGAATAGCACTAGCCATGGTGCGCTCGCGATATTGTTTATACCATCAGTTGTCAACTGGCCAAGCTCTGGCAAGTATGGATTGGGAGTGAAACCCAAAAACATCAGAGCAGAAAACGTCAGTATGACGCCTCCTATGTCAAGTGTTGCCTGCACGAAGACAGGATAGATGGAATTCGGAATAATGTGCCTGAACAAGATCCGAATCCTCCCCGCACCAACGGAGCGCAGGGCTTCCACATAGCTCTTTTCCTTTTCCGACAGAATCTGCGATCTAGTAAGTCTCACGTAGAGTGGCCACCAGATTACGAGAACTGATAAACCCAGATTAAACAAAGAGCGGCCCGAGACAGCCAAGATTACGAGCGCAAGCACAAGAGCTGGGAATGCAAAAAATATGTCTGTAACTCGAAGGATTCCTTCGTCGATCTTCCCTCCAGCATAAGCCGCGACCGCTCCTAGAGTGATCCCGATTACCAAAGCTACCCCTACTATCGCGAAAGACAATCCAAGGTCTATTGGTAGCCCGAGTATTATCATTTGAAGGAGGTCCCGTCCATAGTAGTCCGTTCCCAAAATATGGTTGCTTCCAGCGGGGCAAGGCGCGGGATTGGGAAGATTCCAATTTATGACAGGGTTGCTCCAGCAAAGCTTCCCTGATGGGTTTACAATTTGCCATTGATTTGGAGGCACGATGTACCCTGAGAGCAACGCGATGATTACGGACCCGACTGAGATGAATATCCCAACGAGCACGAGCTTGTTGGTGACCAGAAGCTTCAGTGAGTAGATGAGTTCCGCCCTGCGTCCATAGATTGACCTCTCCTTGGGCTCGACCTCGCGAGCTTCCCCGATGGTTTCAGTCATTCAAGACCCCTCAATATCTGATCCTTGGATCTATTACAGCGTATAGCAAGTCTACCGTCAGGTTTGCGAGGACGAGAATCAACGCTATCACAAGAGTGTAAAGTTCCAAGAAATTGACGTCGAGCGAGAGCGCGGCTGCAAGGGCAGCTGCTCCTACGCCCGGCCAGGAGAAAACGTCTTCGACTATGACTGCCCCACCCAAAAGTGCCGCGAATATGAGACCCGTCACAGTCACAGCAGGCAATAATGCATTCTTTAGGGCATGTCTGTAGATAACCGTTCTTTCATTGAGTCCTTTCGATCTAGCCAAAATTACGTAATCCTGTCTCAGAGCTTCCATCATGCTGGACCTTACTATTCTAGTCAGTGCCCCTATGATTCCCACGCAGAGTGTGAGAGCGGGCAAAAATACTGCGATAAGAGCATCCCATGCGTATGGAATATTTCCTGAGAACAATCCATCAATAACTGGAATCCCTGTATAGGCAGAAGCTTGGCCAGGATTATGTATGCAAAGGTAGCACAGCAAACCATTCCCTGCGACGGTTCCAGAGGCTGGAAACAAGGGATATTTGAAAAGCCCGACTTGGACGGTGAGATAGATCACAAAGACGATCTGTAGCAGGTAACCCAGCCAGTAGAGCGGCATCGAGTAACCTGTGAGTGCGACGAGTCGAGCTGCGTGGTCGGGCGCTTTGTTGTTGTGAACCGCGGAAACTATCCCCAATGGAAGCGCGACTATCAAGATCATTACCGAAGAAACTAGAGCAAGCTCAACAGTCAATGGGAACCTTGACGCGAACAAGACCCACGTAGAAGTACCCACTCCGATCTGCGGAATCTGGCTCTGACCCCAATTCCCCTTAAACACGTTCACGATCCAAGTGAAGTACTGCTCCCAAACTGGAATGGTGCAACCGGGCTGGTTCTGAACCAAGGCAGTCCAGCTTGCACACGAGGGCGAAGCAACTCCCACCTCAACCGCCGCTCGCAGTTTTGCAGCGTCATCCATTCTGGGATTAAGATAAGGGCCGACAGCAGAAATAGGGGGTAAGAACGCGCGGGTTAAGGCAAAAACAATGACGCTCACAGCTACTAAGACGAATACTAGAAGAATTACTCTCCTAATCGCGTATTCGTACAGTTTCAACTAGATTCTCCTGCAGGATTTCGAGCAGCAGTCCAGATTCTCACTCTTTATTCGAACTCAAGTTCTAGATAAACTATGCTACCAAAGCCCCGCATTGGAAAAACACAGAACCTCTCTACTGAATCCGATCACTCAATATCCCAAGATGAGCTCTAGAAGAGGAAAAGGAGTGGGGCACGCCACTCCTTGTTTTAGGAGAGGTCCTGATAGAGTGCGTATCCCAGTGCGGGATTCTGGACCACGGAAGCTGGGTTGATGTTGGTAGTGAACAGGTTGAAGGAGAGCGTGTAGAACGTATAGAGGTACAGGACGTTCTGTGTCGTAAACTGGTCCATTAATTGGGACACTTTGACAAGGCCTGTATTGTTACCAGATCCCGTCGCAGCTTGTGCCTGCGCGAATAGGCTGTTGAGGTATCCGTAATTCATGCCATCTCCTGTTGTGTATGTTCCTGGATATGCCATCATGGGTCCCATGAAGTCAACAACCCATGGGTAGTCCGCGATCCATCCTGCGAAGTACATGTATAGTTCTCCTGCAGCTTCTTGGCTGTACAAAGTTCCGAGCGGGAGAACCTGAACGCTGACAGTCAATCCCATGTTGTATGTCGTACTGATATTGTCGATTGTGTTCGAGATGGTGTTGAACGCAGCCAGGTCAACTGGATCTCCAGCTGCGACGCTAAGAACTACTGATTGCTTTATGGGAGTGGCACATTGCCCGTTGCTTCCCAACGACGTGCACCCAAAGGCAGTAGTAGGTGTTACGCCGCCTGAAAACTTCACTCCTCCAGTTGCGTTATGCAGCGTAGCCAGAGGACTCTCCATCGCAGACAAAAGCAGCTGGGCTGCAGCGTCCGGATTGTAACTGTAGGGCAATGACGCCGAGGCGTTGTATGCTCCGTTAGGAGGAAGCCCAGGGGGGTATACGCTGTTTGCAACGCTTCCAAGGCCGTTGTTATAGTCCGCGTTGATTTCGGTCATGTTCACAGCGTCTGCGAATGCGAGCCTAATCCTGTGGTCTGCGAATGGCTGGAAGGTGTACATTGTCCCTGACGTCGGGTTTGTAACGTTCGTAGCGAAAGGATAGAAAAATGATGCCAGTGTAGTATATCCTTTAGCTGGGGTGAAGAATATCAGGTTTGTCCATTGGCTGTTTGGGACCAGGGTTCCAGCGCCTCCATTCCAGGTAGCTTTGTCAGCTAGGTCGTAGAGGTTCGTCGTAGCCAAGTCGATGGTAGCCGCCTGCCCTGCGCCAGCCGCAGCTTTCAGGTCGGTCTCTCTGGTGGCTTGATTTGTTTCATAATTCAGCTGTATGGTGGCGATGTGAGCAGTTCCACTGCCACCCGGTCCGCCCCAGTAACTCGAGCTCTTTTGCATTGTGAACGCTCCGGTTCCGTAGTTAAAGGATGTAATCTGGTACGGTCCAGTCCCTGCCTGTGGGGCATAGCCGCTGCCCGCAGCTAGATCCGCAGAATTTGCGATCAGAGAGGTATAACCGCATCCCTTCAGCGTGGCTCCAGTGTTGCAGGTTGAGGCGAGGTCTTGCAGGTATTGGTTAACCATGTTAGTCTCGTTTCCGCTCAGTGTGGGGTTTGGCAGTGTGTAACCTCCTTCTTTCGAGGAGCCAGCCCATAGCGCAACATCATGCGTCATCACCCAGCTGGGGGCCAGTATACTAGCCCAGTCGCCCGCCAGAAGGTATGCAAGCGCGGAATTAGGATTTTGGATGTGCAGTGTGAACGTTAAGGGACCTGTTATCTGAACAAAGTCTTCTTTCAGCACCGCGTTTGCATAAGCTGTCCCTGATAGAGTAGGCTTCGAATTGTTGATGTTGGCGCTTGTAAACGTGCCGCCAAGAAATGTGCTGAGACTGTGGTTGACGAGTTGCTGGATAATCCAGCTTGCCTGGGTTCCGTGGCTCGTCGGCGAGCTGCCGTCAAAGGCGAGCAACCTGTTAAAGGTAAAGTAAACTGCTGTCGAGTTCAGTGGTTCGCCATCCTGGAATGTTATTCCTGACCTCAGAGTAAAATTAGCTGTCGTGCCCGTAGATGAGACTGTGTAATTCGAAACCAGCCAAGGAACGACTTGGGTAGAGCTTGTTCCATTGTAGAACAACAACGGCTCGTAGGCTGCCGAAATCACGGAAAAGTCCTGTTCGTAATAGGAAACCGACGGATCTAAGTACTGGAAGGAGTTGGTGTACCAGTAAGTCAGAGAAGTAGGCACACCTCCGCTCGGCGTGGTTGTAGTCTGGGAGCCTGTAGTGGAAGTGGTGGTCGTGCCTCCAGGAGTCGATGTGGATGAAGTACTACCCCCTCCCCGAGTTAGATAATATGCGCCCAATCCTCCGCCAGCAATGATGATTATTACGATAACAACAATAGCGACTTGCCCACCGCGCGTTAGAGCCTGCTTAACCCTCGATTTCGTCGAATACATAACCCCCTCTCCTTTCCGTTTCGTTTTATAAGCGTTGTTACCAACTGAAAGCAGAGGTTTCTCACTCTCGTTTGAGACGGATTGAGATGCAGTTAAGACTGATCTCTCAAACAAGAGAGAGAATAGAAGAACGCATTCTCACATGTCTTCGCATTCGAGTCTGGGCATTCTCTATTTCTCAAGCAAAATCGAGAAAAGGGAACCAGACCACATCTCTCTTTCTTTGAAGCGATGAGTTTGGGAACTCGTGTTAGCGTTCGATGGATCTCGGAAAGTCAGGCTCTGCTTTTCGATGGAGCCTGTTCCAGACTGGAACGACTATCGCCTTGATTATGAAAGCGAGGACGTAGAGAAGAATGCCGTAAGTCAGCCCGAGCGCAACTTTGTTAACGCTCGCGTCGATAGTGTAACCGTATGTGTTGAACTCGTAAATTATCATTACGACTATGAGTATGGGAAGCAGATGGGTAAATTTGAACTTCACTTTGCATTATGCACCTAGGTCTGTTTCTCGTCCTTGATTTTACTCATCATTTTAAGCTCCGGAGCACATCGTCTTTTGAGGCATTAGCCCACTTTTCAGTTTAGCGCTACAGGGCACTCATTGGTTCCGGAGTTCCAATAACGACCTCGCTCAAGATTCTTCCAGATTTCAACTTTACACATATGTGCATGGCAGAGCCATGCCGCACAAGACGATTACGATATCTGACGACGCGTACAAAACCTTGACAAAAATCAAAGGTAGAAAGAAATCTTTCAGAGGTCATCTCCGTGTGACTTCCGGTAGAGGTAGTGCGAATTCGCTCCTAAAAATATCTGGAACAATGCCTGCTGTCTAAGCTCTAGCGCGGAGAATCAAGAGGTCATGGAACGAACTCCCAAGTTAGATTGAGAAAGATTGCACTAGACTGACGACGTTTCAGCGGCAGGACTTTCGAACGGCGTGATTTGTTCCTTCATCGTCCCCCGAGTCAGGAATCTGGGAAGCATTGTGAGGAGTAGCAGGCTCATCCAGGGAGTCACTACCCTCGGGACCAAGATGAGAGCAATACTAAAGACCTCAAACATAATGGCCTGGCGCTTTTCTCCAAAGAAGGGAAGAGCGAGCGGAGTAATTGCCGCAAAATAATACTTGTAGATTCCTCTCCCGTAGAGAGTGAAGAACAGCAGAAACGCTGCCATTGTGAGTATTACCGTGTTTTTTCCAGAAGGCTCGACTTTCGCGAGCAGAATGTAGATGATCAACCCGACGTACGCAAAGGCGAACGCATAGTCCAACAATCGGTACGAGGTTAGGGCAAGTCCTTGAAAATTTGCAAAGTTTAGAAGCCCGAGGAATGTAGTCAGCCTCGTCGGTTCCGAAAGCGGATAGCTGAACGTGGTAGGAAATCCTGCCGAGGTGCCCGGGGGATAACCCAGGATAGGAAGCTGAAGCGAGTAAAAGTAGTTTTGCGGTTCCGTGACGAGATATGGAAGCGAAATCACGACGAGAAAGCCAACAAAAGTCGCAAGATAGTAGAGGAGTGGCTTTAGCAGAGTAAAGCCGAGCACGACACGATTTACAAGGTATCGACCCACTCGGCCGATCGAGTGTGCCCATGACGACCCGTCCTCAGTGCCACTTCCAGTGTCCACGCGAAAGCGAACAAGCGGCTTGGCAGACATCCTGCTCTTCCAGAGGAGTGCGAGAAAGATGGG
>VFSW01005493.1_pt1 | contig 18723 bp, 11 predicted proteins | sample 5358111 | NCBI WGS metagenome assembly VFSW01 (sample SAMN11554181, study PRJNA540505) | mine drainage metagenome | isolation source: sediment from site ElyBrook_90M | place: USA: Ely Copper Mine, Vershire, VT | collected 2017 | reverse complement strand
TGCGATTTCAGCAGATTTCGGCCGCGGTGATGGCGAAGGGCGTCGAGGACACCGGCTTTTATTCCTTCAACCGGCTGCTGGCGCTCAACGAAGTCGGCGGCGATCCGGATTGCTTTGGCGTCACGCCCGCGGAGTTCTTCAACTGGTGCCGCAGGATGCATCGTCATTGGCCGCACACGATGCTGACGACGTCGACGCACGACACCAAGCGCAGCGGAGATGTGCGCGCGCGGCTCTTTGTTCTTTCGGAAGAACCCGAGCGATGGTGCCGCGCGGTAACGGAATGGGCCGCGATCAACGAACGCCATCGCGGCGGCGAGATGCCGGATCGAAATTTCGAGTACCACCTCTACCAGGTCATGGTCGGCGCGTGGCCGATCGAAAAAGCGCGGCTGCTCGCTTACGCGGAAAAGGCGGCGCGTGAAGCCAAGGTCCATACGTCGTGGACCGACCCGGTGCCTGCCTATGAAGACGCGGTGCGGAAATTCATCGACGGCATCTACGACGAATCAAACTTCGTCGCGGCGCTGAATAAATTTGTCGCGTCGGTGATTCATCCGGGGCGGATAAATTCGCTCGCGCAGACGCTGCTGAAGCTCACCGCGCCCGGCGTGCCCGATTTCTACCAGGGCACTGAGCTGTGGAACCTCGCGCTGGTGGATCCCGACAACCGCCAGCCGCAGGATTTCGAGCTGCGACGACGGATGCTCGCCGATCTCAAAGACGCGACGCCCGAACAGGTCATGAAGCGAATCGACGACGGCATGCCCAAGCTGTGGCTCATCCGGAATGGTCTCGCAATCCGCAAGCGTCATCCCGAATGGTTCGGCGCGCAGGCGGGAATCGAACCGATCAGGGCGCACGGAGCCCGTCGCGAGCACGTCGTCGCATTCATGCGCGGCGATTCGGTTATTGCGATCGTGCCGCGACTGGTGGCGAAGCTGGCCGGCGACTGGCGCGACACGGAAGTCGAGCTGCCGAGCGGAGATTGGACGAATCATCTGACCGGCGATCGATTGCGCGGTGGTCCGGCGCGGCTGGCCGGCTTGATGCGCCGATTTCCAGTCGCGTTGCTCGCGCGCGAAAGGTTCTCGCCGTGAATCGCCGGATGGTGTGGGCGCCGTCGGCAACGAGCGTCGCGATGGTCACAGCAAATGAACGGGTCGAGATGAGTCGAGCGGAGCGCGGATGGTGGCGCGCCGAGCTGAGTCGCGAATTATCGCGCGCCGACTACGGCTTCAGCCTTGACGGAGGACCGCCGTTGCCGGATCCCCGTTCACCTTATCAGCCGCATGGGGTGCACGGATTATCGCGACCGGTCGATCATGCGGCCTTCGAGTGGCGTCATTCGCGATGGCGTCCGGCGCCGCTAGCGTCGGCGATCATCTACGAATTGCACCTCGGGACGTTCACGCCAGCGGGCACGTTTGACGCCGCCGGCGAGCGCCTCGGCTACTTGCGCGACTTGGGCGTCACGCATGTCGAGTTGATGCCGGTGAGTGAATTTCCAGGAACGCGCGGATGGGGTTACGACGGCACCGGTCTTTACGCACCGCATCATATATACGGCGGTCCAGACGCGATGAAGCGCTTCGTCGATGCGGCGCATGGGCAGGGGATCGGCGTCATTCTCGACGTCGTTTACAATCACCTGGGGCCGGAGGGCAATTATCTCGGCAAATTCGGTCCGTACTTTACGGATCGCTATCGCACGCCGTGGGGCGACGCCGTCAACCTCGACGACCGGGACAGCGACGAGGTCCGGCGATTTTTTTGCGACAACGCGCTGATGTGGCTGCGCGACTATCGCGTTGACGGCCTGCGTCTCGATGCGGTCCATGCGATTTTCGACGCCTCGGCGATTCACTTCCTCGAGGAACTTGCCGCGCAGGTTCCTCAACTGGACGCTGAGACCGGACGGCATCTCGCGGGGATCGCGGAAAGCGATCTCAACCTGCCGCGAATTGTCACGCCGCGCGAGGCAGGTGGTTATGGCCTCGATGCGCAATGGAACGACGATTTTCATCACGCGCTGCACACTGTTCTGACCGGCGAGAAGGCCGGCTACCTCGCCGATTTCGGTTCGATCGCGCAGCTCGCGAAAACTCTAACGCGCGCCTTCGCGTACGACGGAACATATTCAAAGAGTCGTGGTCGAAGGCATGGCGCACCGGTGCTCGGGCTCTCGGCACATCGCTTCGTCGCGTTTATCCAGAATCACGATCAAGTCGGTAATCGCGCGCGGGGCGAGCGTCTCGGGCATCTGGTAACGATCGATCAACTCAAAATCGCGGCGGCGCTACTGATGACCGCGCCGTTTGTCCCTTTGTTGTTTCAGGGCGAGGAGTGGAACGCGTCGAGTCCATTCCAATACTTCACCGATCATCAGGACGCGGAGCTTGCAGAGTCCGTTCGCAGGGGCCGCAGAGCGGAGTTCGCGCATTTCGTCGCCGATGCATCGGAGATTCCCGATCCGCAAGATCGGCAGACCTTCGAGCGATCCAAGCTCGATTGGGATGAGCGCGAACGCGGAGCGCATCGCGAGATGCTCGAATGGTATCGGCGACTGATCCGTCTTCGCCGATGTGTACGAGATTTCGAGAATGGCCGGCTCGACGTCGATGCGGTGGGTTTCGATGAAGCGGCGCGCTGGCTACGCGTCGAGCGCGGAGAGTCGGCGGTGATTTGCAACTTTGCGCCGATTCCTCAACGCGTGCCGGTTGCGCATGCCGGTCGGCTGGACATCGCACTCGCCTCCAGGCCGGACGTTCGAATCGGCGGCGCCGAAATCGATCTGCCGCCGGTCTCCGTCGCGATCCTGATTCCGAAAGATCGCGATTCTTCAATCGGAGCATCCCGATGAGCAGCCCGATCGAGAACTACGCCTTGATCGGAAACCTTCACACGGCGGCGTTGGTCGATCGCAGCGGCTCGATCGACTGGCTATGTCTGCCCCGATTTGATTCGGGCGCGTGCTTCGCGGCGCTGCTCGGAGATAAGGAAAACGGCCGCTGGCTCGTGGCGCCGCAGGGCGACGTCAAGCAAGTCCGGCGGAAGTATCGCGACAATACGCTATTGCTCGAGACCGAGTTCGAGACTGAAAGCGGCGTCGCGACCGTCATCGACTTCATGCCGGCCGCGGAGCGGTCCGAGCAAATCGATCTGGTTCGGGTCGTGAAGGGCATCCGCGGGCAGGTGCCGATGCGTACCGAAGTGCTTTTCCGCTTCGACTACGGGCGCACGCTGCCGTGGGTTCGACGACGCGACTACGGTATCAGCGCGGTCTCGGGGCCGACTGCGATCACGCTGCGGACATCGGTTCCCTTGCGCAGTATCGATTATAAGACAATCGGCGAATTCACTGTTGGCGAAGGTCAATCGGTGACATTCAGGTTGACCGGATATCCTTCGCACGAAGACGAGCCCGGTGACGCGGAGCCGCTCCGCATGCTCGCAACAACCGAACAACGGTGGCGCGATTGGGCTGGCCGCTGCAGCTTCCAGGGAGATTGTCGCGACGCCGTGGTGCGATCGCTTATCACGCTGAAGGCTCTCACGCATGCTCCAACCGGAGGTATCATCGCGGCGCCGACCACCTCTCTCCCAGAGTGTCTCGGCGGCCCGCGCAACTGGGATTATCGATATTGCTGGCTGCGTGATTCAACCTTCACGCTCTACGCACTATTGATTTCCGGCTATACGGATGAGGCGCGTGCGTGGCGCGAGTGGCTACTCAGGGCAATAGCCGGTCATCCGCAAGATACTCAGATCATGTATGGAGTTGCGGGCGAACGAATGCTCACTGAGTTAGAACTTCCGTGGCTGAATGGCTATGAGAAGAGCGCGCCGGTGCGTATCGGCAACGCCGCGCACCATCAATTTCAGCTTGATGTTTACGGCGAAGTGATCGACACATTGCACGTCGCGCGCAAGTACAAACTCGAACGCAACGACGACGCCTGGAGGCTTCAAAGCGCGCTGATGGATTTCCTCGAGTCGGGCTGGAAACTCGCCGACGAGGGAGTCTGGGAAGTGCGCGGCCCGCGCCGCGATTTCACGCATTCCAAGGTGATGGCGTGGGTCGCGGTGGATCGATCGATCAAGGAGGTTCGTCAGGGTAATGGCGAGGGGCCGCTCGATCGCTGGCTGGCATTGCGCGACGAGATTCATCGCGACGTTTGCACGCGTGGCTTCGACCCGCAGCGGAACGCGTTCGTTCAATACTACGGATCGAAATCGCTCGACGCGTCGTTGCTGATGATTCCGCTGGTCGGCTTTTTGCCCGCAAAGGATCCGCGCGTAGTATCAACCGTCAGCGCAATCGAGCGAGAGCTGCTCTACCGCGGCCTCGTGCTCAGGTACGCGACCGAGACCGGCGTCGATGGCCTGCCGCCGGGGGAGGGGACTTTCCTGCCGTGCACATTTTGGCTGGCCGACAACTTCGCGCTGGCCGGCCGTCATCAGGAGGCGCGGGATCTCTTCATGCGGCTGCTCGATTTGCGCAACGACGTTGGCCTGCTGTCCGAGGAATACGACCCCGTTCTTCGCCGCCAGCTCGGAAATTTTCCGCAGGCATTCACCCACGTCTCGCTGGTCAACACGGCCCACAATCTTATGCCGGCTGAAGGTCCTGCCGAACATAGGTCCGGGCATTGAGTGAGCCGATGCATCCGCCGCGAACATCGACGGCAACTCTCGCAATCGTGCTTGCGATGATTCTCGCCGGATGCCGCACCTCACCGGCGCCTGGGCAACTCAACATCGCGCTTGCCGTATTCCCGGACGAGGCCGCGCGCTATAAGGCGTTCGTTACCGATTTCGAATCGACACGTCACGTGCGCGTGAACGTCCTCGCGCAGACCTACGGCGACATATTGCAGGCGATGCGGGTGCAGGCTCCAAGTCACGGATCGCTTGACCTGGTTGAACTCGATCTCGCGATGCTGGGCGAGGCGCACGAGTACGCACAACCTCTCGATACGATAGTCTCACCATCCGCGCGAACGTTATTTTCGAACGAGGCGTGGAATGCGGCGACCATCGATCGCCGCCTCTACTTTATTCCGCATCGGCTGATGTGGCAGGCGATGATCTACAATCGCGTCGAGGTGCCGAACCCGCCCGCCACTTGGAATGACCTCGCGCGATTCGCGCGCGAGCATCCCGGTAAACTCGCGCTCAAAGGCGCTCGTTACGAGGGCGCGGTCTGCGACGTGATGCCCTTCGTCTGGACCGCCGAGGGTGACGAATGCGAGCCGCACTCGCCCGGCTCGATCCGCGCGCTGGATTTTATTCGCCAACTCGCGCCCGACCTGAACGACGAGTCGCCGGTGTTTCGCGAGATGTCGGTGCTCGAAGCGCAGGCGCGCGGTTCGGTTTGGATTCATTTCAACTGGCCGTTTGCGATTGCGTATCTTCACTCGAAAGGGCTGGCCCCCAGCGTGAATCTGAGCGCGCCCATTCCGGCGGGGCCTGACGGCAGAGCAACTCCACTGGGCGGCGGTTACCTTGCGATTCCAGTTTCCGCGCCGCACGCGAAACTCGCCGCGGAATTCATTCAGGACCTGCTGAGCGCCGGCGTACAAGCTAAGTTGAGCCGCGAACTCGGATGGTACGGCAGTGTTCCGCCGCTGCCGGGGAGCGAAGATGCGCAGCTTTACGCCGGCTACGTCGCGATGCGTCCGTTCGTGCGGGCACGCCCGACGGTCGACTGTTACGCCGATCTGAGCGATCAATGGCGGCGCGCGATTCGCGCGGTGCTCTTCGATGACGTCGCGCCAGCGTCGGCGATTGCCGCGAACTTCCTCGATGCCCCTGATCGATGCGTGTGCGCGGAATCTTCTCCGGGGTCAGTGCTGTGAATGCCGCCGCCAGGAGACTGCGCGCTGTCTTCGTGGTGGTGCCGTGCATCTTCATGACCGCGATACTTCTGCTCCCGGCCTTGAACGGCCTGGTCCTGTCTTTCGATCATCGCGGCCCTTCGCTCGGCAATTACAGGATGCTCTTCGACGACCCGATGTTCTGGCGCGCGCTCATCAACAACCTGATCGTGCCATTCGGAAGCGTGATCATTGAATTTGTGCTCGGACTCGCGCTGGCCTTGACGCTTACGGCGCGCCGCAAACGCTCGGCATTGATCGAGATCGCCGCGATTCTCCCGTTCGCGATCCCGGAAATCATCATCCTTACCCTCGCCCGTTATATCTTCATCCCGCGCGGGTACCTGAACGGCGCCATCGCAATGGCGGGGATGCGCGCGCTGCCGTGGCTGAGCCCGCGCAGCTCGCTCGCAATGCTGACGGTTATCGTGGTTGACGCGTGGCACGTGACTCCGGTCGTGATGCTGATGTTGATGGCAGGCCTGCAAACGATCCCGGCGGAACTCTACGAGGCGGCGCGTCTCGACGGGGCCGGGACGCTCGCCACGTTCAGGTTCGTGACGATTCCGATGCTGGCGCCGGCAATCGTTGGCGCGTTGATCCTTCGCGGTATCGATGCGCTCCGGATTTTTTCCACCGTGCTCGTACTCACAGGGCCGGAGGGAGTTCCCGTGCTGTCGACTTACTCGTACAGCTTGTGGAGTGACGCGCAGAAACCGCACGAAGCGATGGCGGCCGCGATGATCCTGGCGCTGATGGTGACGATCATCGGCGTCGGCGGTCTGTTGTTCGCACGCCGATTCTCGCGCGACGACGGAGCGCTGGCATGAAGAGTCGCAAGCGGCGCAACTCGGTCGGGGGCGGTTTGGCGGCCGCACGCTTCGCGCTGAGCGGATTGGTGGTGGCGGCCGCGGTGTTGCCGCTTTACCTGCTCGCGAAACAGTCGGTGACGCCCGAGCTCGAGACCTTTGCCTGGCCACCGCATTGGTTGCCGCATCATCCGACGCTCGCTCACTTCGCCAGCGTGTTCGAGGTGAATGAACTTCGCAGCGCGGTGCTGAGAAGCCTTGGCGTCGCCGCCATTTCGGCGGCGATTGCGACTTCGCTGGGCGCAATGCTCGCGCATGCCATGTCACGCAGTCCGAGCGCGCAGCGCGTCGGGTTTTCAACGGTGTCGGGAGTCCGCCTGATGCCGATGATCACCGTAGCCATTCCGCTTGGGATTATTCTGGCGACTTTTGGAATCTACGATTCGCCCAGCGGGATCGGGCTGGCGATAGTTCACGCCGCGATTGCGATTCCTACCGCCGCGCTGACGGTGTACGCGTCCTTCGCCGCGATTCCGCTGGAGATCGAGGAAGCCGCGTGGATCGACGGCGCATCACCGTTGCGGATTTTTTTGACCATCGATCTGCCGATGGCTCGGGCCGCGATCGCCACCGCATTGATCCTCTGCTTCATTTTGAGCTGGGATGAATTTGGCTTTGCGCTGCTCGTGCAGCAGACCAATCGCACGCTGCCGCCCTTGCTCTACTACTACACGGTGTTCGGAAACGTCGGCCCTGCCAGCGCGCTCGCGCTACTCATGATGATTCCGGCGGTCTGCGTCGTCGTGGCGCTGGGACCGTCTTTGCGCGGAGCGCTGATGGCAGGCAGTTCGCGATAGACGGACGCATGGCTGACCTCGCCATTCGCAACCTGACGCGCAAATTTCCTTCTGGCGGAGGCGTTTTTGACGTTTCGCTGGGTGTGCAAAGCGGCGAATTCGTGGTTCTGCTCGGTCCTTCGGGATGCGGAAAGACTACGCTGCTGCGGATGATCGCGGGCCTCGAATATCCTGATAGCGGCGAAATTCAGATCGGCGGAGTCGACGATGGCGACGCCACGGCGCATCGCGATTCGATCGCAATGGTGTTTCAGAACTTCGCACTTTATCCGCACATGACGGTGTTTCAGAATATCGCGTTCCCGCTGAAGCTCAGGCGCGTCGCGAGCGGCGAGATCGAGCAGCGAGTCAAAGAGAGCGCGGCCAAGGCGGGACTCGCGGTCGATCTCAAACGCTATCCGCGCGAACTGTCCGGCGGCGAGCGCCAACGCGTCGCGCTCGCGCGGGCGCTGGTGCGGGAGCCGGAGATCATCCTGATGGACGAGGCACGCGCGAGCCTCGCCGCGCAGTTGCGATCGTCGCTGCGCCTCGAGCTGAAGGAGTTTCAGCGCCGGACGGGGCGCACCTTTGTGTACGTGACTCACGACCAGGTCGAAGCGCTGGCGCTGGCAGATCGGCTGGTCGTGATGCGCTCGGGGCGAGTCGAGCAGATTGGCGCACCGCAGGAGATTTTCGATTTTCCGCAAAGTGAGTTTGTCGCGGCCTTCGTCGGCAACCCGCCCATGAACTTTTTCCTGACTGACAGCGCGCCGACTGGAGGAAGTCTTAACGTCGGCGGAATCGACTTCAAAATCAGTCTACCCGAGGGGTTTCCCGCGCAAATCAAGGTTGGAATTCGTCCGAACGATCTGACTCTCGAGGCGGGTGAGGGCCGCGTCGCGATCGACGTTGTGGTTGACAGTGTAGAGTTCTCAGGCGCGACCTACATCGTGCGCGCAAAGTTTGGCGATACTTCGATCCGCGCGGAGTTGCCCCGGCGCGTCGAAGCCGACGCGCACTTGACCCTCTATCTCGACACTGCGCGGGTGCATCTTTTTGATCCGACAACAGGGCGGCGCATCAACTCGCGCTAAATGATAGCCGCGCACTTGACTCGGTTATGCCGGCGCCCTCAGCCGGCGGCGGGAACTTCGAACCAAACTGTGGCGAGCGGTGGCAATGTGAGCGATAGCGAATGCGAGAGTCCATGCCACGGAATTTGCTGAGCGGTCACCGCGCCTGCGTTGCCCTGGTTGCTCCCGCCGTAAAGAGTCGAGTCACTGTTGAGAATTTCGCGATATACACCGGGCGCGGGAACGCCCACGCGATAGCCGCGCCGCACCACGGGCGCGAAGTTGCAGACGCAGATCATTTTACGGCCGCTCGACGGCGCAATCCGCATGAAGGCGATCACGTTCTCGTCTGAATTGTTGGCATCGATCCACTGGAAGCCCGCGGTCTGGTCATCGGCTTCCCATAGCGCCGGCTCGGCGCGATAGATGCGATTGAGATCACGAATCAGGTTCTGCACGCCGCGATGATCGGACTCGTCAAGCAGATTCCAATCGAGGCTGGCTTCGTGATTCCATTCGCGCCACTGGCCAAATTCGCCACCCATGAAGAGAGTTTTTTTGCCCGGCCGCGCCCACATGTAGCCGAACAGCGCGCGCAAGTTGGCGAACTTCTGCCATCGATCACCCGGCATCTTGTCGAGTAGCGACCGCTTGCCGTAAACGACTTCGTCGTGGGAAAGCGGAAGCACAAAATTTTCGAACCATGCGTAGATGAACCCGAACGTCAGATCGTGGTGATAAAATCGGCGATAGATCGGCTCCTTACTGAAGTAATCGAGCGTGTCGTGCATCCATCCCATATCCCACTTGAAGCCGAAACCGAGACCGCCGACGTACAGCGGGCGGCTGACGCCGGGCCATGAAGTGGACTCCTCGGCAATCATCATGACGCCCGGATGACGCTGATAGATCTGCCGATTAAGTTCCTTGAGAAAAGAAATCGCCGCGAGGTTCTCGTTGCCGCCGTGGATGTTTGGAATCCATTCACCGTCCTTGCGGCCGTAGTCGAGGTAGAGCATCGATGAAACCGCATCGACGCGAAGCCCGTCGGCATGGAATTCTTCGAGCCAATACTTGGCGCTGCCCAGCAGAAAACTCCGTACTTCGTCGCGGCCGAAATTGAAAATGAAGGTGTTCCATTCGGGATGAAAGCCCTGGCGCGGATCGATGTGCTCATACAGCGCACTGCCGTCGAAGCGGCCGAGCCCAAACGCATCGGTAGGAAAATGAGCCGGCGCCCAGTCGAGAATCACGCCGATGCCATTTTGATGCAGGCAGTCGATTAGGTAACGGAAGTCGTCGGGCGAGCCGTAGCGCGCGGTGGGTGCATAGTAACCCGTCGTCTCATAGCCCCACGATCCGGTGAACGGATGCTCCATCACCGGAAGGAATTCGACATGCGTGAAGCCGACATCCGACAAGTAATCGACGAGCTGTGGGGCGAGTTCGCGATAGCTCAGCGGCCGGTTGCTTTCTTCGGGAACGCGCCGCCATGAACCCACATGCATCTCATAAATTGCCGCCGCTCGGTGCAACGGATCGCGGCGGTCGCGCTCCGACATCCAGGCCGCGTCGTTGAATGAGTAATCGGATTGATAAATTTTCGATGCAGTAGCAGGTGGGCATTCAGTAGCTAATGCGAATGGGTCGCTCTTGATAGTCAGTTCACCCGCCTTGGTATGAATCTCAAATTTATAGTTCGATCCAGCCGTCAGATCGGGGACGAATATTTCCCACACGCCCGAGCTTCCGAGCATCCGCATCATGTCGAGGCGACCGTCCCAGCGATTGAAGTCTCCGACCACGCTGACGCCGGCTGCGTTAGGGGCCCAGACCGCGAACCCGATCCCGCGGACACCTTCGAGTTCGCGAGGGTGGGCACCCAGCTTGTCCCAGATGCGCTCGTGTTTCTGCTCGGCCCACAAATACAAGTCGAGTTCAACCAACGTCGGCGGGAACGAATAGGGTTCGCGCATCGTCACAACGAGGCCGGGGTAGTGAATCCTGAGCCGGTACGGGAAGAGCGCGCGTCGTTCGGGGAGAAGGACTTCGAACAGTCCCGCTTCGGGGCGCCTCGGCATCTCGCGCGGCGGTTGGTCGTCAACAAACAGAAAAATTTTCTGAGCTGCGGGACGATATGCGCGCACAATCACTCCGCGCTCGGTCGGATGCGCTCCAAGGATCGAATGCGGATCCTGATGCCGCAAAGCCAGGAGGCGGCTCAAGTCTTCGGCTGGAATATTGGAGATCGTGGCCTCATCGGATTTCGGAGGCGCCAGATCCAGACTATGCTCGCGGGCTGTCATGGGTTTCAGGCCTGGAGGCGATGATGCTTTGCGAATTACTACTTTCGAGACCGAGCAACTGACCAATACTGAGTAATGGGATCAATAGCCAGTCGGGACGATTATTGAGTTCGTAACCAAGTTCGTAAACTGCCTTGTCCATGACGAAGGCGTCCAGCAGGATTTCAAGCTCGTCGCGGCTTTTAGGAATGAACGACGCGGGGCCGGCGGCTTCCAGGTACCCTTTCAGGAATGCCCATGACGACCACGTCCGCCAGAAATTCGCCCACGGCGCCATGCTGGCGAAATCGAATTTGCCAAGGGCCCCGATTTTCAGTTGCTCGATGGTCGCGGTAAGCGCCGCGTAGTGAAGCGAACGCAACATTCCAGCGACGTCTATCAACGCCGCGCGCTTGAGACGGCGCTCGCTCAACGGACGCGCAGGCTCACCCTCAAAGTCGATGATGGCAAAGTCCTTTCCGGTGTAAAGAATTTGCCCGAGATGCAAGTCGCCGTGGATGCGCATCCGCACCACGCTCAAGCGGCAGCGGAGAAAAGCATCGAATCGCGCGGCGATCTCGCGCTGATGCGAGGCGATCAGTTGCGCCTGATCGCGCAAATTTTTCGGAACAACCGACGCGCGGCTGTTGAGCGTGCGCATCACTCGCGCGAGTAAATTCTGCATCGATTGAAAGGTCGAACGCTGGTAGAGCGTCGAGTAGGGCTCCGAAGCGAAATCCGGGTCGTCGGCTGTGGAAGCCAACGCTAGATGAAGTTCGGCCAGACGCTTGCCCATCAATCGCGCCGCGTCAAGATAGTGGCCAATCAGCTCAGCAGCCAGCGGGTCCGGCTCTGGCAGCGCGAGCAACTCGACGAGCGTCTTCTCCGCCGCAGGCGCCGGATCGGACCGGGTCGCCGCATTCTCGAGAAAACGCTCCAATTCTCCGAGCGTGAAATGCCAGGCGTCGCCTTCGTTCGGAACGAAGCCCTGCAGTATCGCGAGATTTTTCTGCTCGCCGCTGCCGGAGCGGTAATCGATCCATCCTGCCAACGGAGGGACGTGGGAAAACGTCTGGTGCGCGGTCAGAAATCGACCAATCTCGAGGTCGGGATTCAGGCCGGCTTCGATGCGCCGAAACAGTTTAATTATCAAGCGGTCGCCGTACACCGCCGAGCTGTTGCTCTGTTCTCCTTTCAGCACGCGGGCCTCGAGCGGAGATTCATGATCGCCGCGCAATTGTTGAAACGCCTGGGTCGCGCCCGGTATAAGCTCGCCCACCGACGCTCGATGACGCCGGCGACGCGCGATTATATCGATCAGAGCATTGAGAAAATCCGGCTCGACGACCGCGTCGTAAAGGACACCGTCGCCATCGCCGTTGCGCCCTGGGATAGCTACTTCGGCGATCACGTGTTCGGGCCAGCGCGATCGCACATCACGTCCGCGATCACCGATCGCAATAGCCAATGGCAACAGGTAAGTCTCAGGCTCGGCGTTGGAGTATTCGACATTCAGTATCGCGAGTTGCGGAATGCTCGGACCTTCCGACATAGGAACCGTGTCGGTGATCTGAACGTTGGTTATCGATCGAGTCTTGGCGCGGAACCACCGGCAATGCGGCAGATAGAGTGGCAAGAGTCGCTCTATCTGTTGGCGAACGGCGCCGCGCAGGAAGCCATCGAAGCCTGCGTTCATCTCGATGCGCGGAATCACGTACTCGGATTGTTCCGCAGCGGCCGATGGTGCGGGCTGCTCGATAGAAAACCAGAAAAAACCATGCGGTCCGAGAGTGAGCAGGTAGGGCAGATCTCCGATCGGCGGGAAAGGCGTGCGGCCAAACAGCTCGATCGGCGTCATGCCTTTGAAGCGGGCCAGATCGAGTTCGACATATTGAACGAAGCGCGAAAGATTCGCGACCACAAGTATCAGCTGGTTTTCATGGGCGCGGATGAATGCCAGCACGTGCGAATTTTCGGGGTTGAGAAACTCCATCGATCCCCGGCCGAAGGCTCTGATCTGCTTGCGCAGGGCCACCAGCCGGCGCATCCACCAGAGCAACGAGTGGCGATTGCTCTCGTGCGCTTCAACGTTGACGCTTTGGTAGTGGTACTCGGGATCTATAATCACCGGCAGGATGAGACGTTGCGGGTTGGCCGCAGAAAACCCAGCGTTGCGATCCGCGTTCCACTGCATAGGAGTACGAACTGCATCTCGGTCGCCGAGATAAACATTGTCGCCCATTCCTATTTCGTCGCCGTAATAAATGAAGGGCGATCCCGGCAGAGAAAACAACAATGCATTATTCAGTTCGATAGTACGTCGATGATTTCCGAGCAGGGGTGCAAGGCGCCGGCGAATACCCAGGTTGACCCGCATTCGCGCATCTTGTGCGAATGCGCGATACATGTAGTCGCGTTCTTCGTCGGTCACCATCTCGAGCGTCAGTTCATCGTGATTGCGCAGGAACAATGCCCATTGGCAGGTCGGATCTATTTCCGGGGTCTGCGCCCAGATGTCGGTCAAAGGAAATCGATCTTCCATCCTCACCGACATGAACATTCGCGGCATCAGCGGAAAGTGGAATGCCATATTGCATTCCTTGCCTTCAGCCAGATACGTGACGGCTTCTTCCGGCCACTGATTTGCCTCAGCCAGCAGCATCCTGTCGGCAAACTTCGCGTCGACATAAGATCGCAATTGACGCAGGAAGGCGTGAGTTTCGGGCAGGTTCTCGCAATTCGTTCCTTCGCGTTTGAACAGGTAAGGAACCGCATCGAGCCGAAGCCCATCGACGCCGAGACCTAGCCAGAAGGAGATCACGCGGAGAATTTCCCGGATGACCGCCGGATTGTCATAGTTGAGATCCGGCTGATGAGAGTAAAACCGATGGAAATAGTAAGCCTTGGCTAACGGATCCCATGACCAATTGGACGGCTCGAAGTCCTGAAAGATAATCCGCGCGTCCTTGTACCGCTCCGGCGTGTCGCTCCAGACATAGTAATCGCGACAGGTACTGCCGGCGGGCGAACGCCGGGCGCGTTGAAACCACTCATGCCTATCTGAGGTATGATTGAGGACTAACTCAGTGACTATTTTCAAACCACGCTTATGGGCCTCGCGCACGAATATTTTGAAGTCGCGTAAAGTTCCGCATGCCTGGTGGATGTTGGTGTAGTCAGCAATATCGTATCCATCGTCGCGCATGGGAGAAGGATAGAACGGTAGTAACCAGAGCGTGGTCACTCCTAGCGCCTGCAGATAGCCGAGCTTCGCAGTAAGACCGGGAAAATCACCGACCCCGTCGCCATTGCTGTCGTAGAAAGAGCGAACCCTAAGTTCGTAGAATATAGCGTCCTTGTACCACATCGGATCAGAGGTCGAGCCATTTTCGGGATAATGAGGCGTTGTGGCCACGGCTGGAACTCAGACGCGTTCTTCGACGCGTAGGATATGGGCAGGCTCAGAAGCCGGATCGAGCCGCACGTAATTGCGCTCGGACCAAATGTATTTCGCGCCGGTCAGTAGGTCAGTGACTTGATAGCTCTGGCCCGGTGCAAAACCCGCCACCTCCGGTGGCACCAGCGCCGTGCAATGATGCGGATAGAACGGATCCAGATTAACCGCAACCAGGATGACGTTCTCCTTGTCCGGCGTGGCTTTGGAGAAGAAGAGGATTTGGTCGTTGTCGCTGCTCAAAAACCGCAGATTTAGAAACTGTTGAAGCGCAGGATTGTCGCGACGGATCGAGTTTACCCGTCCGATAAACTCCTTGATGTGTCCGGGTTGGTTCCAATCGCGTACTTTGATCTGATACTTCTCCGAATTCAGATACTCTTCAGTTCCTGGTACCGCCTGGTGTTCGCACAGTTCGAAGCCGCTGTAGATTCCGTAGGACGGCGATAGCGTCGCCGCAAGCACGAGCCTCATCTTGAAGGCCGCGGGGCCGCCGGCTTGCAACACCGGTGTAAGGATATCGGGAGTATTAGTGAAAAAATTCGGCCGAAAGTATTCCCGCATCGACGTGTGCGTGAGCTCTGTCAGATACTCAGTCAGTTCACGTTTTGTATTGCGCCAGGTGAAGTAGGTATAGGACTGAGTAAACCCGGCTTTCGCGAGAGCGCGCATCATCTTCGGGCGCGTGAATGCTTCTGCGAGAAAGATTACTTCGGGATGAGCAGTCTGCACCTCATCGATTAGCCAGTTCCAGAACTGCATCGGCTTGGTGTGGGGATTATCGACGCGAAAGATCTGGACACCATGCTCGCGCCAGAATCTAACCACTCGCTCCAGCTCCTCGAACAATCCGCGCTGATCCGAGGTGTCGAAATCGATCGGATAGATGTCCTGGTACTCTTTTGGAGGGTTCTCAGCATATTTGATGCTGCCGTCAGGCCTATGATGGAACCATTGCGGATGCTCGCGGACCCACGGATGGTCGGGCGAGCATTGTATGGCGAAATCCAGCGCCACTTCGATTCCAAGACGATTGGCGGTCGCGACGAAACGATCGAAGTCGCCTAGCGTCCCGATCGACGGATCGATCGCCGCATGTCCTCCGGCCTCACTCCCAATCGCCCACGGGCTGCCGGGAAAATTCGTCCCACCGTTGAGCGCATTGTCCGGACCCTTGCGATTGGTATGGCCGATCGGATGGATCGGGGGGAGATACACAACGTCAAAACCCAGGTCGCGCAGCTCCGGCAAGCGGCGTTCGGCGTCCTGGAAAGTGCCGGACTTCCCGGGCTCGCTCCCCTGTGACCGCACGAACATCTCGTACCAGGTACCGAAGCGAGCTTTCTCACGATCGACCACCAGCTCCAGCGCCGGCTCGAATCGCGTCGCGCCAAATCGCTGACCGACGCGACCCGCGGCGGCAGAAATCTCCACATCGCTGACCGCTGCGAGCGCTGTTGCGCCGTCGTTCGTCTTTCGCAATTGCGCGAGCGCATACTCGAGTAAGTCACGATCGGCACCCCGCGCGTCCGCAGCCATTTTCTCGAAGAGCGCAATGCCCTCGAGGACATCGAGCGCCACCGGCCGTGCCGCCTTAACCTTCGTGGTAAAGTCCGCAAGCCAGGTGGCAAACAGGTCGGTCCATGCTTCGATCGTGAATACGTAGCGCGCGTTGTCGCTAGGGCAGAAGTCGCCTCGCCATCGGTCATTGTCGAGCGCGAGCATCGGCGATTCGTCAAAGACCTCGTCTCGCTTACGGCGCCATTTAACTACCGCGCGCAATACTTGATGGCCGTCACGAAAAATATCCGCTTCCACGACGCACGGCTCGCCCGCGATTCGCTTCGCCGGATAGCGCCCACCGTCAACCGAAGGCGTTACATCTTCGATGACGATATGGTTCGACCGCCATCTCGACGAAACCAGCTCTGAATCGGTTTGTGCTTGAGACGAAGACACGGCCGTCCGGAACCATCCAGTGAATCGAGTTTCGTTCGGCTCGTGGAGCTGAGCCTGAGCGTCAGTTACGATGAAGCAAGACAGAAGCCAAGATCGATTCGAGACTTGGTGGTGTTTTCGACCCTCTGGCCATGCGAGAGCGCGAAAAATTTACATGGTTCGCAACGTCTTAAGCACCAGCCGCGAACGACTTGAGCATCTGGCGTATGAAGGCGGGCAGGTCGTTCGGCTTGCGGCTGGTTGTCAGCTGACCGTCCTGCACCACCTCTTGATCGACCCACTCGCCACCAGCGTTGCGAATGTCAGTCTCCAGTGAAAACCACGAAGTGAGAGTGTGACCGCGCGCGAGATCGGCTTCGACCAGCATCCACGGTCCATGGCCAATTGCGGCGATCGGTTTATGACTGTCGGAAAATGATCTGACGAACTTCACCGCTTCCGGTATGACGCGCAGCGCATCAGAGTTGGCGACGCCACCGGGAAGCACGAGCGCGTCATAGTCGTCGGGATCGGCCCAGCTGAGCGCGACGTCCCACGCAAATTTATCGCCTTGCTCGTAATAGATGACTGCCTGGACCTTCGCCGTATTCGCAGGCGACACCAGGTCCGTGATTGCCCCGGCTTTTTCGAGCGCCTCGCGTGGTTCGGTAAGTTCGGATTGCTCGACGCCGTTGGTGCTCAAGATTGCGATGCTTTTTCCAGCGAGTTCTCTAGTCATGACTATGAACTTCTTAGCTATCGATGACCGTCGAGTAAGATTGACGGAACATTAAACGCAAGAGCCGGGCCAAAATTTTGACGCAAAGATTACGAACAAAATTCTCGAGCGGCGAAAACTCTGAAAGAATTACAGCCTCAATCGCTTACGACTCCGGGTTCACGACTTGATGGAGCAATTTCTCGCGTCCTCATAGTCGGCCCTTGCGGCGCGGATTATGCAGGAGATCAACAGCAGCCAGCTCGGCTTGGCATAGGCCCTGCCGTTTAGACTCTCAAGGAGATTTTCGAAGATGAAGACATTACCAAGACGACTTAGTTACTTGTCATTGGCAATCTCGCTAGCGGCCGGCGGCATTCTTTACGGATGCTCTTCGTCGAAGGAGGTCGATGTTGTACCTGCGCCTGCACCTGTCGTGCAGATGCCGGCTCCCATCGTCGAAGCGCCGGCTCCCGTTGTAGTCTCGGCACCGCCTCCAGTTGTGCAGGTTCCAGCTCCTGTAGTAGTCGCATCGCCTGAGACGAGCCAAACAACCACCACGAGCTGGGGCAATGGTGTCGTGCAGCAAAACAGAACCAGGGCAATCGATGGTACGGTGCAGAAACAGACGACGACTACTTGGAACAACGGATATCCTCCGTCGCAGACAACCACTACCACCACGACCGATCAATAAAACAAATCGAGCCTGTGAACGGGTAGGTGCATGCACGTCGGGGTGCAACACTTACCCGTTCGCGAGGAGAGATGGTGCCGAGAGCGGGACTTGAACCCGCACGTGGTTGCCCACGGAGGATTTTGAGTCCTCTGCGTCTGCCATTCCGCCACCTCGGCACTCGGGGAGCGTCAGACGGGTCATCTTAGGCAAAGGTGGCGCGGGCGGCAATGGCGGCGGAAGGGCGCCGACACAGCCTTTACCGACGCTGCGCGACGCAGCGGACTGAGTAGCCAATCGACGACCACGCTCGCAGTATCCGGATAGTCATCACTGACTATAGAAGTGAGTATCAAGTGCGATTCTCACTTTATATCCAGTCGGTTTGCTTAGTATAATGTAGCGAGCGCACTATGTATTCATGGAAGCAATCGCCGCTCGCATCCCGGCGCCGCTCGCGGTTCCGCAATCCTACGTAACAGTCGCGGGATTGAGGCGCGCGCTTGGCGATTGCGTGCTCGCAGCGACCTTCATGCTCGCGATGTTGCCGGCCGGCCGCGAAATCAGCTTGACACTCGCCGGGCTAGCGAACGCGGTCTGGCTGACCGGCGCGGCGATCATGGCGGTCATGTCGTTCGCGCGATTTGCCCCGCGCAGCGTGTCGGTGAATCTGCGGACGCTGGCGGCATCCGGCGGCATGCTGATTCTTCCGTGCCTGATGCGTCCGATCGCTCCATCGACCGGCGCGCTCGCGACTGCCGGACTCATTTGCGAATTGCTCGGCATCGTGATCACCCAGGTCGCGCGCGTCTATATGGGCCGGAGCTTCGGTATTTTGCCGGCCAACCGCGGAATCGTATCGAAAGGTCCATTTCGATGGGTTCGTCATCCGATATACTTCGGGTGGCTGATACTTTCGATCGGCTACGCGATGTCATTTGCGAGCGAGCGCAACGCCCTGCTGATCGTGGCGACGCTTCCGTTCATGGTCTGTCGAATCAATCAGGAAGAAGCGCATTTGACCGCCGACCCCGACTACCGCCGCTACATTACTA
>VFSW01005492.1_pt1 | contig 18723 bp, 23 predicted proteins | sample 5358111 | NCBI WGS metagenome assembly VFSW01 (sample SAMN11554181, study PRJNA540505) | mine drainage metagenome | isolation source: sediment from site ElyBrook_90M | place: USA: Ely Copper Mine, Vershire, VT | collected 2017 | reverse complement strand
ATGTCACCGCTTTGCCGCGGCGCTGGGCACCACCCGCGCCCCGCTTCCCGCCGGGCGCGGCCCCCCCCATGGGCGTCGGGGCCGCCGGCGCCCCGGCAGCCGCACCAGAAGTTATGGGACCGATCCTGCTCGCGCATGGCGCACTAAATGCAGCCGAGGCCGCGCCGGAAGCGGCCAAGGGCAACCCTGATGCCATGCAGCGGTTTCTTTCTTCGGGTGCTGAGGCAACTGGAGGAGCGGCAACTACAACGGGAGCCTTCGGCGCGGGGGCCGCTACGCCAATCCGCGATACATGGACGGCCAGCAGGAAAACGGTCCAGCGTCTGACTGGCGCAATGCAAACGCCGCAAGAGGCCACACAGCTTCCACCGGGTTCTTCATTCGCTCCGGCGCGCGCAGTCTCTAACCAGGACGTCATTAACTGGGCCAAAGCGGAAGGAATCGACCTGACACCGGCTCAGGAAACCGGCGATCGCGGAGCGCACTACGTGCAGGGTCTTGGAGAGCAGACACTTACCCCGGCTGGAAAGCCGCTTCAAGACGCTCTTGAGATGAATCGAGGCAAGGTCGAGCAGTCCATTGAAAATCTGACGCGCCGATATGATCCCTACAACCTTGGAGCTTCCCCTGAATCCGCTGGAGATGCACTGAAAACGAGCGCGAAGGTAGGTCTTGAAGTCGCGAAGGATAACGCCAACATCGCATACAAGCAGGCCGGAATAGACCAAGCGAACATCGCAGTAAAAGACCTTCAGCCACGTCTTCAGCAATTCGTTGATGGAATCCGAAACGTCAAACAGCCCGGAGCGGCAGTCGCGCAACCCGAATACCAAGGGCCGGCAGTTGAGGCAGCGCTCAAAGACATTGAATCGAAGATCGCCAATCCGAACCTCGGACAGAATGCCTCGGTCCAGAGTGCGCGCAACTTGCGCACCGAGTTCTGGGAGAAGGCAAACGACTATTCAGGAACCGTTCCTCCGGCGGCCAAGCGAATCTACGCGATGGCGTCCCAAATCCCCGACGACGCGATGATGTCAGCCGCAAAAGGGACTCCATTCGAGCAGTCTTTTCGGGACGCTTCGCAACAATGGGCAGACCTGAAGTCCAAGTACGACACGGCAGGAGAACCGCTCAATAAGCTCCTGCAAACTTCAGATTCCAAGCAAGCCTATAACGCCATCGTCGGCGGCAAATCAGCAGACGTGATCGCGAAGCTGAAGGCTGAGAATATCGACCTCGCCCCGATCCAATCGCAGGTCATTCGGGACATTGCAGGGAAAGGTTTTCGGGCCACGGGCAATACTCTCGCTGGGTACCCCGACAGCTTCATTCAGGAGTTGTTCGGGCAGGATGGCGCGAAGGAACTCTACACGGCGGCCGAAACGGGACGACGCCTCAATTTGGAAGTTAACCCTTCCGGCTCTGGACGCTTGCTTTTTGCGAAAGATCAAATTGGCTGGAACCCGGCGAGCTGGGTGCGCGGTGAAGCGGCTGCGCGAGTTTCGATGCCCCGACCGGCCGGGAGTACCGTAGGCCAGACAATTCCGATTCTGCCGATGTACCAATCCCTGACTCCCAAACTGCTGGCCTTGAGGGGAGTCCTGGGTGCTGGCGGAGTAAGCCAAGCAGTCGAAGAAGGCCGATGACGAGGATCAGGGGTAGGAACAGCATTATGCAGTCAAACAGCGAGGCATGAAATCGCCATGTGGCATATCCGGCAATCCAGGCAATCGTTAGAGGGAAAAGCAGCCGTCGCATTTGCAGCTATTTTAGCACTTTTCCTGGTCTGCGGCTGCCCCAAAGTAGCCAAGGCCCAAGTTCCAGTTAATCTTGCACCTACGGTTCACATACAATTCACCGATGGGACGGGCAAGCTACTGTCAGGCGGGCTGCTTTATACCTATGCCGCCGGCACAACAACGCCCCAAGCAACATACACCGATAGTTCAGGAACGATCGCGAACGCAAATCCGATTCCTCTCGACGCAACGGGCTCGCCCAGCAACGGCTCAACGCAGACGGGCATCTGGCTCACATCCAGCAGCTACAAATTCTGCGCCTACAATTCCGCGCTCGTCCAGCAATGGTGCGTCGATAACATCACCGGGCCGCCCTTCCTCGCCGGAAATAATGCGTGGACCGGAAACCAGACCTTCGCGGGAACTTCCACATTCAACGCCGCAGTCGTCCTGACCGCCGGCGGAGCATTTTCCGGCGCAATCTCGGGCTCTCCAACCTTTACCGGCGGCGTGGTCTTCAGCGGCAATCCGCTCTTTACCGGCTCGCCTAATTTCACGAGCGCAACCCCGACCTGGATGACGGCGGCGCAGTCTGGCCTCAACCCGGAAATCCAGTCCATCGTCATTGCCAACAATGCGGGCGGGACGATCGTGAATTCCCTCGCCAAACTCAGCGGCGCGCCTTCTACCGCACTGACGCCACTCGTTACGGACACCGCCGGCATCGTGGGAGTCGTTACGGCCGGTGCGGGAACGACCGGCAGTGCCACGATTCAGAATGTGGGCCTCGTGAGCTGCAACTTCGACGGCGCGACCACCGCGGGGGATTACGTGGTGGTCAGTCCGACGGTCGCGGGCGATTGCCATGACGTGCCGGGAGGAGGATTCCCGTCCAGCGGGCAAGTGATGGGGAGAACGCTTTCATCGAATGCGGCCTCGGGGCTTTATTCCATGAATTTGTTCGCCTCGGAAGACCGTAGCACCACGGCCTCGGCCATATTTCCGAGCGTCGTCTATAGCACGGCATCAGGCTCGACGAACGCGAATATTGGCGCAACGACGATGGTAACCGTAGGCAGCAGTTCAGCAACATACAGGCTGACTTACTACCTAACCATCTCGGTGATCGGATCAAGTTGTACCGGCAATACCACCGTTGCATTGAATACGATATGGCAAGACCCTCTGGACGCGGGGGCGAGGACATCCGCCGGCGCAGCAATGGTACTTGCAAATCTTGGAAACGGAACCCTCGGAGAGTCGTACCAGCCAAGTGGAACCGGGACTGCAAGCGCCGTAACGGGGAATTCTGGTGTATTCAGGGCTAAAGCTGGAACTGTGATCCAATATTCAACGACCTACACCATCGGTTCAGGCTGTTCGCCAGGCCCGCAGTATACGATCTATCCCGTCCTTGAACAGCTCACCGCAAATTAGCCCATGAAAAAACTCCTTCTCTTCCTCTTCTGCCTCTTCGCGGCGACGGCAGTGCACCCCCAGAATAACGCTCGCATGCTAACGGGCGTGAACGCTCAGACCGGCACGAGCTATACATTCGTGGCCGCCGATACTACGCGGGCCGTCACCTTCAACAATGCCGCCCCTGTCGCCGTGACCCTGCCGAACGGGGCAACGCAGGGTTTCGGCGCGGGCACTATGCTGACCGTCATAAACCTCGGAGCTGGCGCAGTCACGATCACGTGCACGTCCTGCACCATCAATGGAGCAGCAACGCTGGTGATCGCGCAAAATCAAGGCGGCGACATTTACGGCGGGGCGGGAAGTCCTGCCGTCAATTATGTGGCCGCACCGCTCGGCGGAAGCGGCTCAATTGGCGGAAGCATTGCATCAACCCAAGTGGCGACCGGATCGGGACCGAATGCGATTGCTGGCGATCCCAATTTTACCTGGCTCACGGGAAGCAAAAAGCTTCTGCTGGGAGATTCGGTGGGCGGATTAGCCGGTAGCACCTACCAGCTACCCCCCGGCGGATCAGCCACATGGGCGTTGCAGGCCATTCACCACACCACAGCAACAACGCCGCAGGACACTGCAGTTTTCGGGGCCACTCAATGCGACAGCGGCGTCGATAGCGTCAACAATCACTGCTTCGGCGGATGGTTCTCGGCGACCGCACTTACCAATTTGTACTCGGGCAGCGGCAATGCGCCGCTCGCAGGCGTAAGCGGTGTGGGCACAACCTCTCACTCAACCGGCAACGTGGGTCAAGTAATTGGAGGACTCTTCTCTGCATTTGCGACTGGCGCGGGAACTGCGGGTGACGTTACCGGCATCGCAGGCCAAGCATTTGTCAGCGGCAGCGGCCTCGTATCTTCCTTATCCTCGTCCCATCTTTACACCCCGAGCATAACCGGCGGGACACCGCCCACTGGAGTGTACGGACAGAAGGTGGACGCCATCTCGGGAGGGGTGAATAACTGGGGATATTTCATAGCCAACCAGGCCCAGGATTCGCACCACTGGGCCATACAGACCGGCACCGGAAAGAACGAGTTTGGCGATAACACGATATTTGATACTACAGCGTCTTTTGTGGAAGGTGCTGCTCCAACTGGAATAGCTGGTCAAGATGTTTGCGGTAGCGTGACGGCTACCCATACTTATCAATGCAGCTATAATAATGGGACAGCATTTACGGTACCGCAGGAGATTTGCACGGGCCAGATCGCGCTTTCAACTGGAGCGATCAATTCCGGGACGCGCGCGACGAACACCCTTTCCTGTTCCGGCCTCGGCGCGAGCACGGATTCAATTTCCTGCACATTCAGCGGCGACACGAACGCAGTCACGGGATATGCGCCGTCCGCGTCCGGCGGCCTCACCCTCAAGACCTGGGCATCAACAAACACGATCAATGTGGATCAGGTCAATGATACTGGCGGCTCCATTACGCCAGGCGCGGCAACGGTGAACTGCAAGGGCATCAGATGAGGATACTTGTCCTCGCCCTTCTGTTGGCTTCTCCGGCGCTCGCATCGGACGTGTACTACGCGCAAGCCTCGGCAGGCGGAGCGACGGGAGCGAATTGCGCGAACGCCAAAGCCCTTCCTACTGCCGCCGGCGATTGGGTCGGAGACAGCAATATCCATCTCTGCGGCACGGTCACTTCAGCCATTACCGCGCTAGGAAGCGGCTCATCGGGCCATCCCATCACCATCAAATTTGAATCCGGCGCGGTCATGTCCTCAAGCGCCTGGGCATCTTCGGGCGCGCTCAATCTCGACAGCCAGTCTTTCATCACAGTGGACGGCGGATCGAACGGCGTCATTCAGAATACCGGCAACAGCTCAACGGGCACACAGTCGAACTCGGTCGCAATCCACATGCAGCCGTGCGCAAACTGCGAGGTGAAAAACCTCACCTGCTCGAATATCTACGTACATTCATCCTCTACCGATACCGCCGTCGATCAGACGAACGTGAACTGTATCGTAGTGCAGGGCTCGAACTGGACCATCGACAACAACACGATGCATGACTGCGGTTGGTGCATCAAGCTGAACTACACAAATGACACGGGCGATGTCATCAACAACAACAACATTTACAACATGGACCATGGAGTAGCTTGCGCAGGCGCGGCGTTCACACTGACGGCCCTCACGATCCACGACAATCACCTCCACGATATGTCCAATTGGGACACCGGCGTGGCGGACGCCTACCACCATGACGGCATTCATTGCTTCAACGGGTCGGGCGGGAAGATTCAGACCCTCACGCTATACAACAATCTCTTTGACGGCAATGAGGGAACCTGCTGCGTAACCTCGTGGATTTTCCTGGAGAGCAATTCGAGTTCGACGCCATGGAGCGATAACACCGGCACCGCGATTATCTATAACAATGTCCTCGTGGGGACGCTCGACCTTCCAAACGGCCAGCTTTTCATCGGACGCGGCACGGGGCACGTTCTCTACAACAACACGATCTACGTCACCGGAACGCAGAATAACGGAGACTGCCTGCGGGTGCGCGACTCGGGCGGTTCTGGGCTGACAATCACCGCGAAAAACAACGTCTTCCAGGGTTGCGGCCAAACCTTCTCGATGGACTCCGCGACTTCAACGATTACCTGGGACTACAACGCATATGGCAACATCGCCGGCGGAAACGAGCTATTCAACTGGACAAGTCACACCAATGGGAGCGCCAATACCGTCGCGGCCTGGCAGACGCAATGCTCCTGCGACTCTCATGCCGTAGGAACCGTGGCAGCGACGATCAATCTGGCCGCTAATGGCCGCCAAAATTCAGGGGCCTCGATTATCGGCGTGGCCGCGAACCTGACCGGAGCGGAAACCGCAATCAATTCGGACATTCTCGGAAACGCTCGGCCGGCGCCGGCAACCGCATGGGATATGGGCGCGTACTTCGGGGCGGCCAGTTCTTCGGGCGGCTTGCCTTGGATGGGGCACTCCGCGATTCAGCCATAAAACCCAAATGCACAATTTCGGAGGGGCAATGAAGGTCGCAAAATACCTGCTTTTTCTGGCGGTGTGCCTGTGCGCATCTCGCGCCTTTGCGCAGACTCCAGCAGGAGGATATTCGTCCCCGGCGACTGGCACCAATGCATCATCTAGCGCGGCTCCCGGGATCGCTGGACTTACGGCTGTTCCCGTTCAGTCTGGTTTGATGGCCGAATACCGTATGCTGCCTACGGAGACGCCCGGCGCGCTAGTGGACTATTCCGGCAACGCAAACAATGCAACCGGCACGGTCGGAACATCGCCCACGATCATTGCCAACACGGGCGGAATCGCAATCGGAGCGGTTGGGGCAGTTTCGCTTCCATCGGCGCTGAATACGGCCAAAACGGTTCTCGTATGCGTCGGCGGAACTTATGTCGGAAACGGCGGAGCAATTCTTGCCGGCAACGGAGCGGCAGGAAATTTGATGCTTCTGACGCCCACGCGGCTTACCGGAGCGAACGACAACGTAATCACCGGCTACACCGACACCCACAATTTGCGATTTCTTACGGGGCGTGTGGATACCGCTCCCTTTAACGGCATCGGCAGCTATCCGAGAGCGATGATGCCGGCGTTTTCCTGCATTACGTGGACGATGAATGGAGCTGCCGCCGATCTCGTCTATTGGAACGGCACGGCGACGAACGTCTATATCGTGCAGGGAAACGCCACAGGGAACGGCCACCAGACAAGCGGCAACTATCAACTGGGCGGGATCGCCTCCGCGAGCTGCACGAATTGGTCGAGCAATCTTTGCAACTACCTGAACGGCAACATCTACTACGCCGCGTTCTGGAATCGGGTCCTCAACTCCTCGGAAGTGTCTCAAGCTTCGGCATTCGCCACGAATCAGCTTGTTCAGCGCGGCGTCAACACATCGCCATATAAGCCGATTGATGTTTTGGACGGGTCTCGGCTTACGCTCGCAGTGGATGGAGATTCGTATTCTTGCGGCGCGTGCGCGGCCGTCACGCCGGCAGTGACGAACCCCTATACGTCTTACCTCTTCGGAATCAGCGCGAACTGGTCTACTACCAACAACGCTCTCGGTGGACGCAGTTTATCAGCTAACTTTGTACCCGGCGGTCCGCAAGCCATCGATACTCTCTTCTATCCGTACACGTCGGGGAATCTCGCCATTTGCGCTTTCTGCGGAATCAACGATGGAACTCTCGCCGACTATCAGGGCGGCATTCTGCAATGGTCGCAGGATCGCCGTCGAGTAGGCTGGAAAACGCTGATTGCCGGAGTGCTGGACGGTCACGGGGATTCCACAAAGAATACTTACAACGCATGGCTGCGGCAGAATTGGAAAAGCTTCGCTGACGGATTTGTAGATATTGCCGCCGATCCTTCGCTCGGTGCGGACGGCGCGAACGCAAATACCACGGACTTTTACACGACGGACAACCTGCACATTCAGGACAACGGCATCATCAACCACGAAGCCCCCTACATCAACAGGGCAATCAGTCGGATGTATGGCAATCACGATTTCTCTTCGGCTACAGTTTATTCGTCCGCCGCGCTTGCAGCCACGGCAACGACCTCTGGAACTTCAAGTGCAACTCAAAATGTCATCACCGTGGGCGCGACGCCAACCAACTGCGCGAAAGGCGACTGGGTGCTCGTCGCGGGAGTCACGCCCGCCGGCTATAACGGGAGCTTCTACCTGACCGCAACAACCGGAACGACGCTCACAATGCACAATCCGCCCAGCCAATCGAGTCTTGCGAACATCACCGTGAACGGTACCATTGTCTGCCCGCAGCAGCAGGATGCGGACGAGTACCAGATTGTGAATTTCGGGGCGGGGAATTACTCGCTCCAGACATGCGTCGGCCTTACTGGGCAGAACATCTACATCCGAAATATCAACGGGTCGAGCACAACGCTGCTTCCTTGGAACAGCGAGACGATTACCGGCGCGGGCGCGTCCCCGACCACGCTCGCGGCGAATACGACGGCGATTTTGCAATCGCAGCTCGTCAGTGCGTCAGCGGCAGGCTGCAACTGGGTTCGATTGCAGTAGAAAGCGGCCCCGATGTCCGACCCCCTCAAGGAAAACGAAGCCCTCGAATCGGAACTGATAGACGAGCTATGCATCGTTTTCGAACGCATGCTGCGCGCGCAATCTACCCGGCCCCGCCCCGTTCTTGAGAAATATGGCCGCGCTCGCGTGACGCTGGCGCTTGTGAAAGCACGCCGCATGGAAGCGGAGCGTTGCGATGCGTACGGGAAGATTGGTTCCCCGAGGGTGCTTGAATTGAAGGCCGCGGAAAATAGGCTCACGCTGGAAGTGGCAAAGCTCGGCCTCGCATGACGCTCAATGAGGCCATTGTTTCGGCTGCGCTTGCCGTGCTCGGCTGGGCCGCATTGCGCGTCTTCAAGGACATCAAGGGCGTAAGCATGAAGCTGAACGACCTCATTGGCTGCCTGATTCGCGGCGAGGACACAAATCCCGCAGAGCGACGCCGCGAGTTGACGCTGATTGGAAAGCGTAAATGAAGTGGGATGGCAGGACCGAAGAATACAAGCAGTGGCAGCGGGAGCAGAAAGCGAAGTATGGCTGGGGCGGAACTGACTCCATCTGGGACGGAAGACTCGTCGCCCTCGTTATTCTCATAGCCGTCATTTTCCTGGCGATTGATGCGACGGTTTTCAAAGTACTTCTGGGCTGGTTCAAATGAAAATCGAGCTCCGCCGCACGAAATCCGGCCAGTACTGCATCACCGGAATGCTCGTGCTCGACTCCGGCCAGTCCTGGGCCTCCATGGAACTACCATTGCACTGGGATGACCACGACAATGTGCCCGGGATCACCTGCATCCCGGCCGGCAGCTATACGGTCGAGCGGCTGTACTCGCCCCACTTCGAGCGCATGATGCCGCACGTTATGGGAGTGACCGGGCGAACGGACATTGAGATACACCCGGCATCCAGACCCCACGAAATAAAAGGGTGTATTGCCATCGGCCAGGTCTTCAACGCAGATCCCAAGGGGCCGGATGACGTGGTGCTGACGGATAGCCAGGAATCGTTTTACGACGAATTCGAGCCGCTTTTTGACGCCGCGATCGACAACGGCGAAGCCGTACAGATCATTATTTCCAACGAGTTCGGGGCCATGAGCGCGTGAGTGGCCTGTACAATGGCATTGGGCGGGAGTCTTTGAAGTGGGGAAGGCAGAAAGCTGCCGCCGCAATACAACCGCTTCGGATTCTGGCGTGCTGCGGGGCCGCGGATGGAGCCGGAGGGGCTTCAGGCACTTTCGCTAGATTCCCGCCCAACTGGTTTTTGGAGGGGCGAATCATTGTTGAATCGCCCCCGTCGGTGAGTCGCCCTCGTGGAGACAGACTCAGGGATGGGCGATTCTAGGACGGCAGGAAATAGCCGTATGTTCAATATTAGACAGTGCCGAACGTAAACGCCCGTAAGCGCGAAGCCGCAACCTACGAAGAAATCGCTGCCGCCATCGGTCTCAGCCCAGCCAGGGCCGAGCAAATCTGCAAGCAAGCATTGCGCAAATTGCGGCGCAGGACAGCCGCAAGGGAACTGGCCCGTCTCGCCGCCTCACGCGATTACAGCGAAGTGAATCTCAAAATGAGAGGGATTGAAGAATGAACCCGACCGTCAAAAAAGTGCTCGTGATCGCGACGAAGCACGCCATAAACGCCGTCCTGACCAACTCCGTCCTGATGGGCATGCTGCCGACAATCTTCAACTTCCACGACCGAAATGGAATATGGAACCTCGTCAAACTCACCGGGACTATCGTGGGATCACGCGAGGCGATGGTGTGGCTGCCGCTCGTACTACGCTGGACGACCACGAACGCTGATCCTACCGGTGGAAACGGCGCGCAGCCACAGGACGCGCCGCAGACGAATCCGAACGGACCTTCCGCGCCTAAGCCGCCTGTAGCTTAATCCCCGAAAGCGTTCATCGCGTCAGCCATACCCCCGCCAATTTCCTGCGCTGCTTTCGCAAGTAGCGCGGGGTCCTTCACCTTGTTGTGTCCCGGCAATGCGCTCTGCGCCCAACTCAATAGCATCTGCTGAACCATAGGCGTAACGGCAGCGAGCTTCTGAGAGCCTGTCTGTGCCCCGGCAACCGCAGGGAACATGGTTTCAGCCGTGGACACAAACCCAGCCAGGGTATTCAGGTCCGCGACGCCAGTCTGAACGGCTGCCGCAACCTTCGGCCCGGCCGCCCCAAGTAGTTGGGCAATGAACGGGAAGCCCAGCACCTCGGCGGCGATCTGCGAGCCGTCCAGAAGTACCATTCCGATTTTCTTCAGGACTGAAGTAAAAGTGCTCATGCGTCTCCTCTCGATTTAGACCCGCCGCATTGCCCCTAATTCCGCTGATCCTTTAGCGCCTGATTGCACACTGGCCTGTAATTATCGGCCAGAGCTTTCCAAAAAATCTTCGCTGATTCATCTGCTTGAAATCCGTTCGCTGTCGTAACGCTGCCGTCCATATGCACCGTGAGTAGCGTTTCGAGTTTTCCATTCTTAATCCGCAGGAGTTCGGCAGGCTTGTCTCCGTCTACTGTGATGATTTCTACCGACGGGCCATTGGCGAAATTGACGCGAAACGCCGTCGAAACGATATTACTTTTGGTAGTAATGTTCAGCGGCTGGTTTTCATTGTTCGCCGACTGCGCGAATAGGCCGCTGGCCATCAGCATGAAAAATACGAGCCGCTTCACCCCACCACATCCTTCGCGCCCTTCACCAGCTCCCGAATCTTCTCCTCGACCTGAGCGCAGCTAATGAAAAACGGTTTCTTGTTGCAGGTGATGTGCAGCGTTTGAGACAGCGGATCATACGACCAGTCAAACGCGCACCCGGACATTTCCGCTTTGTCGCCGTCGAACTTTGCCCCGGCCGCCGTCGCTTCCGACAAAAGTTTATCGTACAGGTCCTGCGCGACTTCCTCGATGGTTATCTCGGGACACATCGTCTGGTGGATGTCGTAGTTCGGGTCCTGCCACAGCGCCTTGAGCAGAAAATCCTTCAGCTTCACGACGTGGACAGTTTATAGGAAGCCGCGTTTCAATCAATGGAATTTATGGAGAGGTGGGCGGGGAAGTGACGGGGCTTCAGCCCCCGGCTTGATGGGAAGGAATTTCGAGACGCACGCGGAAGCTCGAATTACCGCTCTTGCCGTACCAGAGGATGATTTCACCGAGCCTCATCAAATCTTCCCACTCTCCATCCCCGTGTGCCATCCACTGCTCGGATTTGCAAGAGCAGCATTTCGTGGGAGGCACGGTAAACGATTCGACCGGGAAAACCATCTTCGCATGGCAGACAGCGCACTCGAACTCAATGGCTCGAATGTCGGCTAGCTCGATGGTTGCTTGGCTTTGGAGGGTCATGGGCGGATTCTAGCACGGGGCTTACTGCTTCTTTGCTTTCATGGCCGCAACCTTCTTATTTCCGAGGCTGTAAATGTAGTCGGGGGTCACGCATTGCCATCTTGAATACCAATGCGCCTTATACATGATACCTCCGCGCGCTTCGCACTGTTGCTTGATCGCTATGGCAAGCAGGTACAGTGAAGTTGTATCGCTCTGACCCGACTGCACGGCCAATGCCGGGAGTGGAATGGCGGTAGCAGTTGGCATGGATTGAATTGTCCCGTTAGCTCCAATAGTCGGATTGGAAAACGAATATCGCCCACTTCCGAGGCTGTAAATGTACGTCGTTCCGAGATTCACTCCAGATGACGTTGTGAGACTGTAAGTTCCAGTGGCTAGCACGGTGACCGTCGAAGAGCCATCGCTCGACGTGAACGAGTACGAATTGCTTCCAAGCGGCACGACGTTCACGAGTTGCGTTCCAGCGGAGGAGCTGACGGAGTACACCCCCGCACCCAGGCTGAGTACAGTTGTATGATCTTGGGCGAAGATCGCGGGAGCCATAAGCAGGATTGCGACGACTAGACTTTTGCGCATAGGACACCTTTCCGTTGGCGTTGAAGTACAGTAGTTAGGTTATGACACCCCTATCTATCCCTCCGCAATAGAACGGAAGGCGAAGGGCTGCGGCGCGGGTTTTCCACAAGGGCGAAAAAATCTTCAACTGGCTATCACTTTCTACTTGACGACATATGTAGACAGTGATAGTCTCTTGTCGTGCCCAAGATGAAGCCTCTTGGCCAGCGGATCAAAGAGTTCCGGTTGAGGAACCTCATGACACAGGAAGATGCAGCCAGAAAGTTCGGGATCGGCGTTGTTACCGTAATCCGAATTGAAGCTGGCCTTCCTTGCCGGGAACTGACTCGCGCCAAGATCGAAGCCAAGCTGAACCAGGAAAAGGCGGCCTAAGATGTTGAGCCGTGGACAGATGCGCATTTTTGTCATCGACCAAACTTCGACTGATAAGCTATACTCCGCAGTATCAGTAACTTACGGTAAATATGCAGCCGGGGAACATAATCCCGGAACCGCTCTTCAGCCTGACGATTCCTTCCGATTCTCAAACAGCTTCGTAGCCTTCTTTGGCGGCGCTCCCACTTCCCGGTGGGAGAGTATTTGCTCGCGATTGTCCATAAACCAGCGGTACAGCAATGCGCACGCGAGCGATTCGATCCAGGCGTCGTGCTCGACCCGGATCGCCTTTGCGAAATTATTCGACCGATTCAGTTCTGCGAGTTCCGCGTCTTCGAGCGAACGCTTGGACGCGTCGAACAGGAAATCGAGTTGTGGAAGAGGCATTGGCCTGTCCCCCTGGGAAGGATTTGAGTGCACTTGTGATGGAGCGATCTAGCGGCGGAAAGATACAACACTAGTACGCCGAATGTCATTAATTAACTGAGTAATGGGAAGGCTATAACCATATTTTCGGTTGACAGGATTGGTGTTTCCAAAATGACCGACGCACAAAGACAACTCGTGTTCGATGCCCTGATCGGTGACATGGGCGGACTTCCGCAAGGCGATTGCGCGCGACAAGCGCTTGAGGGCCTAGCACTGGCTGAACTGAACGATCTGGAACCGATCATCGACCGCATGCTCGAAGAAGCGCGAGCCGAAAGAAGGGCGGCATGAACAATCAACGCGACATTTGCCGAAACCGCCACGGAGCGAACCCAAACTCCTTCCTTGCCAACCTGCACGTCTCCGGCCGCAAGCACACGCAGCGAGAGCGCATTTACTTACAGCTTAGGGATTCGGGTCCAGCGACCTGTGAAGAACTCTCCCAGTGGCTTGCCATGCGCTACACGAGCGTGTCCGCACGCCTTGCAGAACTGAAAGCGGCGCGGTGGGTCACTCCCTCCGGCCAGGAGCGCAAAACCACCGGCGGGGAATGGGCTTCTGTGATGCGGGCTGTTACGGAATCGGAACGGAATGCGCTCTTGCACCCGAAGCGCGCATACCAAACTCGGCAAAGGGAGCTATTCGCGTGAAAATTAAAATCCTAAATCGCTGGTCCGGCTCCGTGCTTTTCTCCATCGAAACCGACACTTGGAAACTGGCCGTAGAAGCCGCCGTGAAAGGCGGAGCGAACCTGTGCGGAGCGAACCTGCGCGGAGCGGACCTGCGCGGAGCGGACCTGTGCGAAGCGGACCTGCGCGGAGCGAACCTGTGCGGAGCGAACCTGTGCGAAGCGGACCTGCGCGGAGCGGACCTGTGCGAAGCGGCGAACCTGTGCGGAGCGAACCTGCGCGAAGCGGACCTGCGCGGAGCGGACCTGTGCGGAGCGAACCTGCGCGGAGCGAACCTGTGCGGAGCGGACCTGCGCGGAGCGAACCTGCGCGGAGCGAACCTGTGCGGAGCGGACCTGCGCGGAGCGGAAGGCTTCGATAAATTCCCAGTTCAAATCCTCGGTCACAGACACTTTCTGCAAACGACCCAAGACGGCAATCTGCGCATCGGCTGCGAAGAACACAGCTTCGAAGAGTGGCGCGAAATTGCGGAAAAACTGGGCAGTAAGAACGACTACTCGGCCCTGGACGTGGAGATTTACAAGCTCCACATCGAGCACATCGAGCGAATCTCGAAACTGCTTTGGAACAAAAAAGCGGAAGGTGTCGTATGACCGCAAATCTTTTCCTCTTCACTCTTTGTGCCTTGATCTTGGTCGCCTTCGCAGTAGCGGCGACAAAGGAGCTAAACCAGTGAACACATTCCGCCACCTCGCCCCACGCCTGACCACCAAGGAAATCTTACAGCGCGCCGAAGTTCGCGCCCGGCGGGATCGCGCCATTGCCTTCAGCCTTCTGGTGGCCACGGTGGTTGCGATTGTCGTGCTGTCGGTTTGGAGGGGACTGTGAGCACTGTATTGGTCAAGCGCATCCATTTCCATGCTGAACCAGGACCGCACGATTTGATTGAGGTCAAGTTCAACTATGGCCAAGGTGTCGAAGAGTTTGGATTGACGCTTACCCTCGAACAAGCACGAGCTGTTCACGCCGGTCTATGCGCAGCCCTATTCGCCGACCAACATCCTCGGCCCGATGGCACTAAGCGCGATTGGACAGGCGAGTAAGGGTGAACGCCATTGAAAGCGGGAGCGTGAATTATGCAGACCTACGAAGAAACACTCGAGGCCCGCAGCGGCTGCAACGACGAAGCCGTCCCCTGTGCGAACTGCGGACACCTCGACGTAGAGCATGACCCGGAGACCCTGTGGTGCCTGCACCGGCTGACATGCAACTGCCGGCGGTTTGAGCCGATCTCGATTGAGGACGAAGAATTGGACGAGGTGCTTTGATGTCGGGCGATTTCGAATCGTGGAATTCCGATCCGGCGGCGCGCTCGCGCCATGCCGCCCCGCAAAGCTACGTGGCGAAAGAGCGCAAGCGGGCCAGCCGGAAGAATTGGCTGTTTTGGATCGGTGTTGTGCTTCTGGCAGTACTGATCGCGTACCTGATTGTGAGGGGATGAGGCCGTGACCATTTGCTCCGAATGCGGCCAAGAGAAGTTCGCAACGTCGAGCGACCCGCGCAATCCGAAGGGAGTTCATCCGCTGTGCGAGTTCTGCCGAAAGCGGAAAGCGGATTTCTTGCTGAATCGGGGCGGCTGGATTTGCACCCCGTGCATACAAGAGCGGGAAAGGGTTGGATCTTCCGGTCCCTCGCTAGGGGACTGAGTGCCGCCAGCGGGGTGCGCATGCTGGGAAGAAACGCACAAAAGTTTTACCCGAGGGTTGGGGCTGGTGCGTGGGCGGGTGGCAAACCGCCGAAGTTCTCGCCGGAGTTCTGCGCCGCTTGTACAGGCGGCGGTAACTCGAAAGAGAGCGCGCCAGCGCGGGCGAATTTTCAGACTGAGGGCAATTCTAGATAGGGGAGGAAACGACGATGGGACTACTCAAGGAAGTTGCAAACGACCAGGCCCGCGCAAAGGTGGGCATTTTCGGAATGCAGGGCAGCGGCAAAACGACCACCAATGCCTTGCTCGCGCTCGGCGTGTCGCTCACATACCACAAGGGCGCGCCCGTGGCGATGCAGGACACTGAGAACGGCAGCGACTACCTCAAGCCAATATTTGATGCCGAGGGCGTGAAGCTCCTCGTCCACAAATCCGGCGCGTTCTCCGACATGGTTAAGGTGCTGCACGAAGCCGAACAGACGGGCTGCTGCGCTTTCATCATGGATTCGGTGACGCACACCTGGCGCGAACTCGTCGATTCGTTCTGCGCGGCGAAGGCCCGCGCCTGGCGGAAAGAAACCTATTCCCCGCAGTTCCAGGACTGGAAAGACATCAAGACGCAGTGGGCCGTCTGGACCTATATGTTTCTGAACTCGCCGCTGCATTGCTTCATCGCCGGCCGCGCGGGGTACGAGTATGAGTACCAGGAATCCGCAACCGAACCAGGCAAGAAAGAACTCATCAAGGGCGACACCAAACTCAAAGCGGAAAATGAATTCGGCTACGAACCCTCACTCCTGATCGAGATGGAATCCGACCGACGCAACACCAACAAGCGGCACCGCGGCGGCACGATCACTCACGTCGCCTACATCCTCAAAGACCGCGCGCGCTCGCTGAACGGCAAGCACTTCGAGTATCCCGACATGAACAATTACAAGCCGGGCGACTACAAGAAAGTGTTCAAGGACTTCCAGCCGCACTTCGCGTTCTTGAATATCGGCGGACAGCAAAAGGCCATGCTGCCCAACACGAGCGAAGAACTCTTCGATGAAGCGAACGGCGATTCCGAAGCCCGCAAGCGCGCGCAGTCTCGGAAAATCGCCCTCGAAGAAATCGAAAACGTCATGGGCGTAGTCCTCTGGCCGGGCACGACCGCCGACATGAAGCGGATCAAGCTGTCCGTAATGCAAGCCCTGTGGGGCGTGCGCAGTTGGACGGCAGTCGAAGGCATGCCGCTCCGCGCAATCGAAAACGGTCTGTGGGCGCTCCATGAATTCGAGACGGCAGCCCGTGACGTGCAGCCGGAAGGCGACGGCATATTCAAGCTGCTGAACGAGTGCATCGCCAAGGTAGCAAAACCCGGTTACGCGCCAGGGCGCGCGGAAGAGGCGGAAGAGGACGACGAAAACGACTTTCCGGGAGCCAAGGCAGCGGGAGATGTGCAGGCAGATCGGGCGGCAGCGAAGTAGGCCGTGCGTTTCGCCCGCTACAGCAAGGAACTGACAAAGGCGGCCAGGTTCAAAGACCGCAGGTCCCGAATCGGCCTGCGGTCAGACGGCACGCCAATCGTCAGGCTAGCCGGCAAGGACATGAGCAAGCTACGAGAGGACGTGTTCGAGTTCTTCAACTATACGTGCATTGATCGTTCACTCGTGCGCTTAAACGACTGTCATGGTCCACTGGAACTCTCGCACCAGATCCCAAGAGGACGCGGCGGATCGGATGAATTCGAGAACGTAAGGCCCAGATGCCAGAAGCATCACCGAATGAGAGACGGCCATGGGCAGCCGCTGCATTTCTGACGCTGGAGCGGGGCAGAGCATGAACTGGCTACTGTTCAGGATTTATAAACTCGGATGGCGCGGGCCGTACATGCGCTGGCGGATTCTCAGGTTCGAGAAATGACGCGCCTTTACTGGTTTTGGGAGGTCAGATTTGGACGGAACGGTTGCCAAATGCAAGCGGAACGGCTGGAAGGCCGGCACCTGGCTAGTCGGCGATGAGGGCTATGGACCCACGATAATACGAATCACGGCGGTCGGGGAAGATGGAATCCTCGCAAGGCAGATTTCGCACAACGGCGAGCCGCCGCGATCTGACCATGAAAGCTGCTGGACGCTGATGTGCCGAAGATGGCGAAGGATTGAGCCAAAAAGCTTTTAAACGGTCTTCGCCAAGCGCGAAGTGAGGGGAGAAAAAGGGAGCGGCGGGGCACACCTCCGAACAGAAGAGTCTCGCCGTTCCCGATTTTAGCCCATGTCCCTCGAAAACCTACACGACCGTGACGGCGACCTCATGGAAGAACTAGCCAAATTGCCGCTGCCATCAGTCGAGAAGCTGGCCACATATCTCAAGACAAACTTCGGGCATGTCTACTGCCGGATGACGGACGAAGAATGGATTCGAGAGGCGAAGGCACTTTTGGAGGCGATTGGATATGAGTGACAGAGCTAAGTTGATTGAATATGCGAAACAGACCCTGAGAATTCAATGCCGCCCTGGAGAGGCGGTCGCCGTCACGGTCGAGCAAATCGTTTCCTTTGCTGAATTGTTGCGGGCGGGATGTCACCAAGACATTCTTCGACTGATACCGAAATTTATCAAAGACCTGCCACCTGGCACTTCTGGCGCAGATGCACTCAAGGGGATGGCCTACGCCCTAGAGGGCCAAGGAACGGAATCTTGGGGCTGTCCAGACTGTTCCTGTGACGAGGCGACGTGCGTCTATTGCGGACCAAGGATTGCGCGCCGTGCAACGGCAGGCGGCCAGTGAATGAGACAGGTTGCCCCAGAGACGGCACCCAAACGACGCCGACCTGGATGAGCAGGCATGGGCCGCACTGACTCTCATGCGCAGAATCGTAAACGAGCCCAACAACGTGAACTTTTCCCGCGCCGATCTGACCAAGTGGTTTATAGAACAGCTTTTCTTGTGGGATAGCAGGCCGACAGCCGTCAAGAAGGTGAAAAAATGAACGCAGCAACAGCCTGGGCAGTAGAGAAGTCGGTCGGGGTCGGTGCCGAGCGCGCCGTCCTGATTGCCATTGCGCGGCGAGCGGAAGGATGTGTTGCCGCGTGCGATCCGCGAGACATCATCAAGGAAGTCGGAGTTAGCGCGCGCGTCTACTATGCATGCCTCGACCCGCTTGAGCGACTCATGGAAATAGAGCGGCTAACCAGCCGCCACAACAAGGCGAAAGTCAGAGCATTTCACTTTCCAAAGTTCTGCCAAAGTAGCCATGCGGTATGCGACTTAAAAAAAAATAACTGTGCAGTGCTTGTGGACTGTGGAAATCGTATAACCATCGCCGTTGCAACCTCACAGAACCTGTGCACGAGGCAAATACATAAGAATGGGCCAGTGCGCAGTGGAAATAATTCTGTGC
>VFSW01005491.1_pt1 | contig 18723 bp, 18 predicted proteins | sample 5358111 | NCBI WGS metagenome assembly VFSW01 (sample SAMN11554181, study PRJNA540505) | mine drainage metagenome | isolation source: sediment from site ElyBrook_90M | place: USA: Ely Copper Mine, Vershire, VT | collected 2017 | reverse complement strand
ACCCAGAGCGCAACGGCTGAAGCCAACGTGGCCACCACCACGCTGTCGATCGCGGCCAACAGCACCACCGGTGCCACCCCTGCCGCTTCGGCAACCGGCACGGTGATTTCCGGCCAGTCCGCTACCAGCAACGTGACCGCAAGCTCCGGCGTGCCAAGCACCACCGGGTCTTCCTACGGTCAGGTTGTGACGGCACCGGGGGCGATGTCTAACTCCACCTTGGCGATGAATAATAACACCACCAGTGCCCGTGCGGTGCAGAACGATGCGACCAACGTTCTGGACGTGAGCGCCACCACGCTCTCGACCGTAGCGACATCTCAGGCGACGGCACTTGCCACGGCCAGCACAACGGGGGCGGGTAATGCCACCACCCTGGCTGACTACAGCATTGCCAACGCGCAGGTGGCCACGGGCGGTACGGCAACGGCTAACGCCGCCGCCAACATCGTGAACTCTGACTCGACCCTGGCCAACACGACGGGCCTGGTGAACAGCACCGTTACGATGACCGGCAACACGGTGACCGCCGATGCCTTCAGCAACCTGGCGAACAACGCGCTGACCATGACGGCCACCAACACCACGGCGATCGGCGCGATCAGCAATGCCCAGAACAACGCGGATGCGGTGAACGCCAACGGCCTGGCGACCATCAACTTCGCCTTGAATGGTCCGACCACTGGTTCGGTTGCCAGCGGGTCGACGATCACCATCGGTGGTTCGGGTGCTGCGCAGAACGCTCTGAATGTTCAGGCGGTTGGCAATGCTTCCACCAACGCGCTGAACGCCGTAACCGGCGGTACTTACGGAACCCAGGCTAATCCGGCAACCAGTGCGCCAACCTCAGCCTCGGCCACGTACGCAGTGCTGAACAGCCAGGTTAACTCCGGCGCTGTAACGGCAAGCGGCACCAGCAACCCGACCACGCAGTTCGCGGTGGCTCTGAACGGTGGTACCACACCGGTCACCAACACCACGGTTAGCGTTGCGTACAACATGGCGAGCGTGAATGCCTTTGGTAACAGCTCGACCAACACGGTTGCGGTTTCGGCACTCAATAGCGGTAACGCTACGGTGGCTGTGCAAAACACCCAGGCCAACACGGGTGCGGTCACGGCAAGCTTCAATGGCATGGGCTTCGGCTCCACCATTGGCGCCCCTGGCGCGGTCAACTCGACCGTGGGTGTTGCTAACAACACTGTGTCGGTCAGCGCTGTTGGCAACGCTGCCACCACCTCGATCAAGTAAGCCTACAACAAGCCTTGATACGAAACGGGGGAGGGCCTTGGCTCTCCCCTTTTTCATGTGACAATGTTATGGGCCGGGTGCATTTACACGGCTGATTCAGACAGGAGATTATTTCGAATGAGAACACCATATTTTGCGGCAGCTTTGGTGGTTGCGGCCGGCGTATTATCAGCGGGGGCTCACCCGGCAGCGGCGGCAGACACCAAACACTCGTTCGCGGTGCATGGCATTGGCGCACTTTCCTGTGCTGAAATGGCGAACGCCATGGCGCAGGTGGACCCGCAGACCAAAACTACGGGCGAGGCGGCGGTACGCGGCACTCTGGCATCATGGATGCTGGGCTATGTGACAGCGCTGAACCGGATGGATACCGGCACCTATGATGCAACGCCGGTGCAGGACGATGTGCCGATGGTGAATATGGTTGTTGGCGTGTGTTCAAAAAACCCAACCGTGCGGGTTGAGACGGTGGTTTCGGCTATTTTCACCTCGCTGGCTAAGGCCAAGATCACGACGGAATCACCGGAAGTGAAAGTGACAGTGGGCAAGGAGTCCACTGTGCTGCGACAAGCCACTTTGCTGTCGCTCGAGAAGGCGCTGGTGGCGCAGAAGCTGCTGAAGAGTGCCGACGCCGACGGTAAGTTTGATGATAATGTGAAAGCGGCGCTGGTGAAGTACCAAACCGCGCAGAAGCTGCCGCAAACCGGCCTGCCAGATGCCGACACCGTGATTCGTGCGCTGGTGGAAACACCGCAGAAGGGCTGATTATTTCGTAAACACAAAAAACCCGCCTCAGAGCATGAGGCGGGTTTTTTTGTGAGCAACTGGTGCCGTCCGCCGGAATCGAACCGGCGACCTACTGATTACGAATCAGTTGCTCTACCAACTGAGCTAGGACGGCGCCGATAGGACGCGCGTTTGCTATATCGAAGCGCAGGGCAAGCTGCAAGGTTAAGCGGCGCTTACCTTTGTGTCGTGCAAGATGCTTTGCAGCGCCGTCACCAGTTCATCCATCATCGCGTCGGTGTGTTTTGGCCCCGGCGTAAAGCGCAGGCGCTCAGCACCTTGCGGCACGGTGGGGTAATTGATGGGCGTTGCGTACATGCCAAACTCGCGGATCAGGCGCATACTTACTTCGGTGGCCTTGGCGGCGTTGCCGATGAACAGCGGGACGATGTGGCTTTGGCTCGGCATGACCGGCAGACCGGCCGCGGTGAATTTCGCCTTCAATGTCTCGGCACGGTTGAACAACAATGCCCGCCGCGCGTGGTCGGACTTCAATAACCGCACGCTGGCCAAGGCGGCGGCGACCGTGGGAGGCGGCAGCGCGGTGGTGAAAATGAACCCGGCGGCGACTGAGCGGATGTAGTCCAGCACCTTGAAGTCACCGGTGATATAGCCGCCGTGGCAGCCGTAGGCTTTGGCGAGTGTGCCCTCGATGATGGTGATCCGGTCCGCTACGCCGTCGCGTTCCGAGACGCCGCCGCCGTGGGCACCGTACATGCCCACGGCGTGAACTTCATCAAGGTAGGTGAGCGCGTTATACTTATCGGCGAGGTCGCAGATGGCAGCCATCGGCGCGATGTCGGCATCCATCGAATACACGCTCTCAAACGCGATCAGCTTTGGCGCGTCGGGCGGGGCGGCGGCCAGCAGGCGCTCCAGATCCGCCATGTCGTTGTGCTTGAACACATGCACGGTGGCCTCGCGGGCGTCCTTGATGCCGACGATCATCGAATTATGGTTTTTGGCATCCGAAAATACGTGCCAATCCGGCAGCGATTTCAAAATGGCACCCAGGGACGCCTGGTTCGAAACGTAACCCGAAGTGAACAGCAGGGCAGCATCCTTGCCATGCAAATCCGCCAGCTCTTCCTCAAGCGCCACATGCAGCGGTGAGGACCCGGCGATGTTGCGTGTGCCACCAGCCCCGGCACCCATGCGCCGTGCGGCTTCAATGGAGGCCTCGATCACCACCGGGTCAGTGCCCATGGCCAGATAATCGTTAGTGGACCAGACCAGAATGTCGCGCGTGCGGCCTTCCATGGTGACCTGATAATACGGGAAACGATCAGCCAGTTTTTCAAGGGCCACAAACCGCCGGTAGCGGCCTTGCGCGGTGATCTCAGTTAAGGCTTCGTCACATTTTGCCAGAAATTTATGCATGGTGGTCAAAAACTCTCCTGGAGGAGATGATATAAGGTTCGACAGCAGAACGCCAAGGATAGGTCAGAGTCAAATAGCGAATCGGCTAACTGTCGCTATGATCTAGATCATGCCGGATTTTTTTCATGAATGGCGGATCGGCGGGCTGGTGGCCGGGGTTGATGAGGTCGGGCGTGGCCCGCTGGCCGGGCCGGTGGTGGCGGCGGCAGCAATACTGCCGCCGGGGCTGCCAGAATGGTTGCTGGCAATGATTGATGATTCCAAGAAACTAAAGCCGGCGCGGCGGGTGGCGGTGCTCGCGGCCTTGTATGAACATGGGGCAGAAATTGCGCTGGCAGCGGCCTCGGTGCGCGAAATTCAGCTTTTGAACATACTGCAGGCCAGCCTGCTGGCGATGCGCCGGGCCATCATCCGGTTGCCGCGGACGCCTGACCATGTGTTGGTGGATGGCAATAAAGTCCCCGGTTGCGGCATTCCCTGCACCATTTTGGTGGGCGGCGATGGCATCAGCCTGTCGATTGCCGCCGCCTCGATTGCCGCCAAAGTGCTGCGCGATGGGCTGATGCTGCGGCTGGATATGCGCTACCCCGGCTATGGCTGGGCCAACAACGCTGGCTACGCCGCCGCCACGCATCGCGCGGCGATTCTCAAGCTGGGCGCCACCCCGCACCACCGCATCGGGTTCGGGCCTTTGCTGCAAGGACTCAACTAAATTGAATAACGCATTAAAATTAAACCAAATGTAGAGGTCAGGACGGTTGACGCGGCTACGATAGGTTCGTCACGTTACGGTATCTTTAATTTGAGGCTATACCTTGCCCGTGCACAGCTTCCGCGAATTGCCGCTGGACCAGATTCTGCTTGGCGATGCCGGGCAGATGCTTCGCATGCTGCCGGATGCCTCGGTGCACTGCGTGTTCGCGGACCCGCCGTATAATTTGCAGTTGCGCGGCGAGCTGCGCCGCCCCGACGATAGTTTGGTTGACGGCGTGGACGAGGAATGGGACCGTTTTACCGACTTCGCCGCCTATGATGCCTTTACGCGCGACTGGCTGAGCGAATGCCGCCGGGTGCTGCGCAAGGACGGCACGCTGTGGGTGATTGGCAGCTACCATAACATCTTCCGCATCGGCAGCATTTTGCAGGATATGGGGTTCTGGATTCTCAACGACGTTATTTGGCGCAAATCTAACCCGATGCCGAATTTCCGGGGCCGGCGCTTCACCAACGCGCATGAAACCATGATCTGGGCGGCACGGGGGCAGGAATCGCGCTATAAATTCAATTACCAGGCGATGAAGTCGCTGAATGATGATTTGCAGATGCGTAGCGACTGGACGATGCCGCTGTGCACCGGGCCAGAGCGGCTGCGCAACGCCCATGGGCTGAAATTGCACCCGACCCAGAAGCCGGAAGCGCTGCTGCACCGGGTGATTATGGCGGCCACTTCGCCAGGGGATGTTATTCTCGACCCGTTTCTGGGCACCGGCACCACAGCGGCGGTGGCCAAACGGCTGCACCGGCATTTCATCGGCATCGAGCGGCACCCGGCCTATGTGGAAGCCGCCTGGGGAAGGTTGCAGGCGGAACACGCCGCCCCGGCGCATGTCATTACCGCCCCGCTGACCGGGCGTGAAACCCCGCGCATCCCGTTCGGCAGTTTTGTTGAAAACGGCACCCTGCCGGCCGGCACCAAACTCACCGACCGCCAGCGCAAAGTGGCCGCTGAAGTAACGGCGGAAGGCATGCTGATCTCCGGCCCGCATCGCGGCTCAATCCATCAGGTGGGTGCGGCGGTACAGAACGCGCCATCGTGCAACGGCTGGACCTATTGGCATTTTGAGCGGGACGGGAAGCTGCTGGCGCTGGATGTGCTGCGGAAGGAAAATCCTACACCGTAAGCCCTTCCCCGCCTGCCCAAAACTTGCCACAATTAACTCATCATGCGCTTTCATGCTTCTTGCGCGGCCTGTTTGGGGCCGGATGGATATGACTCGGTGCTGCTGCTGGGTGCGTCGGGCAGTGGTAAATCTGATATGTTGCTGCGGTTGATGGGCGATGGGTGGCTGATGGTCGCCGATGATCAGGTGATTGTTGAGGGGGGCGTGGCCCGCGCACCGGAGGCTTTGGCCGGGATTTTGGAGGTGCGTGGCCTCGGCTTGTTCAAACAACCTTACCTGGCCCAAGCCCCGCTGCGGCTGGTGGTGCAGTTGGGGGTGCAGGCCATCCGCCTGCCAGCGCCGCAACTTCATGATATTTTAGGTCTTCCGATGATCACGCTTGACCCCGCCCAACCCTCGGCCCCCGCCCGGCTGGCCTTGGCGCTGGGTGCCGCCTGCGGGCGGGGGGCGCAAATTGCCGGTGCCTTTGCCGCATGAGTGAGGCTTCCCGTAAACTCACCGTGGTACTGGTCACCGGGCTTTCGGGGGCGGGCAAAAACTCGGTGTTGCGGGCGCTGGAAGACCTTGGATTCGAGACAATGGACAACCCGCCGCTGCCGTCGCTGGAAACGCTGATTGTGGGCGGTGAGCGCAATATCGCCATTGGGGTGGATGCGCGTTCGCGCGGGTTTGACGCCACTTTAGTGCTGGAAACCCTGGAGCGCCTGCGGCTGAACCCGCATTTTGCCCCGCAACTGGTTTACGTTACCGCCGGGGATGAGTTTTTGCTGCGCCGCTATACGGAGACGCGCCGCCGGCACCCGCTGGCGCAAACCGCGCAGGTGGCGGACGGCATCGCGCTGGAACGCGACCTGACCGAGGCGCTGCACCGGGCGGCCGACCTGGTAATCGACACCTCAACCCTCCCCTTGCACGGGCTGCGCACCATGATCGAGCAGCGTTTTGGCGCGGAATCGCCGGGTCTGGCGGTATCGTTGGTTTCGTTTGCGTACCCGGCTGGTCTGCCCCGCGAGGCTGACATGGTGTTTGATGCACGCTTTTTGCGCAATCCGCATTATGATGGCGCGTTATGCAAGCAGACCGGACTGAGCCTGAAGGTCGCCCGCTATATTGAAGCCGACCCGGGCTGTGCGCCATATTTTGCTCAAATATCACAGATGGTAGAATTTTTATTGCCGCGCTTCGTGCAGGAAGGAAAGAAATATGCAACGATCGCGATTGGTTGTACGGGTGGACAGCATCGCTCGGTTTACCTTGTGGAAAGGCTGGCGGCAAAATTAAGTGCCGCAGGCTGGCGAGTGGCTGTAACCCACCGGGAGCAGCCAAAATGGAATGAAACAGACTTGGATATACATTTGACGAGGACCACACTGAGCCGATGAGCGGACCAACAGAATGATCGGCATGGTGCTGGTAACGCACGGTGCGCTGGCAAATGCCTTGCGCGATGCGATGGAACATGTGGTGGGCAAGCAAACTGCGCTCGCCACGGTGTGTATTGAATCAGACGCTGAAATTGAAGGCCAGCGGGCTGAGATTGCGGCCCGGATGGCGGAGGTGAACTCCGGCGACGGGGTGATTTTGCTCACCGACATGTTCGGCGGCACGCCGAGCAACCTGGCAATGTCGATGCTCAACCAGCCGGATGTCGAAGTGATCGGCGGGGTGAATTTGCCGATGCTGGTGAAGCTGGCGAAGGTGCGCGGCTCGCAGGGGTTGGCGGAATCGGTGCAATGCGCCGAGATGGCGGGGCGCAAATATATTACCTCCGGCCATGAAATTCAGCAGGCGGCACTGGGGCAAAACGGCACCTGCCGCGCCGCTGAGTAGGGCGGATGATGAGCGATAACAGCGCCGTCATCACCCGCGACGTGGGTATTATCAACCGCCGCGGTCTGCACGCGCGGGCTGCCGCCAAGCTGGTGACATTGGCGGAGCGGTTTTCCGCGGCTGTGGATGTGGCGAAGGATGGGCAGATGGTTTCCGCCCGCTCGATCATGGGCCTGATGATGCTCGGCGCTGCCCCCGGCAGTACCGTCACCCTCAGTGCCGAAGGCTTCGATGCCAAGGAAGCTCTGGATGCCATTGCCGCGTTGATCGAGGCAGGCTTCCATGAAACCGACTGAAGCCGGGCCCGCACGCCGCCGCGAGATGCGGTTCTCCGGGCACCCGATCTCGCCGGGGATCGGCATTGGGCCGGTTTATGAGGCGTCAGAGCCGGTATTAAACTTCCAGCATAAAAAAATCGCCGCGGCTGATATTGCCGCCGAAACCGCGCGGCTGGAAGATGCGATTTCGCTGTCGCGCAAGCAGTTGATCAAGCTGAAGACCAAGTTGGCCAGCCTGCCCGAGCAGAGCCAGACCGAGATCGACCCGCTGATCGATGCCTATTTGCATATGTTGGGCAATTCGCGGCTGATCCGCGGAGCACGGTTGCGGGTGAGTGATGCATTGCTGGCGCCGGAAGCGGCGGTGATGGACGAGGCCGAGGCGCAGGCCGAGGCGATTTTGGCGCTGACCGGTTCCGATAAGGTGGGGCGGCAACGCCGCGCTGAGGAGGTGCGGGAAATCTCCCGGCGAATTTTACGCAATTTAACGCGTCTGCCGTTCCGCAACTTCACCGAACTCAAGCCCGGCACCATTCTGGCGGCGGAATCGCTGCGCCCGGCTGATGCAGCACTTATCCAGCCGACCAACTTCGCCGGCATCATCACCGCCGAAGGTGGCGCCGATGGCCATACGGCGGTGATGCTGCGCGCCCTGGGGCTGCCCGCCGTGCTGGGCGCGACCGGTGTGCTGGAAGCCGCCCGGCCTGGCATGCTGGCGATTATTGATGGTGAAGCCGGGGAGATCATTCTCAACCCGACCGCCCGCAGTCTGGCTGCCGCGCAGGCCAGGCTGGCTGAGCGGGCGCGTAACTTGCGCGCGTTGGCACGGCTGCAACGCGCCCCGGCTGAAACCACCGACCATGTGGCCGTGGAGTTGCAGGCGAACTTGGAATTGCCGTTCGAGATTCCGATGATCGCGGAATCCGGGGCGCACGGTATTGGGTTGTTGCGCAGTGAGTTCATTTTCATGAACCGCGAAGCGCTGCCCGATGAAGACACCCAGACGCAGATTTACCGCGATATCATCGAGGCGATGGACGGCGACCCGGTAACCATCCGCGTGCTGGACTGGGGCTCCGATAAGGAGGTTGAGGCGCTGGCGGACTATACCCCCGATACCGCCGAGGCGAACCCGGCGCTGGGGTTGCGCGGTATTCGTTTGTTGCTGCGTCATCCTGATTTATTTGAAACCCAGTTGGCGGCGATTCTACGTGCCTCGGGGGCCGGGCCGGTGCGGATCATGCTGCCGATGGTGGGGTTCCGCGCCGAGATTATCGCCGCCTGGGAAATATACGACCGAGTCTGGCGGCGGCTGAAGCGCCGCAATGTGCGGATGGCGGAAACCCGCCCGCCGCTTGGCATCATGATCGAAACACCCGCTGCGGCGTTGAGTGCGCGGCATCTGGCCAAGCATGCTGATTTTTTTGCCATCGGCACCAACGACCTGACCATGTACACCCTGGCGGCGGACCGCAGCCTGCCGGTGGGCAGCAAACTTTACGACCCGTTGGAGCCGACGATTTTACGGCTGATCTACGAGACGGTGGTGGCTGCAGCTACTGCCAAAATACCGGTGTCACTGTGCGGTGAACTCGCCAGCCGCCCGGAGGCCACGCCGTTATTGTTTGGTCTCGGCATCCGGCAATTTTCGATGCACGGCAACGCCATCCCCCGCGTTAAACGTGCCATCCGCGCTGTCAGCTCAAAATACTGCCTGCAACTGGCTGCCGCCGCATTGGAAGCGCCGGATGCCGAAACCGTGCGGGCGTTGCTGGCAGCGGACTAATTACTACACCGCCGTAAAGCCGTTATCCACCAATAGTTCTGTGCCGTTCACGAAGCTGGCGTCATCGGAGGCGAGGAACAACGCAGCTTGCGCCACTTCCTCCGGCTGGCACATGCGGCCCTGCTGAATCGCAATGCCTTCGGGCGAGGCGTCGATGCCTAGCGCCTGCAGTTGCGTCACCTCGTTCAGCCCGTGCGGGGTGGCGATGAAGCCGGGCGAGACGGCGTTGCAGCGGATGTTTTGATCGCGGAATTCCACCGCGATGGAGCGGGCAAACATCAGGCAGGCGGCTTTGGAGGTGTTATAGATCACCTCCATCGGCGTGGCGGCAGAGGCGGAGATGGAAGCGGTGCACACAATCGCGCCGCCGCCTTGGGCTAACATGCCGGGCAGCACAGCCTTCGTGACCAAAAACATCGATTTCACATTCACCGCCATCAGCCAGTCCCAATCGGTTTCAGTGCACTCCAGGAACGGTTTGATGATGATGGTGCCGGCGTGGTTGAACAGCACGTTGGCGGGGCCGTTGGCGGCGTGCAGTTTGGCGACGGCGGCGGTAACTTGCGCGGCATCGGCAACATCGGCCTGCGCGAAGGCGACGTTGAGTTCGGCGGCCAGTGCGGCGCCCAGTTCAGCGTTTTTGTCGATGAAGCCAACCTTCGCCCCCTCGGCTAAGAATAACCTCACAGCGGCGGCCCCGCAGCCACTGGCGCCACCGGTGATGATGGCGGTTTTGCCCGCAAGCCTTTGCCCCATGTTTCTTCTCCGTTGAAAATAATAACCACAGAGAAGCGCAGATGAAGGGCTAGGGCAAGGTGCGCAAACGCTCAATGGCCGCTTTCACCTCGTAACCACAGGCTACCAGCGCGCCGGCGGCTTCTTCCACTGAAACACCGGCGATGGCGGCGGTGATTCGCGCGGCGCGGCGGCGCAATTTCTCGTTGGTGGCGCGAACATCGATCATGTACGGGCCGTGGGTTTTGCCGAGCTTGATCATGACGGTCGATGATAAAATATTCAGCGCGATTTTCTGCGTGGTACCGGCCGAGAGCCGCGTGGAACCGGCAATGATTTCCGGCCCCGAATTGATTTCAACCGCAATCTGCGCGGCGGCGGCGATCGGCGTGGCGGCGTTATTCACAATCGCGCCGGTGAGGCCGCCCAGCGTATTGGCGTGCTCGACGGCGGCCAGGGTGAAGGGCGTGGCGGCGTTATTCACAATCGCGCCGGTGAGGCCGCCCAGCGTATTGGCGTGCTCGACGGCGGCCAGGGTGAAGGGCGTGGCGCCGGAGGCGGCGATGCCGATGAGGGCATCGGCGCTGGAAAAATTCTCGGCGGTCAGAGCGTCGATGGCGGCGGCGCGGTTATCCTCTGCCCCTTCCACGGCGCGTAAAAATGCCATGTCGCCGCCAGCCAGCAGCGGGATGATCAACCCCTCCGGCACCCCGAAGGTGGGGCCGCATTCCACCGCATCGAGCAGCGCCAGGCGGCCGGAGGTTCCAGCCCCGGCATAAAATAGCCGCCCGCCGGCTACGAGTTTGGCGGCAACGGCTTCTGCCAGTTCAGCAAGTTGGGGCGCGGCGAACGCCAGCGCAATTTGCGCGGCGCGTTCCTGGGTGAGGAAAATATGCACGATCTCCAAAGTGGGTTTGGTCTCCAATCCCATTAGCGCGGTACGCACGGTCTCAGTACCGCGTGGCCGGTGCGCGGTGGGTGCGGCGTCACCGGCTTGCCAGACACGCTGGACGGTGAAGGTTTCATCCCACCAGACGATATCCGCCCGCTGCCCGGCCTTCAGTTCACCTCGGTCAGTTAAGCCAAGTGCGGCAGCGGGACGGGCGGTGGCGGCGGCCAGGGCGGTTGCGGGCGAGACTCCGGCGGCGATCAGGCGGCGCACGCCTGCATCGAGGGTGATACCCGCCCCCGCGATGGTGCCGTCAGTGCGGCGGCCCAACCCGTCAGCGCCGAGATGGGCGAGCGCCCCGCCAAATTCGCCTTGGGCACCAGTGGCCAGCCCGGCGATGAGGATCGAATCGGTGACAGCCACCGCTCGCGGGCAGGCGGCGAAGGCGAGGGTGAGGATGGCAGGGTCCACATGCAGCCCATCGGCGATCAGGCAGGGCCACAGGCGTTCATCCGTCAGCGCCACACCCGGTGCCCCTGCCTCGCGATGGCCAAGCGGGGATTGCGCGTTGAATACATGGGTTACCAAGGTGGCACCCGCCTCAGCGGCGGCCCGCATTTGGGCGGCACTGGCTTCGGTATGGCCGAGCGAGACCGCGACACCGGCGGCCACGAATTTTTTAATGGCGGTCAGCGCACCGGGCAGTTCAGGGGCCAGAGTGACGAGCCGCAGCGCTGCACAATCCAGTAACGCCGCGGCATCCGGGGGCAGCAGCCAGTCGGCGCGATGGGCACCGCGTTTGGCGGGGGCGAGGAACGGGCCTTCGATATGCACGCCCAGAATGCCGCCATGCATGGCCATGGCAGCAGCTACGCGCCGGGCGGATTCGTGCAGTGCGGCCAGGGGCGCGGTGATGATGGTGGGCAGCACCGAGGTCACGCCGGAGGCCGCGAGTTTGGGGATGACATCATCCCATTGCGCAGGGCTGGCGCTGGCGAAATCGACGCCGAATGCGCCGTTATTGTGAATGTCGATCAGCCCGGCGCTGAGAAACCCATGGCTGAGGGAAATGTCCACATGCGCTGGAATTTCCGCGAACACGCGGGTGATCACGCCATTTTCAAACGCAATGGCGCCGGGGCCGGTGAAGGCACCATCAACAAAAAGCCGTGGTGCGGAAATAATCATGAGACCCCGAAACGGATGGTGCCGGATGCAGGATTTGAACCCGCGACCTTCGGTTTACAAAACCGCTGCACTACCACTGTGCTAATCCGGCGACGCCGTGTCTTTAACATAACGCCGCCGGAGTTCCACCCCTTGATTAGGAACGCAAGGCCGGTCTATAGGCTGCCCTCCGGTTACGGGGCTATAGCTCAATTGGTAGAGCGCCTGCATGGCATGCAGGAGGTCAGCGGTTCGATTCCGCTTAGCTCCACCACCGGCCCCTCCCGTGTCACCGTTGTGTTGCGGCCATTATGGCCTGGTGTAGATGGCCGCTTGCGCGGCCATGACGCGGTTAAACGACCTCGACTTCCTTATGAATATTGCCCTTCACGGCGTGACTGTAGGGGCACACGATGTCGGCCTTGTGCACCAGTTTACGGGCGGCTTCGTGGTCCATGCCGGGAATATGCACTTTTAAGGTGGCGGTGATGCCAAAGCCGGTGCCGTCATCGCGCGGGCCGATGCCGATGGTGGTGTGCACGGTGGCGTCCTCGGGGATTTTCACTTTCTCCTGCCCGGCGACGAATTTCAGGGCGCCCAGGAAGCAGGCCGAGTAGCCGACCGAGAATAATTGCTCAGGGTTGGTGCCGGGGCCGCCGTCGCCGCCGAGTTCCTTGGGCGTGCTGAAAATAACGTTGACCTTGTTGTCATCGGTAGCACCGGCGCCGGTACGGCCGCCAGTGGCGTGGCCATGCGCATGATAGAGAGCTTTCATGTTACTTTCCCTTGTTGGTTGTTGCAGCCAAGAGAATGTAGCGGTGTCGCCCGCCGTTTCAACGAAACTTTAGGTGACTATTTCAACCCGGCGCAAAAATCGGCGATGCGGGCGCAGGCGGTGGCCAGCACGGCCTCGGAGGTGGCGGTGGAGATGCGGATATGGCCGGGGGCGCTGAAGGCGGCACCTTGCACCACACCGACATAGGCTTCGTTCAGCAGGGCTGTGGCAAAATCGGTATCACAGGTCAGGCGCACCCCGGCCTTGGTGGTTTTGCCAAGGCAGCCGGTGATGGCGGGGAACACATAGAACGCGCCGTTCGGCACATGACAGTCCAGCCCCGGAATTTGGTTGAGGGCGGTCACCACCAAATCGCGCCGGGCCTGGTAGGCAGCGGCGCGGGGGGCCAGAAAATCCTGCGGGCCCGTTAGTGCCGCCACGGCCGCTGCCTGGCCAATGGAGGATACGCCGGAGGTAGCTGTGGCCTGCACCACCGTGCAGGCTTTCATCAACTCGCGTGGCCCGGCGCAGAAGCCGATCCGCCAGCCGGTCATGGCGTAGGATTTGGAAACGCCTGTCATGGTGACGATGCGGTTGGCTAAGTCTGGCGCAATAGCGGCGAGCGTGGCGTAGGTGAAACCATCGAACAATAAATGTTCGTAGATATCATCAGACAATACCCAAATATCAGGATGGCGGCGCAGCACCTCGGCGATGGCGGCCAACTCGGCCACGCTGGCGGCGGCGCCGGTGGGGTTGTTGGGGTAATTGAGCAGCAATAATTTTGTGCGCGGCGTGAGCGCAGCCTCAAAATCAGCAGGCTGCATCACGAAATTATTTGATTGCGTGCAATTAACAAACACCGGCTTGCCACCGGCGAACTGCACGGTCTGCTCATAACCGGCCCAGGCGGGGGCGGGGATGATAACTTCATCGCCGTTGTTGATGGTGGCCATCACCACGTTGAAAATCGCCTGCTTGCCGCCGTTGCTGATGAGAATATCTTCAAGCGCGACATCGAGTTTTTGCTCGCGCGCGTATTTCGCCTGCACGGCTTTCTTCAGCGCCTCGGTGCCGCCCAGCGGCGGGTATCTGGTCTCGCCGCGCTGGCCCGCTTGATAAGCGGCGTCGATGATATGCGGTGGTGTCGGGAAATCCGGCTCGCCGAGCGAAAGCGAGATCACATCATGCCCGGCGGCCTTCAGCACACGGGCGCGCGCCGCCATGGCGAAGGTGGCGGCAAGTTCGGTACGGGCAACGCGGGCAGAGAGGGTGGGCATGGAGGCTGTTTAGAGGGTTTAACGGTAATCGGAAAACCCTACGGCCAGGCGCATGGCTGCGATGTGCCAATGCGCCGGTCGCCAGCTTTTTTGGCGACATGCTTGGCATCGCTGGCGCGTAGGATGATATCGCTGACGGATTTACTGTCGGCATCAATCTCGGTGATGCCGATGCTGACCGTAATGCTCAACATCCCCGCAGGCGTGGGGAATGGCTGCTCGGCAATGATATTGCGCAGCCGTTCGCACATGATGATGGCATTGGCCATTGAGATGGAGCCCATGCAGACGCCGAATTTATCGCGGCTGATCCGGCCAACGCTGTCTACCCGCCGAATATTGTCGGCCAACCGGTCAGCCAGCCCGATCAGCACGGCCTCCGAGGTGGCATCGCCGTATTGCTCGGCGATCTGGCGGAAATTATCGATGTCGATGTAGGCCAGGTGGCTTGGTTGGGTGCGCGAAGCTGTTTTGCGCCTGATGTTTGTCTCAATCGCGGAGCTTAAGCCCAGCAAGTTAGGGATGCCGGTTAAAATATCGCGCTGGGCGGTCAGGCTGGGGGTATCAAGCTGATGTTTGTTGAGGGTCACATCGCGCTCGATGGCGATGAAAGCCTCGACATTTTTGGCCGAGTTGCGCAGCGGGGTGATGCAGAGGTCCAGCCAGTAGCGGGTGCCCGATTTTCCAAAGTTCAAAATAGTTTCACGCACGTCCAGCCCGGCTTCCAAATTTTTCCGGATTTTGTCGAGGGTCATGCGGCAGGTACCAGGGCCCTGCAAAATCCGCGGCGTCTGGCCAATGGCTTCCTCGGCGGTGTAACCGGTGAGACGGGTAAACGCCGGGTTGACATAAAGGATGCGCGGTCCGGGGGAGTCCAGCGCGGCATCGGTCACGATGACAAGGTCATTAGCAGCTTCCACCACGCTTTTGAACGTGATGTTGGTCAGGTCGATCATGGCTCCGAACTACTTTGCAAACTTGTAGGCTTGTGAACATTACGTGTTAGGAAAAAAATATTCGTCTGAGTACTGACGGGTTCCTAACGGTTCGGGGCTGAATAGGCAATGTCACTGGCCATTTCCAAGCGGAAATTTCACCACTCAGCTATGCGATGCGGGTGATCACCCTTCCAGGTCGCGGTTGTTGCGGAGCTTTTTAATCCCGGCGCGGCTGCTTTTGGCCTCCAGGCGGCGGGTTTTCGAGGCTTTGGTGGGGCGGGTGGGCTTGCGGTAAATGGGCGCGATGGCAGCCTCACGGATCATTTCAAACAGCCTTGTCCGGGCGTCCTCGCGGTTGCGCAGTTGGGTGCGGTGCTGGTTGGCGGTGATCACGATTTCGCCGTCGTTGGTGAGCCGCCGCCCTGCGATGGTGGCGAGGCGCGATTTAACGGCCGGCGGCAAGGTGGCGCAGGCGGCGAGGTTGAAGCGCAATTGCACCGCCGTGGCGACCTTGTTGACATTTTGACCGCCGGGGCCAGAGGCTGTGATGAAGCTCTCAGAGAGTTCGGACTCGTCGATAACGAGGCGCGGGGTGACTTGCAGGATCATGGTGGTCCCATAAAAGCAGATACCCGCTTGCGCGGGTATTGGAGCTTTATTGATGGGCTGTTCATGGCCGCTGGTGCGGCCATGGCTGCTTTAGGCGACTTTAGCGGCCTTTTTGGCAGCAGCTTTCTCGATGCGGCGCTTCAGAGCCAGACCCTCGGTGGTGTGCTTGCTGTCGTTTTGGCCAAGGATAAAGGCATCCAGGCCACCATTATGCTCGATGGTACGCATGGCGCGGGTCGAGAGACGCAGCTTCACATTGCCCAGAACGTCCGACAGGAGGGTGGTTTCCTGCAGGTTCGGCAGAAACCGGCGACGGGTTCTGTTGTTGGCATGGCTGACGTTATTGCCAGATTGCACAGTCTTCCCGGTTAGTTCACAGCGGCGGGCCATCGAAAACATCCTACTAAATATCAAAGGCGGACTGGCAGGGCCGGTCCGCATGGTGAGGCGGCCTTATGGGCAAAATGGCTTGAGAGGTCAAGCCTTGGAACGGTATTTCACGCCACTCCACGTCGGCGGCGCCGATAAAAAGTAAAAAGAGGGGAGGCGCTCTAGGCCTCTCCTGCATGGTCTTTGCCTGCCATGCCCCGCATTTCGCCGGATTCCACGCTCTCAATGGCATTTTGCAGAATTTGCACGATCACGCCTTCGGGCAGGGTGCGCGACAGCACGCCCATAGCGCCACCCAGCAGGGCCGAGGCAATGGCCATTGAAGTGATATTCTGGCCCATCATGTATTCGATGGCCTTATCGACCACTGATCCAGCATGGGAGAGGTCTTTGTCTTGTAGTTCAGGAGGTTGGGTCATCAGTCTATCCAGTATGCAGTCATCATGTGGCCCTCGTCCGGCCAAATTGCAGGTTACAAATTATTCGGCAGGTTCTGGCACGCTCTGCTCAAGTTTCCCAGCATCCACCCCCACCGTTCCAGCGGCCTCCTCAAGCTCTACCTGAGCGGCCCACATGGCAGCATACACCCCATCGGCCTCCAGCAAGGCATTATGGCTGCCGCGCTCCACAATCTCACCCTCGCGCAGCACCAGAATTTCGTCGGCGTCGGTGACGGTGGAGAGCCGGTGGGCGATGACAAGCGTGGTGCGGTGGGTGGCAATTGAGCGCAAGGCCACGCCGATTTCCTGTTCGGTGGCGGTATCGAGCGCACTGGTGGCTTCATCGAGGATCAGGATGCGTGGGTTTTTCAAAATGGTGCGGGCAATGGCGACGCGCTGTTTTTCACCGCCGGAGAGTTTCAAGCCGCGCTCGCCGACCTTGGTTTTGTAGCCCTGCGGCAGCGAGACGATGAAATCATGGATCTGCGCCAGCCGCGCCGCCTGCTCGATTTCAGCTTTGCTGGAGCCGGGCTTACCGTAGGCGATATTATAATAAATTGTGTCGTTAAACAGCACGGTGTCTTGCGGCACCACGCCGATGGCGGCGCGTAAGCTGTGCTGGGTGATGTTCTTCACATTCACATCATCCACCAGCACCGCGCCCTGCGTGGTGTCATAGAAGCGGAACATCAGCCGGCTGATGGTGGATTTGCCTGAGCCGGTGGGGCCGACCAGCGCGATCTTCTGTCCGGGAGCCGCGACGAACGAAATACCTTTGAGAATTTCGCGGTCAGGGTTGTAGCTGAAATGCACGTTCTCGAAACGCACTTCGGCTGGTGGGCCTTGCGGGGCCAGCACCATGGCGCCGGGTTTGTCGGTGATCTCATGGTTGACGCGCAGCAGCGAGAACATCTGCTCCATGTCGATCAGCCCTTGATTTACCTGCAAGTAAACAAAACCGAGGAAATTCAGCGGCACGTAAAGCTGCATCAGGTAAGTATTCACCAGCACGAATTGCCCGACCGTCATGGTTTTATGCGCCACACCGTATGCCGCCATCAGCATCATCACCGCCAGTGCGGCTGAGATGATGATGGCTTGCCCGATGTTCAACGCGTTCAGCGAAACCTGCGATTTCACCGAGGCGGTTTCATACCGCGCCAGGCTTTCGTCGAACCGGCGGGATTCATGCTCCTCGTTGCCGAAGTATTTGACCGTCTCGAAATTCAGCAGGCTGTCGATGGCTTTGGTCTGCGCCTCGTTATCGGTCTCGTTCATCTGGCGGCGGAATTTGGTGCGCCAGGCGGTGAAGGTGAAAGTGAAGGCCATATAGAAGCTGACCGCGACGAAGGTGATCAGCGCATACCAGACATTGAACAGATACCATAGCATCCCCACCGTCAGCAGCAGCTCGATCATGGTGGGCAGCACATTGAAGGTGGCCAGCCGCAGGACATTTTGGATACCCAGCGTGCCGCGCAGGATGATGTTGGACAGCCCGCCGGTCTGGCGGTCCAGATGGAAGCGCATGGAAAGCCCATGCAGATGCTCAAAAGTCTGGCGGGCCACCACGCGCGAGGCGCGCATTTGCACGGCGGCGAAAATCGCGTCGCGCAACTCCCCAAAGGCCGCGGCGGCAATGCGCACGCCGGCATAGGCGACGATGATGGCGGCGGGGATGAGAATGACCGCGTCGGCGGTTTTATGCGTCAGCTGATCAACCGCGTGCGCGTAGAGGATCGGCACATAGACGGTGGCGACCTTGGCCAACACCATGGCGATGGTGGCCAGCACCAGCCGCACCCGCAGGGCTGGCTCATGCTTAGGCCATAAATAGGGCAGCAGTGAGATGATGGTGGCGAATGAGCCACGGGTTGATTGATTGGCAGCGGCGGTGGCAGCCATGTGGGGGTTGGCAGAATGGGCAGAGCGGGTCATCTGAGGGACATGGCATGTGACCCTAAAATTTCAAAGCTATTATCGCATATTCAGGCGTGCAGGAGCGCAACCCTGCCCGGCGGGCGACTCAAATTTTACATCGGGAACCATCACGTCGGGTATGTCTGGCCGGATTTTGCCCGCACCCTGGCTGGGGTGAGTGCCGATATGGACCTGACCGACCGGCTGGTTTTAGCAGCGAATGCGGCCCCCCGCTTCAATGAAATTGCGGCGGCGGCAGGTGCGCGGGTGCGGTTCGAGAATTTTGACGTGCGCGAAGCCATTGGCGGCCCGGTGCTGGCGGTACTGGATAGGGGGGCGTTGCCGAGCTTTGGGGTGATCGGGGTGGG